>Ga0075163_10001734_pt1 | contig 29442 bp, 27 predicted proteins | sample JI1023141ADNA_FD_71478 | JGI IMG/M metagenome (GOLD analysis project Ga0075163, IMG submission 71478) | Wastewater effluent complex algal communities from Wisconsin, to seasonally profile nutrient transformation and Carbon sequestration -... | ecosystem: Engineered > WWTP > Effluent > Algae...
ACATAGACGCCCTGACTCCACCCCCTCGCGCCGCTCCTGCTCACTGAGCCACCACCCCGCCCTCCACCGCTCGCAGCCGCTCCAGGCTCAACCCCGACAACCTGCACACCTCGCCCTCGCTGTATAGCGCCGCTCTGCGCCTCCATAGCGCCTCGCACACCTCGCGCACCCCCTGCGACGCTATACGCGCCCCAGCGCACGCCCCTCGCCCCGTAGAGCCTCCCGTTACCATGCCCCAAAGCTACGCCCTCCCCTCGTGCGTGCGCGCATGCGACCCTGTGCCCTCCCCACACCCCAACCCGCCGGCGGTGGGTTACCCCCCTCCCCGGCCCTTTATTTCCCTGACCTTCAGCGCCTTACCTAGTGCCATACCATTGAGCTATCCCGGCTGTCCGTCCTTGGGTTTCCAAAGTTGGGCCTTGTGCGGTCCTGTCTGTGTATCAGGCGCTTATCACCTGCTTGGTGTTTCATTGTCTCGGATATCCCGGGGTTAGACCGGCTGAAAAAATGGTGGCTTTCCAATGGTTCGACCTGCCGCCCCTCCATCCACCCCCTGCTCACCCCGTCCTGCTGCTCGTGGCTGCGATATCCTGCACCATACCCCGGCGCGATATCGTACACGCGATCCTCAGGGCCTTCGTTATGTAAAGCTGTGCACCTTCTGCCCTGCTGCTCTCCCTTCCCCATGGTGTGGTGCGCTGTACGTCCTCCCCAAAGGGGCGCGTCGTGCCCTGTCTGCCATGGGAAAGGTGGCCTGGGGCGGGGCTGCGTGGCGTGGTGGTCCGTGGTCTGGCTACGGGTCCCCTATCTCGGGTCGGGGGCCGCTGAGAGGGGTGCGTTTCTCTTTGCGAGGAGGGGAGGGGTGGGCTGTGAGGGGATTACCCCCTATTTGCGGCGATATTCTCTGCGGGCTGTTCTGACCATCCCTAGGCGATGTTCTGCGCCTGTTTGTGCCACTGCACGTAGGGTTCTTTTTGAACCGTCCTGATGGGGTTCTGGAGGGGCGTTCTCTTTTGCGGGAGGGGGAGGGGTACGTTTTGGGGTGGTAGTACCGTGAGTGCGGCGATATTGTGGTGGTATGGGTGTGGAAAGCAGAAGCCCCCTGCACTTGGTGAGGGGGCTTCGCCGATGTTAGGCCGCCTTGCGGAGGCTTTGTGCCGTCTCCTGGTAGGAGTGGCGCATCTGGATGACAGGTGTTTCGCCTGTTGTTGTTTGACGGTTCTCTTCGGTGCGCTGGCCATGCTGTCGAATCAGTTCACCCCCGAGTGAAGTAGGAGGCCAACGAATGAACTTAGGGCTGAAGCCCTACGGCACGAGGCCGACCTTCATTCATCGCAGGCCTCCAAGCCGACTACGCTCGCCAGCTTATTGTGGAGGTGCCGGGGTCGAGTCCGGGTCCAAACATGCGCAACACCGTTTCAACGAACTGTCGGGTGCGAATGTAAAGCAAAAGCCTCGGTTGCACCCGAGGCCTTGCTTACCAGAGAATACACTCTGGGCCTTAACCCCATCCGCAAGATGGAAGTAAAAACAAGAGGTCGTGAGCGCAAATGTAAGCAGAAGCCCCGACCAAGTGAATGACCGGGGCTCTGCTTGACGGCGGGCGGATAGTTGCGCGGGCGGGATTTGAACCCGCGGCCTCCGGGTTATGAACCCGGCGAGCTACCGGACTGCTCTACCGCGCTGGTGCGAAGGTATCTACTTTTTGGGGGTGGTGCGTTTCTTGGGGGCCTTGGTGTGGTCGGTGAAGGCGTAGCCTCCTACGACACCGAACGCTTTATCGAGGGCGTTCTGTACGGCGGTGAGGCTCTTGACGGCGGCGGCCTTGGTGTTGTAGCCTGTGAGGACGGCGAGTTTGTTGCCGTTGTCGGCGTGGATGTGCATGCTGAAGCCCTTGGAGGACTTCTTCAGGTGGATTCCCTGGGGGACTTTGGCGGTCTTCTTCTTCATGGTGTTGGGGGTGTTGGGGTGAGTGTTCCTGACGACAGTTTGCGGCGCCATTCGGAGCCCGAGAGTATGGCGCCGAAGAGCAGGGGCTTGCCGGAGGGCAGGTGCACCTGGTAGGGCTGGTCGTGGCTCATGGTGTGTATGGTGGTGTGGACGTGGAAAAGTTCTGCAGGTGTCATGGGAACTCGAGTTCAAGCTGTCCGCGGGGAGGTGGCGGGGCTGGCGCCTTGAGGATGAGCAGGAGCTCGTCGATGGTCATGCGGGACTGCTCGGAGGTGAGGGGTGTGCCTATCATGGCTTGTCCCATTTGTTGGCGGTAACGAGTGCGCGGAAGGCGTTGATGATGTCCTGGTCGGAGAGGAGCTTGTAGGAGATGGGGTCGATGCGCTTGATGACGTGGATGCGTGTGCCTCCTGGGAGGCGCTTGAGCAGGAGTGGTGAGCGCCGCCATCGCCTGAGTCGCTGTGCCGCGGCCTCGATGGGATCCTTGGGTGGTTTCGCCATCAGGATACTATCTCCCAGTCTGTGGCAATGATGTCAGCAGGTCCGACAACTCCAGCAAACCCCTTTCGCCTCGCGTCTTTGCCTTTCATGGCAAACTGAACAGCCTCCTCGAAGGTCAGTCCGGAGGTCTTCTCGAGTGCTGGTGGGAACACCTTGGCTTCGAGCTTGGCGATGAGAGCCGGGTCGATAAGCGGTTTTCCGTCAAGGTTTGTATCGGTTGACAGGTGTTGTTGGTACTGAAGGTCGATCATGATATGGTTCATGACGCGCTGCGGGTCCGTGAGGGCATTGATGGGCACCCTGACGGAAGCCTTCCTCCGCTCTGCCTCTGAGAGCATCTGTGAGAGGAAGGATTGTACGCTGGTTTCGGGTGGCAGGTTGTTGTGGTCCTTGTTGGTCAGCGGCCCTACGAGGCCCTCGTCCTGCGGACGGTCCATGGTGGCGGAGTACCTGCTGCTCCAGATGAAACTATTCTCAGCGTAGGAGTGCTGATGGTCGTACCCCATGCCAATGCTCTTGGCCATGTCGAGGATGAGGTTCCACTGTGTTTCGTTGGCTGGTCGGCACCAGGTTCCGGGCTTGAGGATGTGTTCCATGTTCAGGGGTTGTTTGGGTAGTAGGCGCCGACCGGGCCGCAGTACTCCTGCCCGATGATGGACAGCGACCACTGTTCGAACGGCACGGCGAGGTAGGTGAAGTCGGGGTTGTACACCACGTAGTAGGAGGCTCCCGTGGAGTAGGAGCGCACAGCGCCTTCCACGATGCCGCACTCGATGTCGGGAGCAGGAGGGTCGGGCTCCTTGCAGCAGGAGCACAGCAGCAGTATGGCGAGTAGTGCTGGCTTCATGCTGCTCAGATGAACACCACCCAGAGAGCCCCGGCGGCGGATAGGGCTGCCTCTACGATGTAGGCGAGGCGTCCTGCTGCGTTGATGTCGTACTCGTTGTCTTCAGTGACGCCGATGTTCGTCAGGCCGAGGAAGAACCTGTCGTAGTGGTTCGATGGCGACACGTAGAAAGGAGACAGCGTGCGCAGCGTGTTCAGGCGGTAGCGGAACAGGGCGCTGAAGCCGAAGGCCCCCACCAGCAACAATCCTGGCAGCGCGCACGCCGACAGCAAGATGAGGCAGAGGGCGGCGGCGCCCCCCACGATGACGGCGCGCTGCGTCCACTCCTTGTGGTGGTTGATGGGCGTGCCGGCCATGATGGCCTTGTAGTCGGTGGAGGCCTCGTTCTGTGCTACAGCCCACACGAGGAAGGAGAAGGCGCAGAGGGTGATGGTGGAGAGTATCATAGCCAGCGGCGCTTGTAGTTCATGTACGAGCCGAACACCAGCACGGCGTTGATCACCACGAAGGTGATGGCTGGCGTGATGCCGTAGTCCTCGGGGCTGATGACGGACAGCACAATGCCAAGCACAAGAATGCCCTGGATGAGCGTGAACAGCTGCCACGGCGTCTTGCCGAAGCCCGATGGGCGGGTCAGGTGCTCGATGAACGTCTCCTGCCGGTAGTTCTCCGGGGTTAGCGTTGTGGGGAACACCCGCTTGCTCTTCCCGTAGTACAGGTCGGCACCGATGCTCACGAGGTCGCCGGGATTGGTGGATGGGTCGTTGTCGCGCAGCGCTGAGTTGTCGCGCGTGTTTCGGTAGCGCACGATGCCGCGGAGTCCGCTTATCGTTACGATGCCGTCGCCTGGCTGTGGGAAGGATTGGCTCATGGGGTGGTCCGTGTTGTTGCAGATGAGTCAGGACTCGAACCTGAAACCTGCGGTTTTGGAGGCCGCTGCTCTACCGCTTGAGCTACTCACCTATGTGCCAGCAGAAGTCGAACTCAATTCAGCCAGAAATCCAGTACGAAGCACGCGGTCACAATGACCAGCACCCATATGTGGGGAGCCGTGCGGAAAGAAGGAAGGTGTCTCATGGTGGTGTGGTTATTCCCGGTTGCGTCGGCGGCGGCCCTTGCAGAGCATCCCTGCCCCACCTATGCCGCCAGTGTCCGGACCGCCGAACGCTCACCGGTGATCATGATGGCACAAACGTACGAACCTTTTTCAAGATTCTTACACTTTCCCAGAAAGAAAAGTGAACAATCTTACAGCTCGGCCCACTCCAAGGTCGATCCCGCCAGCACGAGCGTGGGGTTGCCGGCGGCGGTGGTGTTCTGTGCCCACTGGAATACGAGGTCACCAGCGTTGACTCCGTTATCAACGGTTCCGTTGATGATCCAGCGCATCACGAAGTTGGATGCGAATACTTGCGTAAGGTCGGTGGAGTCGTAAGCCTGCGCGATCCTGTTCGATGGGGTCATGCCCGTGGTGCCAAATCCAGCTTGGGAGAGGAACACAGATGTTGGCGCGGCTGGGCCTGTTACGCGACTCTTGAAGTCTCCCGCAGCGCTGGCCTGTACATAGACCGTGATCGTAAAGGTGTACGAAGTGTTCGCTGCCATAGGGAAGAGCAGGTCGGGGTCGCTGGCAAGCGTGTTGTTGTTTCTGGAGGTGCTGGACGTTTTCTTGATCAGTGTAAAGGCGTCGGAGATTCGGAGGTAGCGTCCATCGGCATCGGTAATGGTCGGCACATCCGACGCACCGGTGCCCGTGTTGGCCTGTGCTGCCGTACCGAGCCCGAGAGTGGTCCGCTGGTCGGCTGCCGTGGCGTCATCCAGCAGCGATCGCCCTGCCGCTGTGATATCTCCCTCGGTGGGAACTGCACCACCTCCGCCGTACCAGTACTTGTCGGCGGCGGAGAACTCCTGTTCAATGTCAACGCGACCCGTGGAGGCGGAGGCAGTGATGCCGAGCCCTCCTGCGATGTTCTTCAGGATGATGGGGGATACCCCGGCACCACTCTCGATAAGCCCGATGCCGGCGCCGAAGTCCTCTCGCACCACCTCCGAAAGGTTGATGCCCGCACTCTTGATGAGTTTGCCCGTGGTACCATCGAACAGCACGATGTCGTCATCCACGGCAGATGCAGGGCCGTTCACATCACCTCCACCTGGCGGCAGTGCCGAAGTGCGTACGAACGGGTCCGTGGCTCCGTCAAGGATGGTGGACGCCTGGTTTGCCGTGAGGTCTACTGGGTCACCGGTACCGGCGCCGGCCGTCCTTCCCTTCAGGGTGGACTGCGCCATGTTCGCCAGCTTCGTGTTGGTCACCACATCCGGCTGGATGGTGGCAGCGACCGAGCCCGGACCTGTGGCTGCCACGTCTCCGGTCAGGTCGGTAATGGCGGCCCCGGGCCCACCGAGAACCTCTAGTTCCCCGGACCCGTTGAAGCCGATGGTGGTGCCATCGACCTTGGCTGATACCTCGGGGTTAGCCGGGTCCGTGCTGTCAACGTCGATGCCGTCGCCAGCCACGATTGTTTCCACGATTCCACTTCCGGAGCCGCCCGATGCGCAGCACTTCCTGAACAGAGGGGTCAGGTCATCAAGGCAGGTGAACGCTCCCTCCTGCTCCCACCGATCGGTCCATGTTGGTTGATTCTCTATGCCGAAGGGACTGATGTCGTAGAAATCCGCCCCGGCGACATCGCGAGCCTCCTTCGACAGCGTAAGGCGCACGATGGAACCTTGGCCCGCCGGATTCTGTATCACCTGCCCCCGGAGCAGGTCGTCGCCGCGGAACACGATACTGGTGCCTCGGGAGAGGAACTCAACCTTGGTGGAGGTGATGTTGACGTTCATGCTACGAAGGTATGCGTGCTCTACATTTGCAGCATGACAGGGACATGCCTTGCTTGCTCGTTGATCGACAACGACAAGTCGCAAAAGGAGGTGACGGAGTGCAAGCTGTGCGACGCTCACCTCTGTGCCACATGCGCCAGTAGCCCAGCCAGGCGAACAAAGGCCGCCTCCATTCGCGCTTACAGGAACGCCCGGAAAGCATTGCGCGGCAAATAGTGACGTGAGCCTACCTTCGGCCCGGCGTCCACCGGCATGGTGATGCACGAGAGGTGCATACGGGCCGTCTTCCCCTTGAAACAAACGGTGAGTACGTCTTCTGCAAAAGAGAAACGCCCAGCGAGAGCCGGGCGTTTCTGCTTTGAAGTACAGTGATCAAGGAGCCTCCGTTCCGTCGGCCAGCAGCACGAGCAGGGCTTGGTCTGCGTTGAGTGCTGTGACGATTGTTTGGAGGGCTGTTTCGGCTACACCAGGGTCGAGCTGCCAGTAATCCACGACGCCGCCGCCGGTGGCGTTCTTCCACACCAAGATGTCTTTGCCGACGTTGGCGAAGGTGTCGCGCAAGCTGCCAGGAGGCTTAGCATCTGCGTTGGTGATGACACCTCCGAAGTAGGTGCTCAGGATGGGCTTGGTCACCTCGCCAGTGCTCACGAATGTGAAGGTGTGCTTGGTGGTGTCTGCGAAGGAGTATGGGGCTGGTGCGAATTGTACGATCATGACGTGTTGGGTTGTTGTGCCGCCAAAACTACTGACCACCCTGCGGGGTTGGTGCTGGCTTTTCTGAGGCCCTCATATACCGGCGGATCTCCTGCTCTTTCTCGTACAGGTGCAACTCGAATGCTTTCTTGATGAGGGTCCACACCTCATGGCTCATGTCTTCTTGAGCGCCCATTCGTATTGCACGGCCCTCATCATTGCGTATCCAGATGTCCGCCACGACACCGGGGGGAGGCCCCTCCTTGCCCTTGACCACAAGAAGCTCACGGTTCATCTTGAGGATGTTCGCCTTTTCTTTCGCGTTGCTGAAGCTCTTCATGGTGTACTTTCTGCTCACGCCGTCGATGTTCACATCAACGCCATGAAAGATGAGGTAGTACTGGTGGATTGTGGGAACGAAGTGTTCGTTCGCCTCGATAGCCTCAAGGGCTTTCTTCGAGATTGGAGGATGTCCGTACTGCTTGAGGAAGTCGTTGAACAGGCATAGAAAATCAGCCTCTACCGGAGTGCTATTCCTTCGGTGCGCGACGACATCAAGAAACTGCTGCTGGTACGTCTTTCTGTCCATTGGCGAGTTTCAATAGCCTGCTATGAGCCTCTGCCGCGGCTTCCTTGGACGACAGGTGCGTGTCCACGATAATGTCAGACAGGAATGCATCGTTGCAGTGTCCGATCTTAGCAGTTCCTTCGGCCTGTTCTACGAATAGCAAGCAGCGAAGGTTATTGGACTTGCAGTGACGCTTGAGTTGATCTGCAAGCAGTCCGGCCTTTTTGAAGGCTTGGTTCTTGGTCATGCGCTCAAAGGTATGTGACAGCTACATTTGTCGGCATGATAGACAAAGGGGTGACCGTCCTTTTCTTGAATGCTATACCGGCAGCCAGGAAAACCTTCCTTCCGATCTGCAAGGCGCTTCACGAAAAGCACTGTGGCTCTTCCAGCTTCCTCCTTGTGGGAAAGGGTGGTGACCTCGATGTTGATATAGCTACTCCTCGTCAAAGGTTTGTTGCTATGCAGCGGGTGGTGGACCGGATTGAATCTGACCTGTTCATCCTTTCGAGCGACAGGGTATTCCCGGTTGGGCTATTCGACCCATCAATCCCAGTGGCTCGAACCAAGAGTGGCTGGTTGAAGCGCAGAGGGCTCGAAACAGATGCCATGGTGAATACCATTGGAGCCCTTTCCGACCAGAGCATTCGTACCCTTGATCACGAGATAGATGTCCCTCAGCTGTACGACAAGCTCAAGTTGTCGGCGATGCTTTCTTCGATGCCAGAGAACACGCACTTCAGGACGGCATACTTCTCCTCATACCACCACCACCCGGTACGTATGGACGACCCACTCATTCCGCTGTGGACGTACGGCATGATCCCGTCAGGTCCAATCATTGCTCTTGAGGACACCTGCTTCAAGCACCCTGATGCGGCACGCTTCCTTTTCGGTCAACTATGAGCCTCTTCCGCATACCCCCAGACCGGGGGCCGCTCACGGAAAACAATGGCACCATTGAGGATGTCGGCTTGGTGCTGGATAAGCTCGCCGGGTACATGAAGCAGTATGAACTGACCGGCGACTTCCGGTTCTTGAACGCAGCACTTGGGCTGCATGGTGATGCCAAGGTGGCCTTTGATAGCTATGAGCGAAACCTCAGAAAGCAGCTTAGGCGCACCGACCCATATAGGGGTGTGAAGCCCATCATAAGAACTGGCGGCCGTTAGGTCAAGCTCCCCACCAGTCCTTGATCGCCTGTTGCGCGATGGCGGCTCCTGCTTGGGTGTTGGCCCATGTGGGCTGATTGGTCACATCGCCCATTGGAATAGCCACCATGCGTCCGTCGTTGAAGTGAACGTTCACGATGAACCGGATGATCTCAGGGAAGAAATCACCCACGGTCTGGGTTGGGTTGGGAAAGTCGAACTGCTTGTCGTACGGCATGTTCATAGGCCGACTTTCCTCCATGGTCACGTCGTTGACCTGGCTGAGATTGATCGTATGTACGTGGCCGTTGACGAACGTGACGTTCATCGTGTTGGTGTCAAAGGCGACCGTGCAGGATGGAACAGGCATGACTCAGGTTGTTAGGTGCCAGAATAGGATCGAGGTGTAGTCCTCTGCGAAGGAGCTGGAAGCAACGTCCATTTCCTGAAATTGGGGAACCTCCGTGTAATCCATTGCCCAAAGGTAGTTATCCGTCCAGCAAACGGCTATTACATTTGCGCAGATGCTTCACCTTCAGGACATCGGGCTATCCAACCTTCCGTTGCTGCCCAGTGATCTGGTCCACGACCTCAACGAGAGTATCGGGCCGGAGGAGCAGTTCGTCTCGGCCGACGGGTCGGAAGGCCCCTTCTACGATGGTCGTCGCCACTTGTGGCTTTACAAGACCCCCGAAGGGAGCGCAAGAAATCCCGACATCGTAAACGACCCCAACTACTACGCTCGCATCCCTCCGGAGTGGGTGGCTAAGTGGGCTGATCGGGAGATAACGAAAGAGGACTGGATGCCAGGCCCCCCGGAAGACCTGCCCAAGAGCTTCTACAAGTTCATCATGTCCTCGTGGGATAGGTTCGACCACCTCGAAGCCTACGAGCCTTTCTACGTGTACTGTGAGTATGCCCGAAGAAAGAGGGCTGAGAACGTGTCATCCGAGAGCTTCCCGCGTTATTCGCAGGAGTGGTTGGACTACTGCGTGAACGAGTATGTGCGCAGCTACGATAACCACCTCTATGCTCTGGATCGGTACGTAAGCATCAAGGATGATAGCCAGCCAGGCGGCCGGCGTGACTACAAGGCCAGTACTCCGCAAGCACTGTTGTGCTACCTGAAGAACTTAGGGCTTTCCTACGTGCTGATGAAAGGCCGTCAAGCCGCCATCACTTCGACAGAAATGGCCCTTGCGAACATTAGGTCGCGTGTGATCAAGTCGTACAGTGGCATCATCGTGTCTGGTGACCTGGACGGCTCCGGCAAAAACATCTTTGAAGACAAGTTCAAGAGCACCGGAAAGCACCTCCCATACTGGTTCCAGCCGAAGAAGATGCCGCACAACTCCACCCTGCGGGTGATGTACGAGTTCGACGGCGGAGATACGAAGGCCGATGCCAAGATGGTGACATCGGAGTTCTCGATGTTCTCGGCCAAGGACAGCCAGAAGGTCAACGGTATGACACCGACTGACCTGTACTGTGATGAGGCCCAGAACGTTGTTTCTCTGGAGGAGCTAGTGGAGGAGCGTATGCCGACACAGCTTGCGGAAGTCAACGGCGTTCTGACCATTGTTCGCCAGAGCTACATCTGGGGGACAGGCAACATCAATGACCGCGGAAAGGGGGCTTTGGAGCGCTTGTACAAGAGTGTGAAGGAGCAGATGGTAAAGGGCGACAACACCCAAGGGTGGGTAGCGCTGTTCTTCGATGGGTTCTGCCGCCCCTACATGAACAAGCAGACCTATTTCGATCAATGGGTGCGCGTTATGCGCGGAGAGACGGCAGAGGTGAAGGGGCGCAGCACGGATGACAAGCGGGCCATGTTCTCCTCTCACTATCCCATGCGGGACGAGGACTGCTTCATGCGCGTGGAGAATACCGTGGTGCCGTACGTCTGGATCCGCAAGAATCTCGACCGCATCGACTTGCACTACCCAACCGGCCCAAAGAGGGGGCGTTTTGCATACAGCGGAGATCCGAAAAAGCCGATGCCCAAGGGCATGCACGTATCCAACTACATTGACCGTAACTCCATCAGGTTCGAGGAAGCTGACCCAACGGACTTGTCCGCGCCCATTTCGATGTACATGGACCGCGTGGAGCGGATGAAGGACCAGTACATCCAAGGTACCGACCCCATCCAGAGCGAAACTGGTCAATCGCTCATGGCTAGTGCCATCATGGCTTCTGCCGCACACACCGTCGTGAAGGACGACCGCACATACAGGTATCCAGGCCCTGTGTGCATCTTGAACGGCCGCGCACAAAATCCAAAGGACATCTTCCTTCAGTGCAAGCTCATGGGGATGTACTACGCGAACCACGGAGAGCGGTCGTGTCCAGAACTGGTTGAGTACAACCAAGGGCACTCGTACTTGGAGTACGTGCAATCGCCGTTCGTGGATGCGGAAAGCAGCCTGATGATACAGCCGGAGCTAGGTCCCGCATTCGCCAGCACTCGCGTGACCGGCAGGGTTCCGTATGGCCTGGTCATGTCCGATGACACCAAGACGGTGATGCACGGTCAGATGAACGAGTTCCATGCTGCCCTTGCTCGCAACGTGTGGTACCGCGAGTACTTCATGCAGGTGAAGAACCTTCAGCAAGAAGAGCGCGGAGGTGGCAAGATCATCAAGTGGGGAACATCCGACACCCGCAAGTACAATGATGACTTGGTGATCGCTATGCTGCTGTCCTATGTAGCGATGAAGGCACGCTATGCAGGTCGCGTTCCCAAGAAGATCGGTGACGATGAAGTGGATCTTGCCATCACACACACCGGACAATACATCATGCAGGCCGATGGAACAAAGGTCTGGATGGACATTCCCGTTTACGCCCAATTTGCTGCCTGATGCTGAAGGATATGGGGCCTGAGATAATTCAGGCAATGGTCGATAAGAACTACGTGCTCTTCGCGCAGAAGACCACCATGGGACACAAGATCGACTACCCCGAACTCGACAGAGACCCTTCGTTCCGTGGGCTCGGCAAATACGACATGCGGTTCATCTGGGCTTATTCGTGCGCGTCATCTCCATTCCTGTGGATCGAAGACGAGGAGAAGCGCATCAAGGCGTGTGTGCATTATGCCTTTCCAGAGCGCATGAGGCAGGCGAAGACTTCGGAGTACACCGGAAGCATCCCCGACAATATCCGCGCCGGCATCAGCAAGATGGAGAAGTACAACCTCTCGGCCCGTGTCGAGGAATACCTGGTGCTGAGGCAGGCTCGCGAGAACGTGAAGTACATCATAGCGCAGGACATCACCAAGGCTGATGCCGATGAACGCAAGGCTTATCTCTCACAGGTGAAGGATGCACAGTCCATCATGGCAGAACAACGAGCACGCATCGAAGGGTTCGACCTCGGCGTTTCAGAAGCAGGCGAAACAATGCACAACGAGGCCGTTGACGTAGCCTCGATATATCACTCCACCCACTAATGGTAAACGCCAACTTCGCCACACCGCGGTGGTACTCATACACGCCACTCGCGCCGGAGGACAGGATGCCGCTCGAAACCACGAACAAGGGGCTGGAGTACGACCTGAAAAACTCCCGTCACTACATCGGGCGCACCTCTTCTCAGCAAGTGGACTTCATGAGGGCTTGCGCTGCCATCAACGAGGGGTTCGCCTCTGGCACCCTGTGGGGCCTGAATGCCGATGTGCAGGGATACCTCATGGACAAAGGAAGAGCTACGGGTCGCCAACCCATGAGCTTCAATATGTTCACGGCGATGTTGGCCCGTCACCTTGGCCTGCTTTCGCAGATAGAGGTGAATGCTCGTGCCGTAGGGTCTGGATACAGAGCCAAAAGCCGTCGTGAAGGGCGCATGGCGCAGGCTGTGGCTATGTCGCGCGGAGCCCAGGCCGGAGGTGATATGGTGAGGCAGGCGTACGCCGAAATGGGCGTTGGAACCAACGAGAACGAAGCCAGCGAATTGCTGGTGGAGGACAACATACAGGACCCGGTAATCAACGCCATCAACAACATCATGGCGTATGGGGCGGAGGTCGTGGACCTGAAGAACATCCGCAAGCACATCGGACAGTCGCTGTCCATGAGTGGCCTTGGCGCGGTCCACTGTTACTTCAACGGCAGCCGCCTTTGCCTAGAGGCGCTGTCCCATGATGAGGTGATCTGGGATCCATTGGCGCGCCGGTACGACATGACCGACAGTGAGTTCGTCACGGTAACCAAGCTCAAGAGCGTGGCAGAGCTGATGGAACTATACCATGGCAGCCGCGAAGATCTGAAGCGCCTTGAGGCAGTTGTCAAGAGCGGCTACAAGGACGACATCCGTATCAACTGGAAGGAAGGAATGCCGCGGCTGTTCGTCAACTACTACAAGGATGGTGACTGGGTAGAGCGCGGGTATGTCGAGGGTCCGAACGGCCCAGAACTCGTGGTGATCAACGAGGTCAACCCCGACACCGGAAAGCCCTACTATACGAACAAGGATGTGATCAACCCGCCTGAGAACAGGTGGACCCGGGAGTGGAAGGGCCGTACCGACAAGAAGTTCATCGTGAAGGGGCGCTACTGCGCATTCATCCCCCGCGAATATGGTCCCTCGGTGCCCAATGACATCACCGGCGAAATGAAGCCACAAGACCTCGTGCTCGCCCATGGCGAGTGCGATGATATCGAAGTGGATCCAGACCGTAATGACAGCGTGAAGTTCCCTGTGAAGATGGGGTGCTGGATGAACGTGCAGGGGCAGATCGTGTCGCCTCTAACGGCGGCACAGGGCCCGCAGCGGGTGATGCAGATCATCTCGTCCGACCTTGCACATCGCATTTCCAAAGCTCACGGCCGATCGGTAGTACTTGGCGCGCGCTCTCTTGCCGGCGGCAAGATGACCGTAGACCAGGCCGCCTCCAACCTCAAGGAAGGGGATCCTATCCAAGTGGACGAGGCCATCACTGGCAGCGTGCAGAATGCCATCGGAATTGCCGGCGAGGGCTTGGACCCGAACATCGACAAGGAGTTCGCCATCCTGACCCAGCTCAAGTCGGTGCAGGAGTCGGTCACGCAGCTATATGACCACTCTTTCGGAGCGCAGGGTTCCGCAAACGAACTTGTAGGGGTAAAGCGCCTTCAGTGGCAGCAGACCAGCATTGCACAATACCCGTTCCACGAAGCCGTCAGCAGCATCATGCGACAGGTATACGACTGGCTTGCGAACCCAGCCAGGCGTATGATGCTCAAGAACACATCGCTGCTGGAAGATATCGTTGGCGAAGATGGCGTGCGCTGGCTACTGTCCATGCAGGACATCGACACCGAGCAGGTGCGCGTGACGGTAGAGCTTGCGCCGGATGCTCAAGCTGTGAAACAAGCGGTGGACGAAATGGTGCTGACACAACTATTCCCAACCGGCCTACTTGGACCCGTTGAGGCGGCAGAAAGCCTTGGGAAGAGCAGCCCAGAAGAGGTGTACGCCATGGCTCGTCAGTTCACCCGCGATGCCATGGCTGCCCAACAACAGGCCGCCCAGCAAGCCCAGACGGAACAGGCAATGGCCGCTTTGGACGCGCGCGAAATGGAGTTGATGAAGCAGGAAACCGACCTGTACAACAAGTCCATCGACGCCGCCCTGAAGAGCGATGCCACCAATATGAAGGGGGACATGCCGATGCTTTCCGGGCAGGCAAAAGAAATGTTCCCCGAAAAGCCTCAAATGCAATAGCCGTCCAACAAACGACTAGTGTATACATTTGCCGCATAAGAACAAGAGCACAGGATCATGGATACCAACCAGGCTACACCACTTACGGACCAGAACTTCCTCGGCATGGCTATCGCGGGCGAGTTCCCCGACATGCCTAATGGCCCTGTTCCGCCACAGGAGCAAACGCAGGAGCAAAAGGATGCCGCCGCTATTGAGCAGCTATCCGAAGAGGTGGTGGATACCAGCGGGCAAGAGGCGCCTGTAGTGGAGAAGGAGATCACCGAACCGACCGCGCTGGACAACTACCTGAAAAGCCTGCAAGAAGAAGAGGTGCAGGAACCCGCAGCCTGGACAGACGAAGCCAAAAAGGCGCTCAAGGGCACTTTTGGGGTCGAGGACCCAGACGCCTTCAAGCAAGAGTACAGCACCCTGAAGGAGCGCGTGTCGCAGGCTGATGAAGCCATCGAGCGTGCCGAGCGCATCCAGAAGAACATCGACAGCATGCCCTACGAGCTTTCGCAGGCCCTCAATGCTGTGGCCGAAGGCAAGCCATTCCGTCCCTTCCTGGAGAAGCTCGCCAAAGGGGTGTCGCTTTCGGCACCAGCCAAGGATGTACCAGAAGATGCCCTGATCGACACCTACTACAGCAAGAAGTTCACCGCCGAGCAGCGCGAAGCCATCGCCGAAGGGGACGAGGCTCTCAAGGGTGTATGGGACGAGTATGTGTCCCTTGCTCGCGACAAGCACGACGCCATTCGTTCGGAGGAGCGCAAGGCCATCGAAGCCCGCGGCGCCCAAGCCAAGCAGATGCAGGAAGCAGCACGCCAGGCCGATGCTGCCGCCGTGGCCTACCTCAAGAACGAAAAAGCCCTCAGCACCTTCGCTGACAAAGGCACCATCGACAAGTTCCTCAGCGGCGACCTTGAAAGGGAGTTGCTCTACAATGACGACGGCACCCGAAAGCCCGAAAGTTTCGCCCTTCTCTTGGCTGCACGACACCACAAGTCCATCGTGGATGCCATCCGGAAAGGAGCATTGACCCAGGGAAAGAACGAAGCCGCTCATCGTAAGCACGCAGCCCTTCCTGATCGACCCGACCAAGGAGCCGGGAAACGTCCACCCGTCAAGGAAAAGGACGACAAACCCACCCACGTATCGACCATGCTGGCCGATATCATGGGATTGACCTAAACCCTGAAACAACTACAGTCCAATGGACATAGTACAAACCCTCGACATCACCCAACAGGGTGAGAACAACCTCTACAACTGGGACTACTCTGGCAGTCCTTACGCCGCCAACACCCCCGGCGTGAGCACCACCCTGCTCTTGGGTCCATCGGTTGACCCACGACTGGTGCGCAGCTACAACCAGTCCTACTCCAACACGCTGTTCTTCTTGGGCTTGCCCAAGGTCTACTGCAACGGAGCCACCGATACTTGGTATGAGGAGCCCAACATCGAAAGCCCGGTGACGGTGCGCGCACCCGGCATCGCCGCAGTGCCGAACGCAACTACCGGTTCGGTGCAGCAGGTCGTTCCCATCGACGACGCATCCTTCAGCACCGTGGGCTTGGGCCAGAAGCTCATCTACCCGGATGCTGAGACGGAGGGTTATGTGATCCTCAAGGCCGGTACCGCAGGCGCATACACCGTTACGTTGCGCTCCCTTGAGGGCAAGGCGTTCCCGGCTCTCGCAGCAGGCGACACCCTGGGCAACAGTGGTGAGCGTCACGGTGACGGCCAAGCGTTGGCACAGAACACGTACCGCTCCGCAGTGGTGCAGTTCACCAACAACCACGAAGAAATGGGGCCGTTCGCCAACCGTTGGGATCCGAAGGACAGCCAGCGCTGGATCAACAGCCAGAACATCGAGTACAAGCAGATGGAGGTCCGTCGCTTGCAGGACCGCTACTTCAACGCGATCCTGAAAACCATCCTGGTCTCCAGCGGTGGGCGCGTGCAACTGAACAACGGCCGCTTCTCCCTTGCCACCAAAGGTGCCATGAACCAGATGCTGGACAACAGCGTGGCCGTGAGCACGCTGACGGCAGCGGACATGATGGACTGGATCCGTCAGACGGTGCACGACAACCAGATGCAGGATGGCGAGGAGGATTGGCTGTTGATCGGGCCAGGCAACATCCTGGACAAGATCGGCTCTGCCGAGATCAGCCAGCGCTTGCGCTACCAGGTTGGTGATCACACCTACGACACCACCCTGACCAAGTACCGGTACTGGGGCCACACGGTGACGCCGATCCGCCTGAACTCCATGCAGAACATGGCGCTCTACGGAACCGGTACCGCAAACCGCGTGATCCTCATCCGCAAGAGCCAACTCAAGCTCACCGGTATGAAGGGGTGGCCGATGTTCGGCATGATGACCAAGAACCGATTGGCCAACAACCAGAACGTTGACCCCATCACCGGTTTCGCCAACATCGAGTACATGGAGTACCGCGCACACTTCGGTGTCCGCGTGGAGGCTGCATGGAGCGGTGGCCTGGCAGACGTACTCGCCTGATGAAATCGGGGGCCCGGCAATCGGCTGGGCCCCCGACATCACTACCACAGAAACCCAAGACCATGGAACCCAAAGAGAAGAACTACGACCACTTGGCGAAGGCCCGTGTTGCGCGTTACGTGAACGACCTGAAGAACTCCAACCTTCCTGTCCCGGAAATCGAGGGACTCCCTCTTGCGGAACAGGAAGCTACGGTGAAAGCAGCCTACATGAAGGCGAAAGCCGAAGGCACGCTCGTGCTTCCGGAGCCCGTTAAGAGAGAGCCCAAAGTCCAGGTCCCAAATGGACCGGCGCAGACGAACACCAGCGCAGACCCCAAGATGGAAACACTTGGTGTTCGAAGCACCGGTAACGACGAGCGCGTGGAGGCTTTGCGCCTTGAGCTCGAAGGTTACAAGCGTGACAAGGAAGCGCTCAACTCCAAGCTGGATGCACTGCTGGAGGGAATGAAGAAGACCGCTCCATCAGGTATCGACGTGATGCAGGACCCAAAGGTTCTTGCCATCCTTCGCAGCATCGGACAAGAGAAAGACGACAAGGGATACATCCGCGATGGGTACACGAACCCAGAAGACCGCCTGCCAGAACCGGTGACGTTCTTCGCCAACAAGAGCGGCATTTACATCAAGAGCCGCCGCGAGGCCGGCATGACCATCGGACTGCCTGACGGTGTTCCGGGCCCCATCACATTCAAGCGCCTGTGGCGGTATGGAGTGAACGATGAAAAGGGTGGCCGGGTAATGGTGCGCTATGTGCTCACAACCGACAACAGGCGCCTGGTGGAGTTCCTCAAGAAGTGTGACGGCTTCGGCAAGGACTTCTTCATCAGCGAGACGGAAGCACTGCGCGGTACCCATGAAAAGGAGTGGAGCGACAGCTACCGCCAGTCGATGACCATGATGATGGGCCGACCCGATCACGTTGTGCTGCAGATGGCGCACGAGTACAAGATCCCGGTTTCGGCACAGGACGACCCCAACAAGTGGCGCGAACAGGTGGCGCAGCGTATGGCAGACGATGACCTCGTTGCCCGCAACGTCACCAAGATCGAGATCATGAGGGAGAACGCAGCGAAAATCGCAATGGAAACCGCAGGCGCCGTGGTGAGCGCCTAATACGACATGGGCTTCCTAGCCTCGGAACTCAAGCGGGCTATGGCAGCCCAACTCGGAACCTTTGGTACGCAGAGGTATCTTGACGTTCCGCACTACATCCCCGCTATACAGTCGGGGATGCGGCGCTTCAAAGCTCTTGTAGGCAGCGTGTTCGCGGAGAACAAAGGAGGCGAAGAGCTCTTCTCTGAAATCACCGAGACGCGCATCTTCCAGACCAGCGAGTACGGCGACATCCGTTTCCGATCCTCACAGCTGGGGCATCCCATATGGAGCATCGTTGCTATCTACCCAGAGCCTACAACAAGGCCAACCAACAACATCATTCCTGCCCCGGCCGGAGAAAGCCTGCTTAGGAGTGACCTGTTTCTGCTTCGTCCGGGGAAGTTCCCGTGTGAGCGCATGACCGCAGAAGAGGCCGCCATCGCTCAGGGTAATAGGTTCGCCTCTGGCAACGAAGTACTTGCTCCCGGCCCTCGAAGAAGCTATGGATACTACATCCGTGGCGATAAGAGTCCTGGGTGGGTCAGCGGAGACATGGAAATCGTAGTGACGCCCGAAAGCATTACTGGCACCAAACTCATGGGCGCCACCTATCTGCGCGACACGGAACCGATTCAAAGCATGTCGGATACCATCCCGTATCCGTATCTGGCGTTCGAGTTGCTCAAGAGCCTATCGCTCAACGAAATGAGCATTCGCCAAGGGGCCAAGCCACTGTTCGATGTATCGTTGAACGAAGTAAGGACACTGCTGGTGTCGCAAGCATAATGGCAACAGCTACGACCCTTTCCGACGATATCCTCACCACCTTGGGGTACACCCATGATGACAGAGCTCGTCATCGGGAAAGCATCCTGTTCAACATCGGCCTCGTTGCCAGCCGCCTTCGACGCCGCAGCATCGACAAGCAACTGCGCTCCGGTAGCGATGATGGCCTGATCAGCGACGCTACCATGTATCGGGTGCCGCTGTTCCAAGAGCAATATGTGCAGGACAGGACGTACTTCAATCTGCCGGCATCCATCGTTGATGCGCGGGTGAATGGAGGCGTTGCCTATATCCGATACTGCGACAACAGCGGCTGTGGCGACACCCTTGTGGGCAAGCAGTTCACGATGGCATCGCCAAATGAATTGTCGGTGCGCAACGGCATGGAATTGGAGAAGCCATCGCCGTCGGTTCCGTACTACTTCCGTGCTCGCATCAGCACAGGGGAAGGAATCATCACCAATAGGGTATGGCTGGTTGGGGTCAGCCCTCTTGTAAAGTGCCTTGAGGTAGGCCTTTACCTGGCTGTAGACCTTTCGGACCCCATGGCCGACCCAGACGAACAGTTGCCTATCCCTGATGACCAAGTATACCTGGTGAAGCGCATGGTACTGGATATGGAGCGCTTCGCATTGCTGGTGCCGCAGGAGCGCCTGAGCAATGACGGCAGAGACTTCAAGGTGGGCCAACAGCCACTTCAGCCGCCGAACACCATGGGCATCAATGCTCCCATAAACATTGATGAGGACTGATGGCTACGCTCAACGGATACCTGAAGGCTTCTGAGGTGATCGGCGATGCCGCCCAGGCCATCCACGACCCATCCATGGTCCTGGTAAAGCCTCCGACGTACATGCGCCTGTTCCAGAAAGCACTGAGTGAACTGGCCCTTGACGTGCCGTTTGACCAGCGACATGTTCAGCTCACAATACCGGAGAGCCGAAAAGTGCCGCTGCCCAAGTACATGAGTGGCATCCGAAACATCTACGTATACAACGGTGAAGGATGTGATGTGCATGGAAGTGTCCGCGTTCTGATCAAGGAGAACTATGCGCACAACGGCGGAACTGGCAGCTTCTCAAATGTGAAGTGGTGCAACTTCGGCGGCTTCACACAGGATGCACTTGGCTGGCTCATTCCTTATCGGCTGTTCGTGGCGGGCATCAGCGAGGGCTGTATCGACCTAAATCATGCAGCATCTTCGTGGGAGAACATGCGGATCGAGTACACAGGACTCGGGTTCGACGAGTATTGCCAGGGCGAAGAACTATATGCTCCCATGTGGGCACGACAGGCGCTCGTTGACCGCGTGGCAGCATGGGCGCTTGAGATCCGAATGAACACCGACGGCAAGGAGCGCTTTTACATGGAGTTGTACAGGATGCGTAAGGCAGAACACGACTCGCCCACCGGATCGTGGATGACAGCGCGCATGCGCTGGGCGATGCTCGACCAGAAACAGATGCAGGATCTTGTCGTAAAAATGACCGGCACCGGCGGTGGTTACTGATGCTACGAGAAGAGATAGGCCAATGGTTCCGAAGGCTCTTTACGGGAGGAGCCAAGCCTGATATTGAGGTAGATCTTCGTCCGGATAACGCCTACGAATGGGCGAAGGACATGCGACTGTCTTCCGTAAAAGGCAACTCTGGATCCATGGAGAAAGTCGGCGGACAGGTGGTACTGCACCCGCCGGAGCCCGACGAAGTGGACCTGAACGCCAGCTACGTGTGCATCGGCGCCGTGATGGCCGGGAACGACCTTTTCTCTGTTCACGCCAGCGCCGCAGAAGGCCTGTACCCGCGGGTGAAGATCAACGGCGTCACCATGGCGCTGTCTGCGGCCATCCCGTACACATGGAATCGCCCTCTGCAACTGAAGGTGATTGACCGCAAGCAAGGCCCAATCGTATTCCCGGCTGACGGGAATGCTCCGGCATTGTTCTGGGATGTGGCAGCCATCAAGGCCGCCTATGAAGCCGACCAAGAGACGTTCTTCGGCCAACTCAACATCCAGTCCATCAGCGTAGTGCCAGCAGGTCCCACGGAGTGGCCCGAGCACATCGGCAACCCGAACATCGGCGTAGGCGCCAAGCCGGGGCAGTACGTGTTCTGGCTGCGGTACTACGACAAGGATGGCAACCGGACGAACCCCGGGCCTCCCACGCCGCACATCACGGTGCCCATGTATCAGGCGCCCATCTATCCGGGCGACACCCAGCAGTATCCCGGTGGACAGACCGCTGGCAGTGAACCTGCTCCGGAAGGGGTGACTTCGCCGTACGGGGTGGCCCTCAAGTGGCAGATAGACAACGTGTTCAACAACGCCGGGTGGGAGCTCGTCGTGTCGAAGTTCAACGACGGACAGGGCCTTGCGAGTCCGGGCGTAACCGAGGTGGTGGCTCGCCGCGACATGGTTCCGGGAGAGTTCGATGAGGTGTTCTTCACTTACCCACGCGACAACAACTTCAGCGAGGTGGTGCCGGCGGACGAGGTGCAACAGCAGTTCGTGAACTTCACGGCACCCAAGGCGGTGGAGGTCATCGACAACAGGGTGATCTATGCGAACATCGTCCTGAAGGACGAGGTGGTGGAGCTCACCTTCCAGGACAACGCCGGGCAGAAGACCTTCCCCTTCACCTCCCGCGTGTTCACGCGATATGGCGGTCAGGACTACAACGACGGCTTCGCTGATCCCGTCAACAACACGTACAAGAAGAGCGCGCAGCACAACGAGCGCATCAGCCTCGGGTTGATGCTGTGGGACGGCAATGCTAGCCGCTCTGCCGTGGTGAACGTGGATGACAACATCCTGCTCCCGGAGCGCGGGCGCCGCAAGACGGGTGACAGCCTGAAGTACTCCACGGACCCCATCCTTCGAACCAACACGGAGTGCCAAGGGTCCGACCCGGTATCGCCTACGTTCGATGCCATCGTGCAGGGTACCGCTGGAAAGGTCAACACGGAGTTCACGAACATTGTAGCAGGGAGCAACTACAACCCGTTGGCTCCGAAGGGACCTGCCGACACCAACTTCGTTCGCTACAAGCAGAAACCGGTTACACAGAGGGTCGTTGCGCTTGGAAACGTCCAACAAGACACGGGATTCGTCTTCGGCCAACAGACGCATTCCCTTGGCCTTGGAATGTACGGGCCGTCCAACCTTGAGCAGCAGGCTCCGTGGTGCGAGGTGATGTCGGTGATGCGTACCGCGCCAGCAGGTCGCGTGATAGCGTCAGGTATGGGCGTGTACCAACAGCCCTTCAACGACGCCCTACCAATACTCAAGTCTGCGAACACGTTGCGATGCTACTTCCCAGACATCGACAGCGGGGTAGTGCCAGCCGCTATTCGCGACGACATCACCAACAACCCGCAGAACTACCAGGTAAAGTTCACCCCATACGGGTTCTACAACGAGACGTACTCATACCGGACGAACCTCAATCCGGGGCCACTGGCTTTCACCACCGACGCGCTGGACATCATCACGTACATGGATGTCCAGAATGACACGGGCAACGGAACAAGCACCAGCGTGAACGTAGGTGAACCGGCTGGCGCCATGGCCATACAGCCAGGGGCTTCGGCACCGCCGAGTCGCACAAACAACATCGGGTGGCAGGCATGGCGGCGCCTTACCAGCGACATACCCGCCGCGTCGGCCGGAAACGAGCTCCGGTTCATGGATACCAACAACCCTGAACAGGGAGCGGCGCAGCTTGGCATCACCAACTTCAGCCAGCTCCAGGAGGGGCGCGGCAACATCTACCTGCTACAGACAGACTACGCGCTTTACAGGCCCGGCGACCTTGCTTCTGGAGCCCAGTTCGCAGAGACGGCAACGCGCCGGTATCATGGCCCTGTATGGATCGTGGATATCATCCGGGCGGATGTTCGGGTCCCAAGTCTCAATGTGCAGCAGTACCTGCATACCGGAACGCACATCGCCACGAACCGGACCATCGCCATATTCCAGCCGGATGCAGACCCCGTTACGCGCGTTGAACTATTCCACGCTCGCCCATACGACGCCATCCCCCGCGTTCCACAAGTGGACATCCGCTATGCCTATGTTCGAACAGAGGGGCAACCCGAGCGCCGGTGGATGCACAGCGCCAACTTCACCAACGGCGTTCCGCTGACGACCATTGCCGCCGACATCGTGAACAACGGTTTCTGGGTGGATGCAGACGGAAACGAGGTGTACGGAGTATATGGCTCGGACTTCGACAACAACAGCGGACCACACCCTGTGTGGTACCTCACCTTCGAATCATTCCTCGGCCTTCCGGTGCCGCCGACAGGTTCTCGCATCGTGGTGAAGTACGACAAGCGCGAGCCCATCCTGACCAACGGATTCGACTGTACCATAGCTCCATGCGTGTGGGCGGCAGTCGATAGGACCAACGACAACCTATTCATCAGCCAGGTTCCCATGCCGTATGGCGGTGGAACGAAGGCTTCTCAGTACAACATAGCGCGTAATCCAACAGGAGGCCAAGCATTCGAACCACCTATATTCAACCAACAGCGAAGCATTCGTCAGTGGGTGGTTATGGGGTCGGTAGTGACCCGAACTCCACAGTGGATGAACAAGGGCGGGGATAACTATGAGCGCTTCTCATTTCCGCGCACCCACTACATCATGCGCCCGACCATACCAGTGGCCGGAAACGCGGTGGCGAACGGGCTGAACCCTCAATATGACGTAGACTATCCAGACGAGTGGCAGGTATTCGTCTATGGCGGATTTCGATTCAAAGGGGTGTACAACCTCGACTACTCCAAGCAGCCTCTTATCACCGGCGCCGGGGTTCCGCTGAACGGACAGAACCCGCGCACGGAACTGCCCACGGGCCACGTAGCCTCCTTCCCATACAACCCTCTATCACAGGACAGCCCCGGCCTGCGCACCTTTACCTTCGACAACCTGTTCATCGTGGACGAGGCCATGGGCGAGGTCAAGATGATCGCTGCCATCGACCAGGGCGGACGGCAGGCTTTGTGGGGATGGACCCAAAAGGGGTACTACAACATCCCCTACAACGCCCAAATGCTGACCGATGCAGAGGGCAACGTCATCGCTACGCAAAGCGTTGGCACCTTCTGGCCGCGCCGCGAGAACTGGATAGCGCGTGATGACCACGGCATGCCCGATGAGTTCTGGCGCATGGCCACCAAGGCCAACGTGCCCATGGGTACACAGAACGTGGATACTGTGGCATGGGTAGACCGCAACTCGGTGTACATGCTCACCGGCGCCGTGGCCTCCGATATCGCCGTGAACAAAATCCGGAGCGTGCTGCTTCCAACGCTGTCGGCAACTCCAGGCGACGGGCGCCCGGGGTATTCCGCGGTGTACAACCGGAAGAACGAAGAGCTGTGGATCACCATGCTGGTGGATAGCCCCGACGGTTCGGGCTCACGTCAGCGCCCCGTGATGTATGTGTTCGACATGGCGCGCAAGGAGTGGGCTGGCGAGTTCTCCTATGCGCTTCAACAGTATGCGTCTGACAAGGACGGCGTTGTTGGCTCTACCGGACTGACCATATACCGTCTCGATACCGGTCTTAGCATCGACGACAATCCTGTTGATGGATGGATCGAAACAGCGCTTGCTCCGTTCCCTCAGCTTCAGTCTGAGTTGGTAGGATGGAGGGTAAACCCTGATCGACCAGACGAACTAAGGGTATATGACCGCGAAGGGAACCTTATGCTGACCGCCAATGAACTCATTCAAGAGGCTGCTGATCCAGGCACCGGCGAGTTCTGGGTGATGCAGATCGACGGATGGCAGCAACTCATGAACAGCGTAGATCAATCATATGCGGACCAGTTCGGAGTTGAACAACAGCCACCACAGAGCACAAGTTTCAAGCTGAGGTGGTATTTCAGGCAGTTAAGGCAGCAGCGGATTACCTTTGGAAGCGTTCAAGCACGACAAATAGCCTAAACCATGCTACCACTAGCAGCAGCTTCATTGGCACTTGCAGCAGCCAGCGGCGTCACAAGCATTGCTCAGGGCGCAATACAGGGCGGAAAGGCTCGTAAGCTCCGCTCGGAGTACGATGCGGCCGAGAAGAACATCCCCCTTCAAGACCCCAACCAAGTAGCATTTCTTGGCAACCTTCGTCAGCGCCGCCGGTCATTTGATGCCGGAACCGACCCGCTGACGCAGTTCACCATGCAGCAATCCCGCGACATGGGAGCGCAGACCCAAGCGAACATGGTGCGCAGCGGAGTGGGCAATGTGAACAACCTGCTTCGCTCTCAAGCCGGAACGAACAGGGCTATTGGAGCAGCCGGCGCACGCGCATCGCAGATGGGCGCATCCATGTATGGAATGGAGGGACAGCTCGTAGGGGCTATGGCAGACAGGGCTTACAATAGGCAGCTATCCAACGCCAATCGCCTGTGGAGCGAATATGCTCGCGCTCGCGAAGATTCGAACAGCAACATCCAGGCTGGCATCGGCATGCTTGTAGGAGGCGGAATGAGCGCGCTAGATATGGCCGGGGGATTTGGTGGCGGAGGCGGGGGCGGCAAAGTGCGCAGCAATACACCTCTCAACCCCGTTCAGGGACAGATGGGCAACGAGTACCAGCCGGGGCAAGCGCCTTGGTGGAATAGCTTCTGAGAAACATGGAGGCCACCTATATACCACCAGGCTCCGAAATGATGCCTTCGGTTCCGCAAGAACTGATGGCAGACCCGGGCGCCAATCCTATCACGAATGAGCAGGTGGCCGACCCGATGATGGACGACACCCCTATTCGCCTTCCTTCCATCATGGCAGAGGATGGCAGGGGTATTGAGTTGTCCATTCCGCTTCAGCAACCCCAGCAGCAGACGCCATCCGCCCCCCAAGAGGTGGCAGGAAATCCGACCATGCCCATGGGCGGTGGTCAGCAGCAGCCTCAGCAGCAGCCTCAGCAGCAAGCGGGACAGGGACGCGCTCGACGCGCGGGTTCTCCCATGGGCCTTGGCTTCAACCCAGATTACAGGTACACGCAGGAGGACTTCTACGGCAAGCAGCGCGATATCACATGGACAGATCCTCGCGGCGTTCAGATGTATGTGCCCACGGCCGGAAAGCTCCCCATGAGCATCGCTGCGTCCGTACTCCAGAACACACAGTCACAGATGCAGAGGGTGCAGGCGGCAAAGATGAAGCTGCTGCAGCCACCGGATATCAAGACCGCAGACCCGTACCAGAGCTCGTTCAACAACATGTTGGGCGATATGCGGAATGACTGGATACAGTCCAAGGCAGAGATGTATGGAAGCGAGGACCAAGTGTGGCGAGAGGTCGTCAACAACCCTCAGATGGCGCAGGAGTGGGCCATGCTTCACAAGGACGCAGAAGCCGTAGCGCAATCTGGAAAGTGGGCATGGGATGAGGCGAAAGGATACATCGACAGGTCCTCGACTGGCAAGTACTTCGTGGACCCAGAGGTGCGCAAGCGTGCAGAAGAGGTGTACTATGGGCTTGGTAACCTCAAGGGTTCGGACGGGCTTCCAAACGTGCGCAAGCTCCTGAGCAATATTGAGGCGTTCGGGAACGACATTTCAAGGGATCAGTTCCTGAAGGACTACGTGCTTCCGCAGGTGCAGAAGATGTACCAGAAAGGCTCGACTCCTGTTGAGTACATGAAGAACGGGCGTATCGCTCGTTTCCAGTGGAACAATACAGAGAGCCTGCCTGACGACTTCTACGACTACCTGGCAGACCAGTACGCATCCCTTTCTCCTGCCGATGAGAAGGAAAAGGCGAAAGAGTACTTCCGCAAAATCATCCCTCAGATGCACGTAGAGGGACAGCTTCAGACGCGCTCAATACCGAGTAGCAAAGGAAAGGGCGATGGCTCAAAGCGAGAAACTGGTGTTACTCAAAAGGCTGTATATGGACCTGTAGAGGGGACTGACCCGGGCAGCCAGTACAATCAAGTCAGGGTATCCAAAATTGGAGCCGGAACAGGTTCGTTCATGCCCCCTTCGCCGTTCGTAGGTGATGGCGGAAAGCCGACCACCATGCACCCAATAGCCGTCTATCGCGACCCGACCAGAGATGGGGAACTGAGGATAGTTGGCAAGCTAGGCGCTGACCCACGCGCTCGCGTAAAAGCAAGGCAGACTGATGAAGGGTCTGTGACATACAGCCTGCTTGATGAAAGTGGTGGAGAAACCGCCATTGACGAAGCGACGTACTTCGACAACCTCCCAACCGTGAACTTGCCCTACGAAGGAGCCAACGAATCCGCATTCGAGCTTTCCACTGGCCTCGGTCGTGACCAGATAGAAACAGAAATCTCAAAAAGCGAACAGGTGCGAAAGGGCCGTGATGAGAAGCTCATGTCCGGCATGAAGAGGGGTTCAGCACCAACGTCTGGCAAGAAAACAATCCCAGGATTCTAGGCCATGGTAGGAGATCCGGTCAAAAGGAAGAAGCTGTACGACACGCTTACGGGCGATGGGTACGAGCTTGGAACCATCGAAGAGTTCAACTCCAAGATGGAGGACCCAACAAAGGTCCGAGCGCTGTATGATGGCATCAGCAAGGATGGATACGACGTAGGCGATTACGAGTCTTTCTCAGTGAAGGTTGGCCCATCGCCGCAGTCGCCCCCTTTTCAGTCGGCCCCTCCCGCAAGTGGCGAGGAGGGGCTTGGTGGACCGGCCGTATCGCAGGGGCCATCTATCAATGGATATGCTCCACAGCCTCGTCATTTAGAGACGGGTGGGCTACGTCCGTTCAAGGGGGCTGAAGAAGCAGAGCCAAGGAAGCCCGAAATGATGCGACCAACTCCACCAAGGGAGCAGGTTGCGCCTGAAGAAATAGACCTTATTGGCGCTGACAGAACAACTCAGCAGCCATCAACGATACAGGCCCCTCAATTTGACATTACTCCCGCTACCGCCAAGCAGAAGAAGGAGGCAGAAGAGGACGCTCGGATCGAGGATCGATACCAAAGCGAATTCAGTTCCGCCACAGAAGAAGAGGTTCAGAAGGCGAAGGAGGTCAACCAGTCCATGAGGTCAAGCATCCCGGCAATGGAGGGTGCTTTCTTGGAGGGGGTTGAACGGCTGAAGCAACAGGGTCAACTCCTGACCGATCAGAGGCAGATACTTGACAACATGGATCCAAGTGATCCAGCCTATCAGGACGCTTTAGATCAGTACAATGAAAGAGTAAAAGCATTCCGGAAAGAACAGTCTGGCATCGAGCTTGAGGCTCTTGTCGTAGATGACCTCGTAAAGAAGAGCGCGATTGATGAGTTCCTTCTCAATCGGCGAGAGCATGCGATCAAGGCGGGTCACGGCAACATACCCGCTGCCATGGGATACGCTTCCCTTGACATGCTTGGCAAGTCGATGGCCGGTACCCTAGACGTTATCGGCAAGGTGATCCCTACGGACCAAGAGATACTTGAGTTCGCCGGAGCGCTTCCGGAAGGCTCCGGAACAGAGTCCCGAAAGGAGTGGCGCAATTACCTAAAGGATGTGGAGAAAGCGCCTACGAGACTGACCGGTATAGACCAATTCGTTACGCCCGAGTACGTTGACAAAAAGAAGGACGAAAGCCTGTTCGCCGGTGGCCTTATTGCGGTAGCGGAAATGGCACCTGCGATCGCCGCTGGAATGGCGACCGGAGGTGCTGGCATGGGCGCCTCGTTCTTCACGTCATCGTATCGCGATCTCGACCAAGAGATGCAGGGCGAGTACTGGGATCAAATTCCGGAGGCGGAAAAAGAAGCGATCAAGGTCGGAACGTCATTCGTAAGCGCCGGACTATCCACCATGGGCATGAAAGCGCTTGCCGGAAAGTTGCCCGTAGTGAACGACATCTTCTTTCGGGCTGCACGAAAGTTCGCTCCCGGAATGAGTCCCGGACAGCTTCGAAGGATCATTGACGCAGAAACCAAGAGCTATGTTGCCAATGTAGCCTCTAAGATAGGCCAAGGTTTCGCCATTGAGGGAACAGAAGAACTTGCCGATTATGGACAGGAAGAGTTGGTTAAGCACCTTTACGAGAACTACAAAAGGGACGAACTCGGAGAGAAGGCCGACACTTTGTTTCAGAATGCAGAAAGCATTGATCAGCTAGGAGAGGGTGCGTGGAAGTCATTCGTTATTGGAGGGATCGCTGGTAACATGATCGGAGGATCAGTAGCGGCATTGTCCTCAGTAGGAGCGCGGAAGCGACTCAGCGAAAAGGAGTTCGGCGTATTCAAAGACTTGCTTGAAAGTGGATCTTTGCTCAAGGACATTGAGCCCATTATGGCGGCTCAAGTTGCTGCCGGAGAAATGAGCCAATCGGACTTTGACAAGACCATGGAAGATGTGTCCAAGGCCGAGTCAGCGATAAGTCAAATCCCAGAGGGCCTTGATATTGAAGCCACAAGAGAGGCGTTCGATCTCCTTCTTGAAAAGGATAAGCTGAAGACCAAGGACAAGATCCTTGCAGCCCCCAAGATGCAGAAGATCGACGAGAAGCTACAGGCGCTCGTAGGTGTTCCGAAGGAAGAAGAAGCCAAGACCGAGCCAACCAAGAAGCAAGAAGCTGACCGCCTGATCGAACAGTACGAGAAGGCCAAACTCAAGAGCGAGATCACCGGCACTCCGATGCCCGAGGGCATGACCAAGCCCAAGGAAGTCGTATTGGAGCCTAAGGATGTGGAGGTGGTTGCTCCTAAGCCTCCAACCACTCCGGCGACCTCCAGCAAGCCAACCTTCGGAGAAAAGCCGGACAAAGAGGCTGATGCTCCTGTGTGGTCGTCTTTGTCAATA
>Ga0075163_10001735_pt1 | contig 29419 bp, 24 predicted proteins | sample JI1023141ADNA_FD_71478 | JGI IMG/M metagenome (GOLD analysis project Ga0075163, IMG submission 71478) | Wastewater effluent complex algal communities from Wisconsin, to seasonally profile nutrient transformation and Carbon sequestration -... | ecosystem: Engineered > WWTP > Effluent > Algae...
GATCGGTCGATCACGGTTCAGCCGCCCAGCTGGCGGTTCGATCTTGTCATCGAAGAGGATCTCATCGAAGAAGTCGCACGGGTCATCGGGTATCAACGCCTGCCCGCCACGGCGCCAGTCGCACCTGCGCAGGCCAAAGTCTTGCGCGAATCGCGGCGCAGTCCGTACGCCATCCGACACCTGCTGGCGGATCTGGACTACCAGGAAACCATCAGCTTCAGCTTCGTCGAGGACCGATGGGAGCGAGAACTCGCCGGCAACGAGACTCCGATCAGGGTGCTCAATCCCATCGCGGCACCACTTTCGGTGATGCGATCCAGCCTGTTGGGAAGCCTCGTCAGTGTCTTGAAGCTGAACCTGGCTCGCAAGGCGTCTCGAGTGCGCATCTTCGAGGTCGGACGCGTGTTCTTGCGCGACCCCTTCGCGCCAGACGGAGAGCGGGCCGTTGCGGGTCTGCGGCAGCCCATGAGGGTTGGCGGATTGGCCGCAGGGCCAACGGAGCAGGTTCAATGGGGGCGGCCTGAGCGCGCGGTCGACTTCTTTGATGTCAAGGGTGACGTCGAGTTGCTTCTGGCACCCCGGCAACCCCTGTTTGTTGCTGCACATCACGCCGCATTCCATCCCGGACGCTCGGCTCGTGTCGAAGTCGATGGCGTGGCCATCGGATACGTCGGCGAGTTGCACCCGCGATGGCGTCAAGCCTACGGACTGCAACATGCGCCGATCATGTTCGAACTCGATCTGGAGCCGGTACTCGACTGCGACGTACCAGCCTACGAAGGTGTCAGCAAGCAGCAGCCCGTGTTTCGTGATCTCGCTCTCGTGATCGCGGAGACGGTGTCCCACGACACCCTCGTGGCCAGCCTGAGTGCAGACCCCTCCCGGCTGGTCCGAAACGTCACCTTGTTCGACCTCTACAAGCCGACCGTCAACGGGTCGGGGCTCGAGGTCGGCGAGCGCAGTCTCGCGGTCCGGCTTGAACTGCTTGATGACGCCGAGACGTTGACCGAGGCACGCATCGACGCCGCAGTAGCGTCAGCCATGATGCGGGCACGTGACGCCGCAGGCGCACGGTTGAGGACTTGAACGGAGGGCGTATGGCAAACGACGACGACGAACTTTCCCGCAGTGACAGCGTGATCCTGCCGTCTCTGGAGACACCGACGCTGACCAAGGCAGAACTCGCGGAGTTGCTTTTCGATCGTCTGGGGCTCAACAAGCGAGAGTCCAAGGACATGGTCGAAGCATTCTTCGACATCGTTCACGGCACCCTGGTTGACGGCAAGGATGTGAAACTGTCTGGTTTTGGCAACTTCAACATCCGGCGAAAGGCGCCTCGGCCCGGTCGGAATCCCCGGACGGGCGAGTCGATCCCAATCAAGGCCCGCAATGTCGTCACCTTCCACGCGAGCCACAAGCTGAAATCGATCGTGCAAGGCGACACGCCGCCCGAGGGAGAGTTCGAGTAGAGTCTAGCTTTTCCAGTCGATCCCATTGATTTCAATGGAGAAAGCGCTCCCCGCCATTCCCGCCAAGCGCTACTTCACCATTGGTGAGGTCAGCGAGCTTTGTGGAGTGAAGCCGTACGTGCTGCGCTACTGGGAGCAGGAGTTCACGCAGCTCAAACCCATGAAGCGGCGGGGAAATCGCCGCTACTACCAGCACCACGAAGTCTTGCTGGTGCGTCGGATCAGAGACTTGCTCTACGATCAAGGGTTCACGATCAGCGGGGCGAGAAACCGGCTTTCCGATGCGCTGTCCGCCCTCCCCGTGTCGGCCGGGGATGCCCCGGTCGAAGTGGATGACATGCAGGAGATCGAGGTCAAGCAGGTGCCGCTCGCCGCCGCCGGCCCTTCAGAGCCCGCCATCGGTGCTCCGGTGGATACCGTCCGACTTCGGGCCGAGTTGCTGTCGATACGGGACCTGTTGACCGCCTGACACTGCATCGTCGTCGTATAATCGCAGCTTCCGTCGGGGTGTAGCGCAGCCTGGTAGCGCACTTGCATGGGGTGCAAGGGGTCGCGAGTTCGAATCCCGCCACCCCGACCAAAAAGTAGCCGAAGCCCAGTGTCCACAAGACACTGGGCTTTTTGCTTTGGTCTGGCTGATTCCGAATCGAAGCCACAAGTGAAAGAGCCCGCATCCAGCGGGCTCCCATGATCTGCCTTGAACGGCACGATCCACTATTGGAGGATCACCTCGACACGCCTGGCCTCGCCGGAGTTGCCAGACCCCGTCAATTGTTCAGGCTTCTTCAACTCGATCTTGTCTTGCGCGCCTCCAGCCGCCGCGATCGCATCACGAACGCCCATTGCGCGCGACTTTGCCAGTTCCTCGTTCTTTGCGGCATCGCCACTGGCGTCGGTAAAGCCGCTGACAACCGCCCGCTTGCCTTCGGCCATGCCTTTCACAACATCCGCCAATGCAGCCGCAGCACCGCTGGCGACTTCCGACTTGCCCGTGGCGAAGTAGAACTTCACCACGCCGCCTTCCACCTTGACCGACGGTGCGTCGCTGGCAGCAGCGACGGCCAGGGCGGGTGTGGCGGGTGCCGCAGCATGCGCGGTTGCCGGCGCCTTGGCGGACATCGGGAGAAGGGGGACGATCAGCAGGGCAACGATGTTGATGATCTTGATCAGCGGATTGACCGCGGGGCCGGCTGTGTCCTTGTACGGGTCACCCACGGTGTCGCCAGTGACAGCGGCCTTGTGAGCCTCGCTGCCCTTGCCGCCATGGTGACCGTCCTCGATGTACTTCTTCGCGTTGTCCCAGGCGCCACCGCCGGTACACATGCTGATGGCCACGAAGAGGCCGGTGACGATCGTACCCATCAGCAGCCCACCCAGTGCTGCAGGGCCGAGAATCAGGCCGACCAACACTGGTGCCACGACTGGCAGCAGGCTGGGGACAATCATCTCCTTGATGGCAGCCGTGGTCAGCATGTCGACAGCGCGCCCGTACTCGGGCTTGGCCGTGCCTTCCATGATGCCCTTGATTTCGCTGAACTGTCGGCGCACCTCCACAACCACCGAGCCCGCGGCCCGGCCGACGGCCTCCATGGCCATCGCACCGAAAAGGTAGGGGATGAGACCGCCGATGAAGAGGCCAACGATGACCTTGGGGTCGCTGAGATCAAAGGCCACTGACATGCCACGACCCTCGAGGGAGTGCGTGTAGTCGGCAAACAGCACGAGCGCTGCCAGGCCGGCGGATCCGATGGCGTAGCCCTTGGTCACTGCCTTGGTCGTGTTGCCGACGGCGTCCAGCGGATCGGTGATGTCACGAACGCTCTTCGGCAACTCGGACATTTCGGCGATGCCGCCCGCGTTGTCGGTGATCGGACCGTACGCGTCCAGGGCCACCACGATGCCGGCCATGCTGAGCATCGATGTCGCGGCAACGGCAATGCCGAACAGACCGGCAAGTTGATAGGCAGCAAGGATAGCGATGCAGACAAAGATGACTGGCCAGGCCGTCGAGCGCATCGACACCCCGAGACCGGCAATGATGTTGGTGCCGTGTCCGGTGGTCGATGCGTGTGCAATGTGCTGCACCGGCTTGAACTGCGTTCCGGTGTAGTACTCAGTGATCCACACCATGGCCGCGGTGAGCACGAGGCCGACGGCGCATGCACCGAACAGCTTCATGTGTGTCCCCTCTCCGAGGGCGTCGGCGGGGATCACCATCTTTGTCACGAAGAAGAACGCAATCAGCGACAGCACGCCGGCAACGGCCAGGCCCTTGTAGAGGGCCGGCATCACGTTCTTCATCCCGGGAGACGCCTTGACGAAGTAGCAACCGATGATCGAGGCGATGATCGACACTCCACCGAGCAGCAGCGGATAGATCGCCGCCGCGGCCGGCGCATTCGGCACCATCAGCACGCCGAGCGTCATGGTGGCGATCAGCGTCACCGCGTAGGTCTCGAACAGGTCGGCGGCCATGCCTGCGCAGTCGCCCACGTTGTCGCCGACGTTGTCGGCGATGACCGCGGGATTGCGCGGGTCGTCTTCAGGGATGCCTGCCTCGACCTTGCCGACCAGGTCCGCGCCGACGTCGGCGCCCTTCGTGAAGATGCCTCCGCCCAGACGAGCGAAGATCGAAATCAGCGAGGACCCGAACGCGAAGCCCAACAGGGGCTTCAGCGTAGCCGAGTCGGGCTTGGCCAAGCCACCGATCAGCATGTAGAAGATTCCGACGCCGAGTAGGCCCAGACCGACAACGAGCATGCCGGTGATCGCACCACCCTTGAAGGCGACATCGAGCGCTGGCCCGATTCCCCGTGTCGCTGCCTGAGCCGTGCGCACATTGGCCCGAACCGAAACGTTCATGCCGATAAACCCACATGCGCCCGACAGCAGGGCGCCAAGTACGAATCCGCCTGCTGTCAAGCTATCGAGGAAGACGGCAATCAGAATGGCCAGCGCCACACCGACGATTGCGATGGTCTTGTACTGGCGAGCCAGATAGGCTGCTGCACCTTGTTGGATCGCGCCCGCGATTTCCTGCATACGGGCATTGCCGGCATCCTGGCTCAGGATCCAACTGCGCTGCACTACGCCGTAGAGCACGGCAGCAAGGCCGCAAGCGAGCGCTGCGTAGAGCGCCATCGTCGTCGACATGTAGAGAACTCCTTCCTCGGTCAGATTTCTTGGTGATTGCACCGCCAAGGTAGCGGTGCGCACGCGTGCACGGCAGAGCCAAGCACCGGCGGTGCGTCCAGCGCGGCGATGCTACGGGAACGACGACCCACAGAGGCATGGGGTTTCCCAGCGTGTCAGGCCTGTCCATGAGCTCCGTCATGCCCGTCAGGCCGTGGCAAGACGCGTCGATAAAATGGTGGCATCTGAACAGCGGAACGCGCCATGAGTTTGCACAACGTCACCCCAGGACCCAAGGCGCCAGAAGAGTTCAACGTGATCATCGAGATCCCGATGAATGCCGACCCGATCAAGTATGAGGTCGACGAGGACACAGGGGCGATGTTCGTGGACCGATTCATGGCCACGGCGATGCACTATCCGTGCAACTACGGCTACATACCGCAGACGCTGGCCGACGACGGTGACCCGGTCGATGTTCTCGTGATCACGCCGGTTCCGCTGATTCCGGGCGTGGTCGTCACCTGCAGGCCGTTGGGGGTGCTTCGCATGAACGACGAGGCCGGCGGAGACAACAAGCTGCTAGCGGTTCCTGTCGACCGCGTGTTGTCGATTTATTCGCAGTGGCAGAAGCCAGAGGACCTCAATCCGCTTCGGCTGAAGACCATCCAGCACTTTTTCGAGCACTACAAGGATCTTGAAGCGGGCAAGTGGGTCAAGGTTCAGGGCTGGGATGGCGCTGATGGCGCCCGACACGAAGTGATGGCGGGGATCGCGGCCTGGACCCGCAAGCGGCAGGGCACCGCGGCTGGCTGACGAAACCCGTCGGTGCGCTGACTCACGAGTTGCTGCCTTCCGGCGCCATGCCGGGGCGGAAAGGGCTTCTGTCGCGGAGTTCATCCACGTAGGCGGCCACGCCTTGTCCTTCCTGGGCGAGGAACTTTGCGACTGCATCGGCGAATCGGGCATCGGACAGCCAGTGCGCTGAGTGGGTTTCCACCGGAAGCAGACCGCGCGCCATCTTGTGCTCGCCTTGCGCACCACCTTCGAAGCGAAGGTAGCCATTGACGATGCACCACTCCAGCGGTCGGTAGTAGCACATCTCGAAGTGAAGGCACGGGATGTACTTCATGGCACCCCAGTACCGGCCCCAGGCCGTTCGGGTCGATGGGTCGATCGCGATAAGCGACGAGGCCACGGGAGCTTCGCCCTCAAAGGCGACAAACAGCAGCCAATTGCCGGGCATCGAGGCCGCGACCCGAGAGAAGAACTCGCGCGTGAGGTAGGGCGTTGAGTGATGGTCGCGATACGTTTGTACGTAGCAGCTGTAGAAGAAGTCCCACTCTTGCACGGTGATCGCATCTCCCTGATGACAGGCGATTCTGAGCCCCGCCTCCGCGACCTTGCGGCGCTCTTGCAAGACATTCTTTCGCTTCTCGCGCTGAAGACGTGCCAGTAGATCTGCGAAGTCCACGACAGGGCGCGCGGTATCGTTGGCCCAGTGAAACTGGACTCCTTGCCGGATCATCCAGCCGGCCCGGCGAAACGCCGAGACGTCGTCTTCCGAAAGGAACAGGGCATGTGCCGACGACAAGTTCAGGGTCGTGGCTTCATGTTCGAGCTGACCCACGAGCAGGTCCCGTCCGTGGTCGTCCATCGCGAGCAGTCGGGTCCCGGGAACAGGCGTGAACGGCACCGCCGTCAGCAGCTTCGGGTAGTACCGCAGGCCGTGCTGGCGATAGGCATCCGCCCAAGCCCAGTCGAACACGTACTCGCCGTATGAGTGCGACTTCAGGTAGGTCCAACAACCGGCCACGAGCTCGCCCGCCCTTTCCACGGTGATGATGTGGGGCAACCAGCCCGTGTCGCCGGTGGCGCTGGCGGATTCATGGAGAGCCGCCAGGTATTCGTGCCGCATGAATGGAACTTGGTCGTGCTGGCGTGCGAGCAAGTCGTTCCAACTGGCAGGGCTGACCGTCTCCGGCGTCCGGTGTGTCCGGATGCGATATTCTCGATCGGTGTCCAAGGCGTCCCTTCTCAAATGCAGCAGGCTATGAAAATCGCGGTGGCGCAGTTGAACACCGTGGTCGGGGATCTGGCGGGCAACGGCAACAAGATCGTGGCGATGGCGCGCGCGGCGTTCCGCGATGGCGCGAGTCTCGTTCTATGTCCGGAGCTGTCTCTCACGGGCTACCCCCCAGAAGATCTGCTGTTGCGCCCGGCATTCATGCAAGCCTGTCGCGAGCACCTGTCGCGAATTGCAGGCGAACTACACGATTGCGCTGGCCTGCATGTCGTTGTCGGTCATCCTCATCAGAGTGGGGAGTCCGGTGATCTTAGGAGCAAGTCTCAAGCCGTGCAGATGCGCTTCAACGCGGCATCGATCCTGGTAGACGGGAAGGTCTTGTCCACCTACTGCAAGCGAGAGCTCCCCAACTACCAAGTCTTCGACGAGCGGCGCTACTTCGCTTCAGCACGCGATGCCGGCCTTCCGCCCTTGGTCTTCGATGTGGGGGGGCTCAGGATTGGACTCCTCATCTGCGAAGACGCCTGGTTCGAGGAGCCGGGTCGCATTGCCAAGGAGGCCGGGGCTTCATTGCTGTGTGTTCTCAACGCGTCACCTTTCCACCTGGACAAGGCCGGCGACCGCGAAGCCCGGATGGGTGAGCGAGCTCGGAGCCTGGGTGTGCCGCTGGTGTATTCCCATCTGGTCGGTGGCCAGGATGAAGTGGTCTTCGATGGTGCGTCCTTCGCGGTGGACAGGGCTGGGGTCGTGGTTGCCCGGGCGCCAGCCTTCGAAGAGGGCGTCACGATGCTCACGCTGGATGAGGAGGGGATCGCTCGCGGCCCGATTTCTGCTGTGCCTTCATTGGAGCACCAGGCCTGGAGCGCCTTGGTGACCGGTGTTCGCGACTATGTCGGGAAAAATGGCTTTCCTGGCGTCATCGTCGGCCTGTCGGGCGGGATTGACTCTGCCTTGGTACTGGCCTTGGCCGTGGACGCACTCGGCGCAGATCGCGTTCGCGCAGTGATGATGCCGTCACGCTACACCGCCGATATCAGCAGGATCGATGCCGCCGACATGGCTCGACGACTTGGCGTGCGATATAGCGAAATCGCCATCGAACCGATGTTCAACGCGTTTCTCGCCAGCCTGTCAAACGACTTCAAGGGGTTGGCAGAAGACGCCACCGAAGAGAACCTGCAGGCTCGAGTTCGAGGCACCCTCCTGATGGCACTGTCGAACAAGAGCGGGAGCATCGTGCTGACCACTGGCAACAAGAGCGAGATGGCCACCGGCTACTGCACCTTGTATGGTGACATGGCCGGGGGGTTCGCGGTGATCAAGGACGTTGCAAAGACGCTTGTCTATCGCCTGGCGAGTTGGAAGAACGAACAACCCTGCAGGCTGGCGGATGGGACTGTCGGCCCTGTCATTCCTGATCGCATCATCACGCGACCGCCATCAGCGGAGCTCCGCCCCGACCAGACCGATCAAGACAGTCTGCCGCCCTACGATGTACTCGATGCGATTCTGGCGAGGTACATGGAGGAGGATCAAGGGATCGAAGAAATCGTCGCCGCGGGCTTTGCGAGAGCCGATGTCGAGAGGGTCACGCACCTGATCAAGGTCAATGAGTACAAGCGCCGACAGGCCCCCGTCGGCATACGCATCACCCATCGGGCATTTGGAAGGGACTGGCGATATCCCATCACTTCCAGGTTCCGTGCTTAAATCTCAGCAACGACGAGACCCTACCGGAGAAGCCATGAAACAGATTACTGCAATCATCAAGCCGTTCAAGCTCGAGGAGGTGCGTGAGGCGCTCGGCGACGTTGGCGTCTCCGGTCTGACGGTTACCGAGGTCAAGGGCTTCGGCCGTCAGAAGGGTCATACGGAGTTGTATCGCGGGGCAGAGTACGTTGTCGACTTCCTTCCCAAGGTCAAGATCGAGGTGGTCGTCAAGGACGACGACGTCGATCGTTGCATCGAGGCCATCGTGAAGGCGGCGAAGACCGGAAAGATCGGCGACGGCAAGATCTTCGTGACTTCTGTCGAGCAGGTCGTTCGGATCCGAACAGGCGAGACTGACGAATCGGCCGTCTAGCCGACCAACCTAGAGTCGCCAGGGGGAGGGAGGCTGTTCAGCTCCGATCCAGTTGCAGCCGCTCCCCAGCAGGGGCGGCCACCAACGTGTCCAACAGATCACCAGGCTGAGTGTCAACGTAGAGACTCGCCAGTTGATCAGCATCGAGAAAGCCCTCGTCGACCGAGTTGCGCAAGAAGGTGAGCAGTGGCGTGTAGTAGTTCGCCACGTCAAGCAGTCCGATGGGTCGGTCGTGGTATCGCAACTGCCGCCAAGTCCAGACTTCGAAGAGCTCTTCGAACGTGCCGATTCCGCCGGGTAGGGCGACAAAGGCATCCGCCCGTTCAGCCATCATTCGCTTGCGCACGTGCATGTTGGGGACGACGTGCAGTTCACTGAGCCCTCGGTGCCCTACCTCACGTCGCATCAAGCTGTCAGGTATGACGCCTACGACCCGCGCGCCCGCCTGCAGGGCTGCGTCTGCGACGATGCCCATCAGGCCGACATTGCCGCCTCCATAGACCAACTGCATGCCTCGCCGTCCGATGGCTTGACCCATGCTGCGTGCCGCAGCCTCGTAGTCTGTGTTGCCACCCGAGCGCGAACCGCAGAACACGCAGACCGTGAAGGCATTGATGCTCATGAACTCAGTCGAGCGAAGATGGCCGAGAGCCATGCTCCGCCACAAAGCAGCAGAGACAGCATCACCGCGGCGCTGCCATAGTCCTTGGCGCGCTTCGACAAATCGTGGAGATCGAGCGACACGCGGTCAACGACTGCCTCGATCCCCGAGTTCAGCAACTCGACGATCAGCACGAGAGTCACCGTACCGGCGAGCAAGGTTCGCTCGGGCCAGGACTGACCGAGCCAGAGGGAGCCGGGCAACATGAACACCGCGAGCCAGAACTCCTGGCGGAACGCACTCTCGAACCGATAGGCAGTGCGCAGCCCGTCCGCGGAATGGCGGGTGGCATGCAGGATTCGATCGATGCCGGTTCGACCCTTGTGCGGGTTGTTCATGCTCGAAGATTCTGCCAGCTTGGCACTCATGCCTCAGCGCAGCGAGGTTGTGGCCAATCGACGAGGCAGGTGCCACACAGTGCGTCGTGAAGGAACTGCCGGGCAGGGTGCAGCCAACAGAGGCCTGCATAGGCGAGGATGCCAGCCAGCACTGTAGCGACAATGGAACCCACGCTGTTCAGGCCGGCCACGCGCACGATGGAGAGCGCAGGGAGCAGCCACAACCACCCGAGCAGGTACCTGGCAATGGCGCGCACCGCCGACAGGCGACTGCCATCGACCCTCTGAACTCGAATTCGCCAAGTCTTCATGGCGACTGTTTGCCCGCCGTGTGACCAGAACCATACGAAGTAGAGGCCGAGCACGACCAGCAGGAACGTCTGCAAACCGGAAGTACCCACCAGCGCGTGGCGTTGCTTCGCCATACCCGCATAGAGGAAGCCGGCCACCATCACGACGCCGAAGAGCACGACCCCTTCGTAGAACAGGCAGATCAGGCGTCTCCCGACGCCAGGCGTGCTGCGCTCGAGCAAAACGCGTGAATCGACCGTCACTGCTGAGTCGGTTGCGAAGCCTGGATGGCGGCGGAGCGTGCTGCGGCGCCTTGCGGTCCGCGCTTTGGCAACAGCGTGGATGGATTCACGAAACCATCCGTCGCTGCAATCTTTGGCAGCCCGGGCTGGTTGTGGACTGGAGGAGAAGCGGATGTCGTCAGCAGAGTGGTTGTCGCTCCGGGCTTGACCTGGACGACGGTTGGCGACACGGGGCGAGGTGCAGTCGCGCTGGGATTGGCGGGTACGAAGTTACGCTTGGTAGCCCCAGCAGACTTCCCGTCCCCTGGCACCCCCCCCGCCGCTCGAGGAACCGACAAGGGAACGGAAGCAGAGGGCTTAGCACGCTGCGCCAACTCTTGTCGCTGTTCAGCCGGCAGCGCCTGATAAGCCTCCCACAAGGCCTGGCGGTCCGCCAAGCGCCCGATTTGCATCTCCTGGAAGTTCTGGCGCGCACGACCCCGTTCCAGCGGAGTCATTGCGACCCACTCGACCATGCGGTCTCGAATGCGGTCACGCTCCTTGGTCGACAGGTCCGGGAACCGTCGGGCCAGCACCAGCCACTTGTCCTTTCGAGAGGCATCCAGTGTCGGCCATACCTTCTCGAGCGGCGCGAGACTCGACTGGTCTGCGGGGCGCAAAGTCTTCCAGGGGGGGCCGGACTCCGTTGGCCGAGCGGCTGTCGCGCTGGCCGCTTTGCCGACGGGTTCGACCGCGCATGCCGGCGTGCACAGACCCAGGCTCATGACGACGAGGCAAGACCAAAGGAGGGACTGGCTGAGCACCTGGCGGCCATAGCCGAAACACGAATCAGGGAGCCTGGCTTCGATCACGGGGGGGGCGACCTCAAGAACTCCCGAAAACCGGGATCGGAATAGGCCGTTGGCGGAAGGTCATCTGACAGCAGGACAGCGTCGATGGCGGCTGCGGCAAGCACCTGTTCACGGTCGCTCCAATGCTGGACCAGCAAGAGACCCAACGCCAAAATGATCAGAGGTGCGACGCTGGCCAAGCGCATCCACCACCGTGTTGGGCCACCACCGAGAGCCAGGCTGCCGTCCCTGCCTAGCGAAAGCTCTTGTGCGACGTCTGCCACCACAGAAGGACGGCGCGACTCCTTGGCCAATCTGAGGGCTTGCTCTCGTGCCACGCGCAGCCGCTCACCGATGTCATGCGGAAACGCAACCGTTCTCTCGCTCAAGGCGGCGGCCATGCTCGCGGCCAGCCTGGACTCCAGGGCCTTGACCTGGTTCGGTTGAAACTGTTGTCGATTCACGGTGCAATCCCCTTGGCTTTGAGCGCCTTGGCAAGTGCATGCACCGCTCTGGAGCAGTGCGTCTTGACGCTTCCCTCTGAGCAACCCATGACCGCCGCGGTTTCGGCCACGTCAAATTCCTCCCAGTAACGCAGGAGGAAGGCCTCGCGTTGACGGTCCGGGAGGTCCGCAACGGCGGCTTCGATCAATAGCAGGATCTGGGCCCGGGATACAGTGTCAGCGGCACTTTCCGCCCCGAGAGCGCCTTCGACTGACTGCAGGCTCTCCAACAGGTCGAAGTCACCATCATCGTCGTCGGACTCGAAGTCCGACAGGTTTTGCACGACCGCATTTCGCACTTTCTGTCGACGAAACCAATCCATGGTTGCGTTCGACAGAATCCGCTGGAACAGAAGGGGCAGTTCTGCCGCTGGACGGTCCGCGTACTTCTCGGCCAAGCGGATCATCGCGTCCTGGACGATGTCGAGTGCAGCATCGTCCTGTCGAACCGCATAGACAGCTCGCTTGAAGGCGCGCTTCTCGACGCTTTTGAGAAAGTCCGAAAGTTCTTTGTCGGTGGCCAACGTGCGGTCCGCCCGGCGAGCTCAACGGGTCCGGGGCGTCGAGGATTATGTCATCGGCCCTGCAGTTGGGCGCCGGCCAGCGGTGTCCCATCGGTCGTCTGCCATAATGCTGCTTCGCACAACGCTCTTTTTGGGTCTCATTCCGGCCGTCCGACCCGGGCGGCGGCTATTTGATCGCGCAGGTACCGAATCCGTCTCACGAGGACGCGATGCAGGTGCACCGATGGTTTTTCGTCAGAGAAATTCGCAAAGGTTCGAAATGGACATGTCTGCCGCGGAAGTCAAGCGTGCCGCTTCGGCACAACCGCAAACACCTATCACGGAGCCCAACGGTTCCGAAATCCTCGTCCGCTGCCTTCAGGCCGAAGGTGTCAAGTACCTCTGGGGCTATCCCGGTGGTGCCGTTCTGTACATCTACGACGCTTTGTACAAGCAGGACAGCATCGAGCATGTTCTGGTACGGCACGAGCAAGCCGCAGTGCATGCCGCCGACGGCTACGCACGCGCCACCGGCGATGTCGGCGTGGCATTGGTTACTTCGGGGCCAGGCGTTACGAACGCGGTGACCGGCATCGCGACGGCCTACATGGACTCGATCCCGATGGTGATCTTGACCGGGCAGGTCCCGACGCCGGCGATAGGCCTAGACGCCTTCCAGGAATGCGACACGGTGGGCATCACACGTCCGATCGTCAAGCACAACTTCCTGGTCAAGGATGTTCGCGACCTGGCGTCGACTGTCAAGAAGGCCTTCCACATCGCTCGTACCGGTCGGCCGGGACCCGTGGTCGTCGACATCCCGAAGGATGTCTCCTTGAAGACCGCACCGTTTCAGTATCCCGAAAGTGTCGAGATGCGGTCCTACAACCCGGTCCGGAAGGGGCACGGGGGACAGATCCGCAAGGCGGTGCAACTGCTTCTTCAGGCCAAGCGTCCTTACATCTACACGGGCGGTGGCGTGATCCTGGGCAACGCTTCGCAGGAACTGAGGCAACTCAACGACCTCCTCGGCTTTCCTTGCACGAACACGCTGATGGGGTTGGGTGCCACGCCGGCCAGTGACCCGCGATTCCTAGGCATGCTCGGCATGCATGGCACCTACGAGGCCAACATGACGATGCAGCATTGCGACGTGCTGCTGGCGGTTGGTGCGCGATTCGACGACCGAGTGATCGGCAATCCCAAGCACTTTGCCTCTGTCGAGCGAAAGATCATCCACGTCGACATCGATCCTTCCTCGATCTCCAAGCGGGTCAAAGTCGATATCCCGATCGTCGGTGACGTCAAGGATGTCCTGCAGGAACTGATCACACAGATCAGCGATGCCAGCCAGCGACCTGAAGCGTCGTCCATGTCCGCATGGTGGAGCCAGATCAACGAGTGGCGCAAGCGCGAGTGTCTGGCCTATCGCAACAGTTCCGACGTCATCAAACCTCAATTCGTCGTCGAGAAGCTCTGGCAACTGACCAAGGACCGTGACACCTACATCACGTCCGATGTCGGCCAGCATCAGATGTGGGCTGCCCAGTTCTATCGATTCGAGGAGCCGCGCCGCTGGATCAACTCTGGTGGACTGGGGACGATGGGCGTCGGGTTGCCTTACGCGATGGGCATCAAGTTGGCCAAGCCGGATTCGGACGTGTTCTGCATCACGGGAGAGGGCTCCATCCAGATGTGCATTCAGGAACTGTCCACCTGCCTCCAATACAAGACGCCGGTCAAGATCGTGTCCCTGAACAATCGCTACCTGGGCATGGTTCGCCAGTGGCAGCAACTCGACTATGGCGGGCGCTACTCGCACAGCTACATGGACGCGCTTCCGGACTTTGTAAAGCTGGCCGAGGCCTATGGTCACGTGGGCTTGCTGGTCGAGAAACCGGGCGATGTCGAGCCGGCTCTTCGCGAGGCCATCCGCCTCAAGGATCGCACGGTGTTCCTCGACATCCGGACCGACCCGACCGAAAACGTCTGGCCGATGGTCCAGGCCGGCAAGGGCATCAGCGAGATGCTGCTGGGTTCCGAAGACCTTTGATCTGGTTGAGGGCTGATCGCCCGGATTGGCGTTACCGCGCCAGTCCGGCGACAGCTTCAGCGCGAACACAGGGTCCAGGACACTACTTCATTCACTTCCTCGAAGGGCGCAGCCAAGGGGTGTCGGTTACCGCCGGCACTCTGAAGAGCGCGCATGACGAACATGAAACACATCATTGCAGTACTTCTCGAGAACGAACCTGGGGCACTGTCGCGCGTGGTCGCGTTGTTTTCTGCACGGGGCTACAACATCGAGAGCCTGACCGTGGCGCCGACTGAGGATCCGTCATTGTCCCGCATGACCATCGTTACGAATGGCTCTGACGAGGTCATCGAGCAGATCACCAAACACCTGAACCGCTTGATCGAAGTGGTCAAGGTGGTCGACCTGACCGAAGGCAGCTACACCGAGCGGGAACTGATGCTCGTGAAGGTGCGTGCAGTCGGCAAGGAGCGCGACGAGATGAAGCGCATGGCCGACATTTTCCGCGGGCGGATCGTCGATGTCACCGAAAAGAGCTACACGATCGAGCTGACTGGCGACGCTGCCAAGCTCGACGCGTTCCTGCTGGCCATCGACAGGGCGGCCATTCTTGAAACCGTTCGCACGGGTACCAGCGGTATCGGTCGCGGCGAGCGCATCCTGCGCGTTTGATTCAACACTGGAGAGAAACATGAAGGTCTATTACGACAAGGACGCCGACCTGAGCCTCATCAAGGGCAAGAACGTCACCATCGTGGGCTACGGCTCGCAGGGCCATGCCCACGCTCAGAACCTCAATGACAGTGGTGTCAATGTCACCGTGGGTTTGCGTCGCGGCGGTGCTTCCTGGAGCAAGGTCGAGAAGGCCGGCTTGCGGGTTGCAGAGGTTGCAGACGCGGTCAAGGAGGCAGACGTCGTGATGATTCTCCTGCCCGACGAGCAGATCGGCGCGGTGTACAAGAACGATATCGAGCCCCACATCCGCAAGGGAGCATCGCTGGCGTTTGCGCATGGCTTCAACGTCCACTACGGGCAGGTGGTGCCGCGTGACGACCTCGACGTCTGGATGGTGGCGCCGAAGGCTCCCGGTCATACGGTGCGCAACACTTACAGCCAGGGCGGCGGGGTCCCTCACCTGATCGCCGTCCACGCAGACAAGTCCGGCAAGGCGCGTGATCTGGCCTTGAGCTATGCCGCCGCGAACGGTGGCGGCAAGGCGGGCATCATCGAAACCAACTTCCGCGAGGAAACCGAGACCGACCTGTTCGGCGAGCAGGCTGTCCTTTGCGGTGGAACGGTTGAGCTCATCAAGGCAGGTTACGAGACGCTCGTCGAAGCGGGCTACGCGCCCGAGATGGCCTACTTCGAATGCCTGCACGAGTTGAAGCTGATCGTCGACCTGATCTATGAAGGCGGCATCGCCAACATGAACTACTCGATCAGCAACAACGCCGAGTACGGCGAATACGTGACCGGCCCCAAGATCGTGACTGACCAGACCAAGGTCGCCATGAAGCAGGTCCTGAGGGACATCCAGAGCGGCGAGTACGCGAAGAGTTTCATTCTCGAGAATCGTGCTGGTGCGCCGACACTGCTGTCGCGGCGCAGGCTGACCAGCGAGCATTCGATCGAGGTGGTCGGGGAGAAGCTGCGGGCCATGATGCCGTGGATCAAGGCCAACAAGCTCGTTGACAAGAGTCGGAACTGAGTTCAATCGCCTGCCTGCAGGCTCTCTGGGGGCAGCTTGGCGCCCCGGGGGGTCTGCTGAGATATCCTCGATCCCATGACTGACGAGAATCGCGTCCCTCCGACCGAGGACGCAGACGTGCCTGATGTGCCGCGTCCCAGGCGCAAGGGCATCTATGTTCTGCCCAATGCCATAACCCTGGCGGCACTGTTTGGCGGCTTTTTCTCGATCGTGATGGCCATGAATGGTCGCTTCGATCAGGCCGCCATTGGGGTTTTCTGCGCCATGGTCCTGGACAGTCTCGATGGCCGCGTGGCACGCATGACGAACACTCAGAGCGCGTTCGGCGAGCAGATGGACAGCCTGTCGGACATGGTCAGCTTTGGGGCCGCCCCGGCACTGATCGTGTACGAGTGGTCGCTCAAGGGCCTGGGGAAACTGGGCTGGGTGGCGGCATTCGTGTACTGTGCTGGCGCGGCACTGCGCCTTGCGCGATTCAACACCAACATCGGAATCGTCGACAAGCGATTTTTCCAGGGGCTGCCCAGTCCGGCCGCCGCAGCATTGGTGACAGGACTGATCTGGGTCATGGACGACGCCGGCTGGAAGGCAGTATCGACGGTAGGCTGGTTGACCTGGACGGCCTTCGCCGTGACGCTGTATGCCGGGCTCACCATGGTCACCAACGTCCCGTTCTACAGCTTCAAGGTCGTCGGCCTCAAGAAGACCGTGCCGTTCATCGTGATCGTGGCCATCGCGCTCGGCATCGCGATCATCAATCTGCATCCGCCGATCGTTCTGTTTGCGATGTTCTGCGTCTACGGCCTGTCCGGTTATGCGGTCTACGCGTGGCGGCGGATGAAGGGCAAGCCCGTCAGCGTCATTGCCACGTCGACCGATGAGCCGGACGAGCAGGGGCTGCATCGTTGAACACGGTCGCAACAGGGTGACGCCTGCGTTCGGTGGCAGGGCGCTCCAGTGCCGAGCGCAGCCGGTATCGCGCTGTTCCACGGGTTATTCCTGAGAGATTGAACATGACCGACAAGCTGATCATCTTCGACACCACGTTGCGCGACGGCGAACAGTCGCCCGGCGCGTCCATGACGCGCGATGAAAAGCTGCGCATCGCGCGTCAGCTCGAGCGCTTGCGGGTCGACGTGATCGAGGCAGGTTTTGCGGCGTCGTCGAACGGGGACTTCCAGGCGGTCAAGGCGATCGCGGCTGCGATCAAGGATTCGACGGTGTGCTCTCTGGCACGAGCCAACGACCGCGACATCACACAGGCCGCCGAGGCGTTGAAGGGAGCGGCGAGTTCACGCATCCATACCTTCATCGCAACCAGCCCGCTGCACATGGAAAAGAAGCTCCGGATGACGCCGGACCAAGTTCATGAACAGGCCAGGCTTGCGGTTCGGTTTGCGCGCAACCTCTGTGGTGACATCGAGTTCTCGCCCGAAGACGGCTATCGATCCGAAGTTGACTTCCTGTGTCGGGTGCTCGAGACCGTGATTGCCGAGGGCGCGACCACCATCAACATTCCGGACACGGTGGGATATGCCGTCCCGGAGTTGTATGGCCAGTTCTTGCGCACGCTGCGAGAACGCGTACCTAACTCCGACAAGGCCATCTGGTCCGTCCATTGCCACAACGACCTGGGCATGGCCGTTGCCAACTCGCTGTCCGGGGTGATGCTGGGAGGGGCTCGGCAGATCGAGTGCACCATCAACGGCCTGGGTGAGCGGGCCGGCAACTGTTCGCTCGAAGAGGTTGTGATGGCCTTGCGAACCCGTCGGGACTACTTCGGCCTGAACGTGCGAATCGATGCAACGCAGATCGTTCCGGCGTCGCGCATGGTCAGCCAGACCACCGGCTTCGTCGTTCAGCCGAACAAGGCGGTGGTTGGCGCCAATGCCTTTGCCCACGCGTCGGGCATCCATCAGGACGGCGTGCTGAAAGCTCGGGATACGTACGAGATCATGCGTGCGGAGGACGTCGGCTGGAGCGCCAACAAGATCGTGCTTGGCAAGTTGTCGGGGCGCAATGCATTCAAGCAGCGCTTGCAGGACCTGGGGATCCACCTGGACTCCGAGGCAGAAGTCAATGCGGCCTTCGCGCGCTTCAAGGACCTGGCGGACCGCAAGAGCGAGATCTTCGACGAGGACATCATTGCCCTGGTCAGTGACGAGAGTGTCACGAGCGAGGTGGAGCACTATCGCCTGCTGTCGCTGTCGCAGCGATCCGAAACAGGCGAGCGTCCACACGCGCGCGTGGCATTTTCGGCCGGCCCCGAGGAGTTCTATGCCGAGAGCGACGGCAATGGTCCGGTCGATGCCAGCCTGAAGGCGATCGAGTCGAAAGTGGCCAGCGGTGCCGAGCTGATGCTTTACTCGGTGAATGCCATCACGTCGGGCAGCACCGAATCGCAGGGCGAAGTGACGGTCAGGCTGCAGCACGGGGGGCGCGTGGTAAATGGTGTCGGGTCTGACCCGGACATCGTGGTGGCCTCCGCCAAGGCCTATCTGTCCGCCCTGAACAAGCTGCACAGTACCTCGGAGCGCGTGGCCGCCCAGGGCTGAGGGAGCACTTTCCCTGCGCACGACGACCGGCGACGGGTCGTTTGTCGCACCGTTGGGCCGCTCGGGCGTTCAGATCTTGTGCCGTGCGGCCGGAAAAGCTTGAGGAATACCCTGCAAGTGATTGATGTGAATAGACATTTCAATTAGTCTCCACGACTCGATCAGTTGATTGGCGGGGTGTTCCTTGTTCCTATACGCTCGCTTGCTTCGCTCCCTGGTCTTGGCCCTGGCAGCGGTCGGTGTGACGGGCATGGCGACGGAATCTGTGGCCGCGGCAGCCCCTCCCAAGGCAAAGTCGGTCAAGCAGGCCAGGCCGGCAAAGAAGGTTGCTTCGCCGTCGTCTCGAGCCGTTCGCAGCGCTCGTCCTGCAAGCCTTCGCGCGCCGTTGCGCGCTGAAGTTCGTCGCCCCTCGATGGGCGAATCTACGGGTTTGCATGCCACCGAGGACCCGCTTGACCTCAAGAGCAGTGTTGCACTTGTGGTAGACCAGGAGACCAATCAGGTTCTCTTCAGCAAGAACCCTCAGGCCGTGCTGCCTATCGCGTCGATCACCAAGCTGATGACGGCCATGGTGGTGGTGGAGTCCGAACAGAACCTGGCTGAAACCTTGACGGTCTCTCAGGATGATGTCGACACCGAGAAGGGCAGTCGGTCCCGCCTGAAAGTCGGCACACAGCTCTCCCGAGGTGAAATGCTTCACCTCGCGCTGATGTCCTCGGAGAACCGTGCAGCTCATTCGCTCGGTCGTCATTTTCCCGGTGGCATGGACGCCTTCGTGGCGTCGATGAATGCGAAGGCACAGCAGCTTGGCATGACCGACACCCGATACGTCGAGCCGACTGGGCTGTCCAGCCGCAATCAGTCCAGTGCAAACGACTTGTCCTTGCTGGTCAAGGCGGCCTACGCGCACCCCATCATCCGCGAGCTGTCGACAACGCAAGAGGCACAGTTTCCTGTGGGTCCTAGGCAGGTCCAGTTTCGTACCACCAATGGGCTGGTGCGCAACCCGAGCTGGGACATCGGTCTGCAGAAGACCGGCTATATCTCGGAGGCAGGTCGGTGCCTGGTGATGCAGGCGCAGATGGCGGGACGAAAGCTGATCATGGTCTTGCTGGATTCGGCCGGAAAGTACTCGCGAATCGGCGATGCCGAGCGCATCCGCAAGTGGCTCAGCGAGGGCGGCGGCGGATTCCAGGCGATACGCTGAGGAGGGCACCGACTCAGGGTGCGGCAGGCGTCCTGTAGCCCAGGGCCGCAGAGATCTGAGCTGCGGTCGATTTGACCTTGTCTGACCACGATTCCTCGAGCCGGTCGGCCGGTGCGGACACTGACAGCCCGGCAAGCAGCGTGCCTTGATCGTCGTGGATCGCGGCCGCCATGCAGCGAACCCCCAGCTCCAGCTCTTCGTCGTCACGTGCGATCCCATTGGCTCGCACCCCTGCCAGCTCTCGCTCGAGTCGGCCGATATCGGTGATGCTGTTGCGCGTATGCCCCGTCAGTCCGGTACGTGCAGCGTAGCTGCGAACACGCTGTGGATCGTCGTGCGCGAGAAACAGTTTGCCCACGGAGGTCAGGTGCAGCGGTGCTCGGCCTCCGATGGCGCGCACGACCTGCATCCCTGAGCGTTCGCTGTAGGTGCGCTCGACATAGACGATTTCGTCACCTTGCCGCATTGACAGGTTCACAGGCTGATGGGTCAGGCGGTGGAGTTCTCGCATCGGCCCCAATGCCGCCTCTCGTACGTCCAGGCGAGCCTTCACGAGATTGCCCAACTCCAGCAGGCGCATGCCCAGGCGATAGGTGCCTGCTTGCGGGCGGTCTACCAGTCGGCCGATGGCAAGGTCGTTCAAGATCCGGTGGGCGGTGGACGGATGCAGACCTGTCCGCTCGCTGATTTCTTTCAGTGAGATCGGTTCGGGCTGGGCCGCGAGCGTATCCAGCAGCGAGAACGTGCGCTCCAGGACTTGGATCGTCGGGGTGTGGGGGGCCTTGGCACTCATGCCCTGATTGTGCGGCGGATCAGCGTGATTTTGCATTGTGGAAGCGCAATCTGCATCGCGGCCCCACGGGCCGGCCTCCCGAACTGCAGCGGTCGAGCGCTTACGCGATGTCCAGCAACTCGATCGCCGACTCTCCAGAGCGCACGGCACCCTCGAGCGTTGCTGGGTAGGGTCCCTGGACGTAGTCGCCCGCGGCGACAAGGCCGCGGCGAATGGACTGTACGGGTCTGTTCAGGCCCGGTACACATCGAAAGGTCGCACGCCTTTCGGCGCGGACCCCCTCGATCCGAAGAGGCTGTTTGCCGAGCGACGGGTCCAGCCGATGAGCCTGCCGGACGACGGCATGAGCAGTCTTCTCGTTCCCGACTTCCACCCACTTCGCCGCACCGCTCACGACGAAGGCCAGGCGCCCGGGCATGGCACCGATGGCGCCATGGTCGATCACGAATTGCGCGGGATCATCGGGCCCCTCGACCAGTGCCACGACGGGGGAGGGGAGGCGAACCTCGCTGGCACGAAGGTAGACCGTGATGATGGGTTCGTACCGTAGCGCCTGGGCTTCTGCGGCCCAGGCCGGGTGGCTGGGCTCGACCAGCCGAGCAGCTTCGGCCAAGCTGCATGACAGCACCACGTTGTCAAAGTGCTCACCATCGATGAACCAGCCGTCCGTCGCAGCGGCCAGGCGCTTGACGCGATGCCCCAGCCTCATGTCGGCGCCGTGTCGGGCGAGCCACGCTGCCGCCGGCGTTGGAAGGAGTTCGCCCAATGGAACCCGCGGCAGCAGCAAGTCGGAAGACCCACGACCTCCGAACACGGCGTCCCTCAATACGGTCAGGAAGACCTGCCCGCTGGCAGCGTTTGCCGGGGTGTTCAATGCCGCCACGCACAGCGGCTCGATGAGGTCTCGCTTCACGGCAGGAGTGAGGCCGCGACACAACTGCTCGACCGTCCAATCGGGTGGGCATTGGAATGACTGCCTGGCCCAGCGCGCCGCGCCACCGAGCAGCGCGGCGCGATCGGTCCAGTTCCAGCCCCCTGTTCCAAACACGGCCCGGGCAAAGGCGACCAACGGAGTGCCGGCGCGAAGCTGGAGGCCGCGACCGTCCGGAAAGCGCAGCGACAGGGGCATGCGATGGAACACCCTGGCGTGATCCACGCCGACAGCGGTCAGCAGTGCCAGGGTCTGGCTGTACGCACCGATCAGGATGTGCTGCCCGTTGTCGAGGCCTTCCGGTGCGCCAGTGTCGGTTCTGGCACGTCCACCCAAGACGCGGGCGGTTTCGAAGACCGTGACCGAGTGGCCCGAACGCATCGCGCGGACTGCCGTAGCAATGCCCGCCCAACCCCCACCGACGACGGCAAGTCGTCCCGGCATCAGCGCCCCTTCCAATGCGTGCGGGCTGCAATCCAGAGTTTTCGCAAGGGCGTCAGTGACGTGCGCTGGTGCAGCACCTGGAAGTCCTGCGCTTCGATCTCGCGAAGCAACGTTCGATAGATGTTGGCCATCATCAGGCCGGGCCTTTGGGATCCGCGATCTGCCTCCGGGAGCAACTGAAGAGCCTCTTCGTAGGTGCAGTGGGCTCGCGCCGCCTGAAATTGCATGAGTGCGCGGAAGCGGTCGCTGTAACCCCATGGCGACTTTCGAATCAGTAGTTCATGCGCCTTCACGTCGAACTGCTGCAGTTCCGTGACCGGGATGTAGATGCGGCCCCGCCTTGCGTCTTCGCCCACGTCGCGGATGATGTTGGTGAGCTGCATGGCCAGTCCCAGCCGGTGGGCGAACTTCACCGTATCGTCATGGGAGCGCCCGAAGATGTTCGCGGCGACCTCGCCGACCACCCCTGCAACCAGGTGGCAATAGTGCTGCAGGCCGGGGTAGTCGAGGAACCGAGTCTGCTGCAGGTCGATTCGGCAGCCGCCGATCACCGCGTGGAGATGGCGTCGCTCGATGCCGAAAGGTTTCGAATGTGGCATGAGGGCGAGCAGCACGGGGTGTGTCGCCGTGCCGCCGTAAGCGCCGTCGACCTCCTGCTCCCACCAGTCGAGCTTGGCCGCGGCGACCGAGGCTTCCCCGACTTCGTCGACCACGTCATCGATCTCCCGGCAGAACGCATAGAAGGCGGTGATGGCCGCACGCCGCGGTGGTGGCAAGAACAGGAAGGCGTAGTAGAACGAAGATCCGCTTCGTGCAGCCTTCTGCTGGACGTATTGTTCCGGCGTCATGGGTGGTGGGTTCGCCCCGTCAGTGTCGTGGCGGGCGAACTATAGAGTCGAAGGTGGGCGGGAGCGGCCCTCAGGGTGAGCTGATCAGGGCGCGCCAGCACAGAAGCGGCACGTCCATCGGCGAGAGTTTCGGCCTCCCTGTCAGGGTTCGGTGGTTCATCGCCGCAATCTTGTCGAGTATTCGCAATCCGCCCTGCACCACCAGTCTAAGTTCCCAGCCTGCGCGCCCAGGAATGCGACGTGCCAATGGAGCACCGCTGACCATCAGTTCGCGCGCCCATCGGCAAAGGTCGGCGACCATCGCCTGTGCTGACGCTGCCGCTGTGTCCGATGGGGCCAGCATCTGGTCGAAGGTCAGTCCGTGGGATGCCAGGTCTGCCAGGGGCGGGTAACAACGTCCTCGGGGCAGATCGACGCTGAGGTCCTGCCAGAAGTTGATCAATTGCAACGCGCTGCAGATCGAGTCCGACTGCGTCAGGGATCGCTCGTCGTCGATGCGGTAGAGGTGAAGCAGCAGACGACCCACCGGATTCGCGGAGCGGCGGCAGTAGTCGAGCAACTGCAGACGGTCGGCGTATTGCGGATTGCTGGCGTCCTGCACGAATGCGTCGACAAGGTCGCGCAGCGGCTGTATGGGAAGAGTGTGTCGTTCGACTGCAGAACGTAGCGGCACGAACACTTGCGGCCACCGTGGACCAGGATCGCGGCCTTGCGAGATCGCCTCGAGTTCAGCGAGGTACGCCTGTAGCGTGCTGATCCGCTGCAGCGGAGTTGCGTCGCCTTCGTCAGCGATGTCGTCTGCGGTGCGGGCAAAGCCGTAGATCGCCGTGATCGGCGGCCTGAGTTCCGGGGGGCACAGCACCGACGCGACGGGAAAGTTCTCGTAGTGTTCGACGCCCACAGGGAGATTGTCGCTGTGTTGACGGCTCGACCGGCGTCGGGTTCGATTGACAGGGGTTTGTTGTCCACCTATATTACTGACCGGTCAGTCATTAACTCCGGGTTGCCGCAAATCGCTCATCCAACCGGTGGAGCCGCCGGTTCCCGTCACCAGCATCGAGCTTCATGAACTCCCTGGCGCAGTTCTTCGTTGTCTTGCTCGCCGCAATCGCCGTGACGGGGTGCAGCCGATCCGATCCAACGGCCGAACCGATCCGTACTGTCCGAACAACGGCAGTGAACCCCGGAAGCGTCGCCGGCAACAACGAGTTCGCAGGCGAAATTCGCGCACGCACTGAAACCCGGCTGGCATTCCGGGTCACGGGCAAGCTCGCAGAGCGCAGCGTAGACATCGGTGCTCGAGTCAAAGCGGGTCAAATCGTGGCGAGACTCGATCCCGCCGACTTGAACCTGGCACAGGAATCCACACGGGCTGCCGTGCGGTCAGCTGAGGTGGCCCTGCAGTTGGCGCAGGCAGACTACTCACGCTTCAAGGACCTGCGCGACCAAGGTTTCATCAGTGCCGCCGAACTTGAACGTCGAGACGCCGGCTTGAAGTCGGCAGCTGCCAACCTTGAACAAGCCAGGGCCCAGGCTGGCCTGCAAGCCAACCAGGCGAGGTACAGCGCCCTGATGGCTGCTTCGAATGGCGTGGTCGTGGGCGTGGATGCCGAGGTCGGCGCCGTGCTTGCCGCTGGTGCGCCCGTGGTACGCATTGCGGTGGATGGGCCGAGGGACGTCGCGTTCTCGGTGCCGGAAGATCTGGTCCAGCGTTTCCGCGCTGTCGTTGGCCGCAGTGGCGCGATTGCCGTCAAGGTTTGGGGGCGAGCCAGCCCTCAGGTTGCCACGTTGCGAGAGGTGGGGGCTGCAGCCGATCCTGTCACTCGCACCTTTCTCCTCAAGGCGGAACTCGACGCGTCGCCGGCAGAACTGGGGCAGACCGCAACGGTGGCGCTTCCTGTGGAGCGGACCGACAACGTCATCCGGCTTCCACTGTCGGCCGTGATGGAAACAAAGGGTCGCTCGTCGGTCTGGGTCTATGACGCGGCAACATCGACGGTGAAGTCACGAGCCATTGTGCTGGCGGGGGTCGATGGCAATCAGGTCATCGTTTCGAGCGGCCTGGTGAAAGACGACGTCGTCGTGACCGCGGGCGTTCACGTGCTCACTGAAGGACAGCAAGTCAAGTTGATGGCCGCGGCTAGTGTGACCGCTGAAACTGCACCATCGCGCCCGATCTCGGGCCCAGCCCGATGAAGTCCCCAGAGGCGAGTGGAGGGCAGTCCGACGGCTTCAACCTGTCTCGCTGGGCGCTCGAGCATCCGGCGCTGACCCGCTACCTGATGGTGGTTCTGCTGCTCCTTGGGACAGCCGCGTATTTCCAGCTGGGTCAGGATGAAGACCCCCCGTTCACGTTCAGGGTCATGGTGGTCCAGGCCTTTTGGCCGGGCGCATCGGCCCAGCAAGTGGCCGAACAGGTGACCGACAAGCTCGAAGCCAGCCTGCAGGAGGTGCCGAATGCCTTTCGGGTTCGGAGCTTCACCCGACCGGGAGAGTCGCTGACCTTGCTGGAGGTGAAGGACTCGACAGCACCCAAGGACGTGGCGACGAGTTGGTACCAGGCGCGCAAGCGCGTCGGAGACATCCAACGCACGCTGCCGGCCGGCGTCATCGGGCCGGTGTTCAACGATGACTTCGGCGATGTCTTCGGTTCGATCTATGCCTTGTCGGCCGACGGATTCAACCAGGAAGAGCTTCGCGTCTACGCGGAAACCGTGCGGCAGCGCTTTCTCAAGGTGCCCGATGTGGGCAAGGTAGAACTGTTCGGTGTGCAGGCCGAAAAGGTGTTCGTGGAAATCCCGCAGGTCCGCCTGGCCCAATTCGGGCTGGACATGAACCAGGTGGTCGGCCAGATCAACGCGCAGAACGCCGTCGAGGGGGCCGGGGTCCTCCGTGCGGGTGCAGAGAATCTGGTGGTCCGCATCTCCGGCCGATTCGACTCCGTCGACGAACTCAGGCGATTGCCGATTCGTGCGGCAAACCCTGCCACGGGGCAGGCGTCGACGATCCGGCTCTCCGACATCGCGAAGATCGACCGGGGTTTCGTCGATCCGCCGGCGGTGATGGTCAGGCACCAGGGCCGGCAGGTCATCGCAATCGGCGTGTCGATGGCCAGGGGAGGCGACATCATCGCCCTCGGCCAGGGCCTCGGTGCCGCAGCGAAGGCCACCCAGATGCAGTTGCCGATCGGCGTCCAACTCGAACAAGTGCAGGACCAGCCGAAGGCGGTGGCCAGTTCCGTCAATGAATTTGTCGGGGTCCTCTTCGAGGCCGTGGTCATCGTGCTGGCGGTCAGCTTCATCAGTCTGGGACTGCAGTTCCGGCCCATGCGTGTCGACATCTGGCCCGGGCTCGTCGTGGCGATCACCATCCCGCTCGTGCTGTCGATCACCTTTGTGGTGATGTACTACTGGGGGATCGGTCTGCACAAGATCTCGCTGGGCTCGCTGATCGTGGCCTTGGGGCTGCTGGTCGACGACGCCATCATTGCCGTCGAGATGATGGTCCGCAAGCTGGAGGAGGGTTACGACAAGCTCAAGGCGGCCACCTTCGCCTACGAAGTGACAGCCATGCCGATGCTCACCGGTACGCTGATCACGGCGGCCGGCTTCCTGCCGATCGGGATGGCCAGGTCCGTCACTGGGGAGTACACGTTTGCCATCTTCGCGGTGACGGCTGCCGCGCTGCTGATTTCGTGGGTGGCTTCCGTGTACTTCGTGCCTTACCTGGGCGCGCGACTCCTGCACACGAAGAGCAAGGTCGATGGCTCGGCCCACGAGCTGTTCGACTCACCGTTCTATGCTCGATTTCGATCGTGGGTCGACTGGTGCGTGGCGCATCGCTGGATCACCATTGCCGCCACGCTGTTGTCCTTTGCCCTGGGTGTCGCCGGCATGGGGCAGGTGCAGCAGCAGTTCTTTCCCGACTCGAGCCGGCCCGAACTGCTTGTGGACCTGTGGCTGCCCGAAGGGTCGTCCATTGCCGAATCGGATGAGATCGCACGACGCTTCCAGACCAGGATGCTGCGCGAACCCGAAGTCGAGACGGTCACGTCATGGGTCGGCAGTGGAACGCCGCGGTTCTATCTGCCGCTGGACAACGTGTTCGCCTCGACCAACGTCAGTCAGGCGATCGTCCTGCCGAAGGGCCTGAGCGAGCGTGACTTGCTGCGGATGAAGTTGCGCACGATCCTCGCCGACGAGTTCCCCGAGGTTCGCAGTCGCGTCAAGCTGTTGCCCAATGGCCCCCCTGTGGCGTATCCGGTTCAGTTCCGCGTAGTGGGTGACGAGGCCTCGGTGGTGCGAGAGTGGGCCGACAGGGCCAAGGAGATCATGCGCTCCAATCCCCAGTTGCGAGGAGTGAACGACAACTGGAACGAACGGATCAAGTCGCTACGGCTGGTCATCGACCAGGACAAGGCCCGCGCGCTGGGGGTGACGAGCCAAGGCCTCGCGCAATCCGCCAGAACGCTGCTCTCCGGCAGCACGATCGGGCAGTTCCGGGAAGGCGACCGCCTGATCGACATCATCTTGCGACAGCCGCTTGCCGAGCGGGATGCCATCACGGACCTGAACTCCGCATACGTCCAGACAGCCTCGGGCAAGAGCATTCCACTGACACAGATCGCGAAGGTCGAACTTGGGTGGGAACATGGCCTGATGTGGCGTGAGGGGCGGCGCTACGCGATCACGATCCAGGGTGACGTGGTGGACGGTGTGCAGGGCCCGACCGTTTCTGCCCTGGTGTGGCCCACGCTGCAGCAACTTGCTGCGCAGATGCCGACCGGGTACCGGATCGAGGTGGCGGGCGCGGTGGAGGAGAGCAGCAAGGGTCAGGGGTCCATCGTGGCCGGCGTGCCTGTGATGCTGTTCCTGATCTTCACCCTGCTCATGCTGCAACTCCAGAGCTTCAGTCGCGCACTGCTGGTGTTCCTGACTGGCCCTCTCGGCATCGCCGGCGTCGCGGCCGCATTGCTGCTGCTGAACAGGCCGTTCGGGTTCGTCGCCTTGCTGGGCGTCATCGCCCTGATGGGAATGATCATGCGCAACTCGGTCATCCTCATCGACCAGATTGAACAGGATCGCCAACAGGGCGTACCCGCCTGGACCGCTGTCGTCGAGGCTGCCGTGCGTCGCTTCAGGCCGATCGTGCTGACCGCGGCAGCGGCCGTGTTGGCGATGGTGCCGCTGTCGCGCAGCGTCTTCTGGGGCCCGATGGCGGTGGCCATCATGGGTGGACTGGTGGTCGCGACGGCGCTGACCCTGCTGGCGCTTCCGGCGATGTATGCAGCGTGGTTTCGCGTCCGCCGCGAACCCGGTCCCGCCGCAGGCTAAAATCCGCGGTTTGTCATTCGGCTGCGCTGCCGGCGGGTTGTCTGCGCAGACCGCCGAACCATCCACCCACGCGCGGGTGGCGAAATTGGTAGACGCACCAGGTTTAGGTCCTGACGCCTTCACCGGCGTGCCGGTTCGAGTCCGGCCCCGCGCACCACCTCCTCCAACTCTGCTGAACGAGCCATCATGTCCGTCACCGTCGAAACCCTCGAGAAACTAGAACGTCGCATCACGCTGACGCTGGCTGCCAAGGACATCAGCGCCGAGGTTCAGTCTCGACTCAAGGGGCTTGCTCGCACTGTCAAGGCCGATGGGTTCCGCCCAGGCAAGGTGCCGATGTCGGTGGTGGCGCAGCGCTACGGCTACTCCGTCCAGTACGAGGTCGTCAATGACCGCGTGGGTCAGGCCTTTGCGGATGCAGCCCAGGAAGCCAAGCTGCGCGTCGCCGGTGCGCCGAAGATCACCCAGAAGGAACAGGCCGACGAAGGCACGATCGCCTTCGACGCGACCTTCGAGGTCTACCCGGAAGTGACCTTGGCCGATGTGTCGACGGTTGATCTCGAGCGGGTGTCGACCGAAGTGACCGAGGCTGCGATCGACCGCACGGTTGAAATCCTGCGCAAGCAGCGCCGTACCTTCGGGCTGCGTGCTGCCGCCGACGGCGTCGCCGAAGGCGATCGCGTGACCATCGACTTCGAAGGCAACATCGACGGCGAGCCCTTTGCGGGCGGCAAGGCCGAGGGTTTCCAGTTCATCGTTGGCGAAGGGCAGATGCTCGAGCAGTTCGACAAGGCCGTGCGTGGAATGAAAGTTGGCGAGTCGAAGACCTTCCCGCTGCAGTTTCCGGCTGATTACCACGGGCAGGATGTCGCTGGCAAGGAAGCCGATTTCCTCGTGACCATGCGCAAGGCCGAGACGCAGAACCTGCCCGACGTGGACGAGGCCTTGGCCAAGTCGCTCGGCATCAAGGAAGGGACTGTCGAAGGCCTGCGTGCCGACGTGCGGAAGAACCTCGACCGCGAGGTTCGCTTCCGTGTGTTGGCGCGCAACAAGGGCGCTGTAATGGATGCCTTGCTGAAGGTGGCCCAACTCGATGTGCCGACCTCGCTGGTCGCCAATGAAGTCGAGCGCATGACGGCGTCGGCTCGAGAAGAACTGAAGCAGCGTGGTGTCAAGGACGCCGAGACCGCCCCGATCCCGGCCGAAATGTTCCAGGCCCAGGCAGAGCGACGAGTCCGCCTCGGGCTCGTCGTAGCCGAACTGGTGCGTGCCAACAACCTGCAGGCGAAGCCCGAGCAGTTGCAGGCGCACATCGAGGAGCTCAGCCAGAGCTACGAAAAGCCCAGCGAAGTGATGCGCTGGTACCTCAGCGACCGCGAGCGCATGGCCGAGGTCGAGGCCGTCGTGATCGAGAACAACGTCACCGACTTCGTACTGGGGCGTGCAAAGGTCGTCGAAAAGGTGCTGCCTTTCGACGAGTTGATGAC
>Ga0075163_10001736_pt1 | contig 29416 bp, 21 predicted proteins | sample JI1023141ADNA_FD_71478 | JGI IMG/M metagenome (GOLD analysis project Ga0075163, IMG submission 71478) | Wastewater effluent complex algal communities from Wisconsin, to seasonally profile nutrient transformation and Carbon sequestration -... | ecosystem: Engineered > WWTP > Effluent > Algae...
GGTCGTCCGCCGGAGTTCGATGGTCGCGGAGGACGCGGACATCAGGGCACTGCTTTCTCGATGGTGCTCGCCGGTGGCGGCTTGAATCACTGTGGCGCTTACGGCACCACGGATGAACTCGCCAAGAAGCCCGTCGAGAATCCCGTGCCTCTGGTGGATTTCCACGCCACCATTCACGCCGCGATGGGCATCGATCCAAGCAAGGAACTCATGGATGGCACCCGCCCCGTGCCGATCACGGATGGCGGCAAGGCGGTGGCCGCGCTGTTTGCGTAAGGGCGGTGCCGCTACTTGCCGCTCAGGGTTTCGAGCGCCACGACCGTGGCTGCGTTCCGGCTTTCCACGCCCATCTTTTGAAAGCAGGTGCTGAGGTGCTGCTTGGCCGTCTTCTCGCTCATGTCGAGAATGGCGGCCACGTCGGCGTTGCTTTTGCCCTGCGCCACCCAGATAAGCACCTCGGCCTCGCGCGGCGTTAGACCGTGGGCGCGCTGGAGCAGTTCGGGGCGGCCAAAGTCGGGATTGAAGCCGTTACTTTCTGCGAGTCGCTGCTTGAGTGCGTCGGCGCGGGCGAGGCGGGTCTGGACGGCGCTGAGAAGGTCGTCACGCACCACGGGCTTCGTGAGGTAGTCATCAGCACCGAAGTTCATGCCGACGCGAATGTCGTTCCGGTCGCTCTTCGCAGTGAGGAAAATGAAGGGCGTGTTGTCGAAGGCATCGTCATCACGCAACGCCTGGATGACGGCGTGACCGTCCATCTCGGGCATCATCACATCGCAGAGAATGAGATCGGGAAGTTCCTTCCGCGCGACCTCCACTCCGATGCGGCCATTCTCGGCGGTGCAGGTCGTGTAGCCCTCCATTTCAAGCATGAGCGCCACGTTCCTGCGCATGGGTGCCTGGTCTTCGATAATGAGTATTTTCTTCGCCATGACGGGACAATGGCAGCTTCAAAAAAGAATGCCATCCGACTAAAGTCGGATGTCCTCTCCAGCCCGTTCGTGGTTAAATGGAAACGTGACCCCCAACCAAGTCCACATCATCCGCCGTACCTTTGCAGAACTCACCCGCCATGAGGAAGTGGCCGCACTGGTGTTTTACCGTCGGCTCTTTGAGCTGGACCCCGCGCTGCGTCCCCTTTTCAAAGGTGACATCCAGGAGCAGGCGCGGAAACTGATGGAGATGCTGGGCATCCTCATCGCCATGCTGGAGAGTCCTCATGGCCTCGATCTCGAACTGCGCGTGATGGGTGAGCGCCACGCTGGCTACGGTGTGAAGGACGAACACTACGCCACTGTGGCCGGAGCACTGCTCCACATGCTGTCGGAAACGCTGGGAGTAGAGTTCACACCCGAAGTGCGGGATGCATGGACGACGCTGTATGGTGCCGTGGAGGCGACGATGAAGGCGGGAGCGGCGCAAATGACGAACGCGGAATTGCCCGTGAATCGCGAAGACTGAGAATAGCTCTCCGGGCATTCAACTGACCGAGGCTCTCAGCCCTTGGTTGGTTCGGATGAGCAAGGCAGACTTGAAGCAAGGATGCCGTTTGTGAGGTCGGAAGCCTAAGCTCCGGGTGAAGGAGATGCGGTAAACAAGGGCAGCCGCACGGTGAAGGTGGTGCCTTTGCCGACAGTGGAATCAATGTCGAGCGAACCACCGTGCAGATCGACGCAACGTTTCACAATGACGAGGCCGAGACCGGTGCCGGGGATCTCGCCCACATTGCTGCAGCGGTGAAAGGCCTCGAATAGCCGTTGCCGGTCCTCTTCGGGAATTCCGATGCCACTGTCACTGACTTGGAAGACAACGTCTGTCCCCTCGCGCCGTGCGGAGAAGATGACCTCGCTGCCCTCGGGCGAGTATTTGATGCCGTTGGTGATGAGATTGCCAAAGATGTGACGAAGCAACGCTTCGTCGGCCTGTGCTCCAGAGAGATCATTGTCCGCGCGCCAGATAATCGGGCAGCGGCGATTCGTGGCGGAGAGGCTTTCGTCGATGAGCTTGCATGCGAGGATCTCCACATCGCACGAAGCAGCCTTGAAGGCCAGCTTCCCTGCCTCGACCCGACCAATTAGCAGCACTTGCTCCATCAGCTCGGCCATATGGCGAGTAGCGCTGAAAATGTCCATTTGCAGTTCGTGGCGCTTTTCAGCCGGCAGACGGTCGTCGTAGTGCCTTATGAGTTCGATTGCGCTCATCGTGATGCCCAGCGGTGTGCGGAATTCATGGCTGACCATGGAGACGAAGCGTGATTTGAGTTCGCCAAGTTCGCGCTCCTGGCCGAGCGCCTTGCTCAGATCGTCCTGCGCTTTGCTGAGTGCGGCGGTGCGCTCGTTCACTCTCTGCTCGAGCATCGCTGCGATCTCGGTCTTGTCTCGGTTCGATTTGCGGAGAGCCACGATCCAGCTCGCGAAAAGGCTGAACACAACGAACGCGCCGCCGCCCCAGAGCCATAGCTGGCGCGCGCGCACGACGGGCGAGAGGCCGAGCGATTTCACACCAGTTGCGGACAGCATCATGAGCTGGCGCGGTTCTTTGCCAATGGCGCGGAGCATCACGCCCTGCACGAGCAGTTCATCGTCGATTTTCAATAGATCCGACGGGAGCTCGCTGGTGCCTTGGTAGATGACCGGCAGTTTCTTGCCTCCTGCCTCCACCATCATCGTGGTGCGCCACTCGCCCCCCGGCTGAGGAACCTGATGAACGGCGAGCAGGCGACCGCGAGTCTTCACCAAGTCCGACGTTCGCCCTCCGTCAGACAGACTGTTCAAGGGGGCTTCCGACGCCTCGATCCCGTCGATGTGCCGGAGCACACGCACACCGGCATTGGTGAGATCATAGGGCGCATACTCGGGGCTCTCATTGTGGATCGACGTGCCCACCACCTCCACTTCATGGCCGATCTTCATCTCCGTCCACGGTCCAAAGTCAGCGTAGAAATTTCCGGAGGGGCTGCTCTGCCGCGGCCACGGCCGTCTCAGCTGCACCGATAGCGCGGCATCGGCGCCGCGAACGTAAATCACCTGCCCATCTCTGGAACGGCCGACGAACACACCCTTCGCTTTCACGCGCTCGCCGGGGGGCGCGCGGTCGTTTGCGATGTCGGCGGCACTATGCACGGGCGCATTGAATGGATCCTCGGTGCCGGGCTTGCGAAAATCGAGCCGCATGTGACCGGGCACCGCGAAGTCACTGCCTCTGCCCGTCTGGTTCAGGCTCCAACTGACACCGGTGAAGCGGATGCGCGCGCCGTGCATCTTGGTGGTGAAAAAGTTCGGCGGCCAGTCGTACACGGTGAAAACGATGGATGCGCGCGGACCCGCGATGGCGAAATACATGATATTGCCTTGCAGCGTCCAAGCCTCGCCGGTGCCCTCGATGGTGACCCAGTGATCTTCATTGCGGTAGCCGAGCAACGTCTCGATCTCCACGCTCTCGGGCTTGGGCACCTCGCCTTTGCCCGTCACGCGCACATGGCAGAAGTTCAGCCCGCACGCTTTCACGCTCGCCACGACGGACTCGAAGATGGATCCCTCCAGCTCGATCTGATCACCCGGCTTCAGTTCAGGGAGCAGGCCTGCATCGCCGCGCGTCACCTCCACACCAGGCTGGCGCGACTCCGGCTGAAGCAGTTGGCAGGTCATGGCGCCCCCCGTGCCTTGCAGGATGACTTTCTGCTTCTGAAAAGTGGTGATGTAGGTGCCCTGCACGCGCACACGCTTGCCGGGCTCGATCTTGCGGTGCATCACATCGGCGATGGAGACGAGAGGCACATCGAAGACATCGGCAACGCCCGGGCTGAGGAATTCCAAATGCGCGACATCAGGCACATCGAGAGCATTGACGAGAGTGCGGGTGCCTCCCGAGATGCCGGTCACGCGCACACGCGCGCCGTGCAGGTTTTTCGGAATCTGCGTGTCATCCGACAGGCGGACGACGGCTGTGTTCCAGGCATTGCGTTCGATCAGTTTCACATAGAGCAACGGCCGTCGGAAAGACCACTCCATGACAAAGCCTTCCACGCTCACCCATTGATCGATGTGGGAAAATGTGTTGAGCGTGGCCAGCGAGAGCGGCTCGCCTTTGGGAAGGGGCGCCTTGCCATCGAGATCGATCTTATAGGCATTGAGTTTGATTTGGAGACCGCCCAACAGCCGGTGGCTCGCCGTCGTGCCTTCGACCCGCACTTTCGCACCACGCTCGGGCATCACCAAACCTGTGCCACGGGCCACGCCGATACGCAGAGTGCCGGTGCCATCGTTGAGTTGAAAGGTATTGCCCGCCTCATCGACGGCGAGCACCACGCCGCTCAGCCTCGCGTTTTGAAGGCTCGACCCGGCACCCGGCGGAGCGAGGCGCAGCACATCGCGGGCTGTCGGCAGGAACCTCGCCCCTGACGATTGCCCGCGCGCTGGCGCATGAAGCAGCACCAGTGCGAAGCACAGGGATGTCAGAAGCAATCGACTCATTAAAGGGCGGATACTAGCACGACATCGCTAAAAATGGCATCAGACGAAAGTCGGATACCGCCGCCGCTTGGCTGATGCGCACACACCAGCGCGTGTTTCAAACACCGCCGGCTCGCGACCTAACTTCTATGTGACGGAGGTGCGGCAAACAAGGGCAGCCGCACCGTGAAGGTCGTGCCTTTGCCGACTGTGGAGTCGATCTCGAGGGATCCATCGTGCAAATCGACGCAGCGCTTCACGATGACGAGGCCGAGACCGGTGCCGGGGATCTCGCCCACATTGCTGCACCGGTGAAAGGCCTCGAAGAGGCGATGCCGGTCCTCCACAGGAATGCCGATGCCGTGATCGACGACCTTGAAAATGGCGTCGGCACCCTCGCGCCGCGCGGAGAAGAAGACCTCGCCGCCCTCAGGTGAATACTTCACGCCATTCGTGATGAGATTGCCGAAGATGTGGCGGAGCAACGACTCGTCGGCATGAGCCCCGGCGAGATCGTTTTCCGCGCGCCAAATGATCTGACAGCGGCGGTTGGTGGCGGAAAGCGTTTCATCTGTGAGCTTGCCCGCGAGGATATCCAAATCGCATGGCGCAGTCTTGCAGGCCAGCTTCCCTGCCTCGACACGACCGAGCACAAGCACCTGCTCCATAAGGCCGGCCATGTGGCGGGTGGCGCTGAAGACATCCTGCTGCAATTCGTCGCGCTTATCCTTCGGAAGGCGTTCGTCGTAGTGCCGCATGAGTTCGATGGCGCTCATGATGATGCCCAGCGGCGTGCGGAACTCATGGCTGACCATGGAGACGAAGCGTGACTTGAGTTCGTTGAGTTCACGCTCCTGATCGAGGGCACGGCTCAGTTCCACTTGGGCTCGTTGCAGTGCTTCCGTGCGCTCGTTCACCCGCTTCTCCAGCGTTTGGTTGATGGCGAGCATGGCCTCCTCGGCCCGCTTTTGCTCGGTGATGTCATTGTGAATGGTGACGACCTCCATGATCTCCCCCGCCTCGTTTTTCACCGGATAAAGAACGCCACCAATCCAACGGATCTCGGGCGGGTCAGCAGGAACGGGATACGGCACGGGCGGAACGCGAACGACCTCTCCTTCGAAGGCTTTGCGGATGTGCTCCACGGCACCGGAGGCAATGAGGTCGGGGGCATGTAGAACATTGAAGGCGTAACCTTGTTCGTCACTGAGCTTGAAAAGGTCTTTCCAGGCTTGATTGAACCGCTTCGTCTGTCCGTCCGGAGCGAACATCTGCACGCTGAGTGGACTCTGCTCAAAGAGGAGCTTCCAGCGCTGCTCGCTCTCGCGTGCGGCGTCACTGGCTGCCTTCAACTCGGCGGACACCTGTGCTTGCCGGCGATGTGACCGACGGAGCAGCAGCACCCAGCCTCCGAGTATGGCAATGCCCAGCACGGCCAGCCCTCCCCACATCCACAGTCGCCGGATAACGACATCAGGCGACAGGCCGAGAGACTTCGCGTCATTGGGAGAAAGAAGTCGAAGCTGTCGCGGACTCCACGCCGTCGCTCGGTCCACGACTGCGTGGATGAGCACTTCGTCGTCGGCCTTTAATGCGTCAAAAGGATGCAGTACTGCTCCCTGATAAACGGCAGTCATCCTCTGGCCTTCGGCCTTCAAGAGCATCGTAGTGCTCCACTGACCGCCGCCCATCGGGGAAACCTGGATGGTCAGCAAGCGGCCATGTGCCTGCACGAGATCGTTGGTGTGTTCGCCCTTGGCTATGCGAGTGAATGTGGTGGTGACGGGCGACGGATTTTCGCCATGTCCCAAAACGCGAGCGCCGCCACCCACGAGATCGAACGGAGCGACGCGGCTGTCGGATTTGGATCGGATCGTCCAACCCATGATTTCCACTTGATCGCCCACCTTGAGCGCGGGAAGCGGACCATAGTCAGCATAGTAGTTCGGGCTGCCCGAAGGCCTCGACCATGGTGGCATCAGTTTCACACACAGCGCAGCATTCGCAGTGCGCACATAGGTGATGGTGTTCTCGGTAAAACCCACGACGGCCCCTTTGAACTTCACAGGCCGACCGATCGGCACACGATCAGATACGATGTCCGCAGCATTGAACTCGGGCACGGCAAAGGGGTCCGCTGTCCCAGGCTCAAGAACTTCAAAGTAGGATGCGCTTGGGATGTAGTAGCTCGTTGCCCCACCAAAGCGGTGGGCGATGCCTGTGAAACGAACTTTGGCTCCGAAAAGATTGTTGGGGAATGCCAACGATGGCGGAGTCGGCACATTGATGGTCACGTTGTCATGGTCACCCCAGACACTGTACAAGATAAGGTCTCCCTTGCCTGCCCATGCATAGACACGGGCATCCAACGTGATCCAGTTATCCGTGTAGCGACCAGCCTTCATTGCCTCGACATCTGACTTCTCCGGCGGCGCGATGCTGCCTTTGCCGATCACGCGGACATCGCCAAAGTTCAGGGGGTAAATGGGAGCGACTGACGCGCTGCCGACGAACTCGACTTCATCACCGGGACTCAACGCAGGCCAAGGGCCGCTATCCGCCAGTTCGTCAGTGCTGCCGGGCTCGCGCTCCCAGGGGGACTGTAGCGCATTGAGTTGTGCGCCGCCCTCGCCTCGTAGATTCACCTGGAAGCCGTTCTGAGCAGCGACGACTCCGCGCACCTTCACCCGTATGCCAGGCTCCAGCGTACGGGCATTCACTTCCTTGATCGAGACCAGAGGTGCGTCGAATACACTGCCACTGCCGGGCGTGAGCATTTCAAACTGTGCGAGCGAGGGTACAATGAGCGCACCAAAAGCGTTGTGCGTATTCACGCCCGCATTGATGCCAGTGACGCGCACCTTCGCGCGCATCAGCTTGGACAGCCATTCAGGGCGCCCATCGGTGCGCAAGATGAAGGACGTCCACGCCGCCGTTCCGGCGATGCACACGGTCAATTCGTTGGTCGCGGGACGGAACCTCCAGCGCAGCACAAAGCCCTCCACGATCACCCAGCGCTCAAAGTGCTTGAAGGTGTTCAGATCTGCGAGGCTGAGTTTGACCGGCTCCGGCAGTTTTCCAGCACCGACCACCCGCACCGTACTCGCACGCACGCGCGGGTGGACAAATCCAGCCACCGCGAAGGTCATCGTCTGCCCCTCCACCTCCACGTCATCACCCAGCGAGGGACAAGTGGCACCCGCGGCCAGCACCACGCCGATGCCATCCGTGCCATCGTTAAGGGTGAAGCTGGACTTTGACACTCCCACCTCCGTCACCACCCCACGCAGCTTGACTGTGCGTGGACTCCTACCTGCCTGGAGTGCGTCCAAAGCGGTGGCGTCCTTGATGCGCGTGATCTCCTGCGCACGCAGCGCTCCCGCGCTGAAAAGCATCAGCCCGAGCACGGTAAGAGTGGAGAATAACCGCGAATAAATCATAAACAGCCCGGAGAGTATCATGACGCAGCCCTTCTGCCCATCCGACCAAAGTCGGATCAAAGCCATCTCCGCATGCCGCTCCCCATTCGAACAAGGTAGGATACCCGCCTTTGCCGATCTGCGAAACGATCCCTCATGCCAGTTCCGGCACAAACGAACCACTTGATCTCACACAACATGAGGACAAACACTCACCGCATCGCCACCTCGCCCTTGGCTCTCAGGCTCACCTCAATCCGCTAGCTTCGCGCAGCTGGCAGCCTCACGCCACCCGTTTGCGCACCCGACGCGGTGATGAAGACGCTCGCTGAAGTCGCGCCACACCGGCACTAGCTCTACAGACACTGGTCTTCGAGCGACGGGAAACACTGAAAACTGGGCCGTCATCAGCACCAGTGGCACAACAGGAATGTCGATCACTGGCACGGCGAGCTTATGCCGTGGCCAACGCACTGGCGGCACGGCGACCAGTGCGGCCATCGCCATCGGCGGCACCACTGCTGCGGGTACCATCACCTCGACCCAGAAGCATCTCGGCGCACCTTAGGTGGCTCTAATGATTTACACTCCGCAAACCTGATACGACAACACGCACCCTTCTCCTCCTCGCGGCGCTTTGCACCGCGCCGCTCGCGCTCCACAGTCCACCATGGGAGAGGGTGACAGTTACGCTTGGGCCGGCAACATCGGCTGGATCGAGTTGATCTCGAGCCGACCGAACCATTACGACGGCGTCCGCGTCACCGACACGCGCCTCAGTGGCTATGCCTGGAGCGACAGCACGAGCTGGACACCGAACCTGGCCGGAATCATGAGCCCCGACGCTGGCGCACAGACCACGCGCAACGCATTCACTCCACCTGGCCCCAGCCGCTTCTTCCAAGTGCAGGCACTGGTGCCGCTGCAGCCGTGATGAGCAGGCAGCCGGTGGAGCGCCCGGCGCGCGCGATGGTCACGCGCCGGTTCTTTCGCGCTGCGGAGAAAAATTGCCACGCGAGGAGGTGCGAGATCGGGAATCCTGTGCTAGTGACAGGTCATCTATGACCACCGCAAAGAAAACAGGATTCCCGCGCCGCATGGCGGATCACGTCTCGGATGAACTGGTCAACATTCTCTCCGACGACGAGGCTTACGAGTTCAAGGCGCTGTTCACCAAAGTCTTCGAGGCGCTGAAGCTCCGCAACGCGGTGAGCGGCGGCGAGGAGATGCTGCGACTGCGCTGCTACGAAAAACTTCAGGGCATGATGCGAGATGGATTGGTGAAAAAGACGGGCAAGTCGTATCGAGGCCTCAAGGGGCTGGAGCGGGCGTCGTCGGCCAGCCGGATGGAGCGCGCGGTGGCCGCCGCCGCACAACGTGCGGGCAAATAGCCCGCGCTCAGGCGATCAACTCGGGGATAGGCCTTCCGTTCGGCGTGAGCGGTGTGGGCCGCCCGGTGAAGTCGTTGAGGGTGACCTTGCTCGTGTCGATGCCGAGGTGGTGGTAGATCGTGGCGAGAAAATCGTGCGGCCCATAGGCGCGCTCGACGACATCCTCGCCACGTTTGTCACTGGCACCGATGACGCCACCCGTCTGGATGCCTCCACCGGCCCAGAGATTTGTAAAGGCACGCGGCCAGTGGTCGCGCCCAGGCTGCACGACGCCAGCAGCGGCGCTGGCCTCGCCGGCACCCGAGCTGGCCACATGGCTGATCCTCGGCGTGCGGCCAAATTCTCCACTGACCACGACGAGGACGCGCTTGTGAAGGCCGCGCGCATAGACGTCCTCGATCAAGGCTGACACGGCCTGATCGAAAGGTCCCATGCGAAACCGAAGCGCGTCAAAGACGTGATGATTGACCGCATGGTCGTCCCAATTCCCGACGCGACCGCACTGAGGGCCATCAAGGCAACTGGTGATGATCTCGACGCCGGACTCGACAAGGCGGCGCGCGAGGAGCAATTGCTGCCCCCAGCGGTGGCGACCGTAGCGGTCGCGCGTGCGGGCATCTTCCTTGCTGAGATCAAAGGCGTGTCGGGTCTGTGGATTGGTCAGCAGGGTCATGGCCTGGGACTCAAACTGATCCATGGCCTGCATCTCACCGGCGGCATCGACCCGCCGCTCCAGTGAATCGAGACTGCGGCGGAGCGCGACGCGCTCACTCAACCGCGCCACGCGCGCCGGATCGGCGAGGCCGATGTTGGGCACTTCAAAATCCGGTCGGCTTGGGTCACCGGCCACGGAGAACGGCGAATAGGCAGAGCCGACATAGCCGGGGCCTGCGATCGTGAAGCTGTCGTAGTTCACGATTGGATTGACGCCGATGTAGTTCGGCAGCGGGTTGGCGCGGCCACCCTTTGAGCGCAGGAAATTGGCCACGGTCATCCAGTCCGGCAGCAGGGGCTTGGGTTTGTCACGCGGATCGGGATCACCGCAGAGCATCTGGAGTGATCCCGCCGGATGCCCGCCGCCTGTGTGCGTCATGGACCTGAGGAGCGTGAATTTGTCCGCGATCTTCGCCTGCAATGGAATCAACTCGGTGAGCGTCATTCCCGGCACCTTGGATCGGATCGTCTTGAAAGGGCCACGATACTCGCTGCCGATGTCCGGCTTCGGATCGTAGGTGTCGAGGTGCGAGCAACCACCGCGCAGCCAGACAAGAATAACCGCCGTCTTCTCACGGGTTGGCTTCATCGCATTCTCGGCGCGCAGCCTCAGCAGTCCCGGCCAGCCGAGACTGGCAAAGCCAGCTAGTCCGATCCGCATGAAACCCCGTCTGCCGACGGGACCAGGACATTGGATTCGGGACGTTTCTTCGGGCATTTGGGCTGAACGATACGGACGCTCTCCATGCTTGCTTTCGTCCGCCCGACAAGACGCCGGTCTCTTTGCCCTCGAATCGCTTCCAGACGCGCGTGTTTTCCGCAAAATTCAGGCTTTCCCAGAACTGCCTTTGCCTCTACTCTCCGCCGTGATTTTTCAACGCATGTATATCAGTATTTGGTTTGGCATCATGCTGGGCACCCAGACGGGTTGCTCGGTTTTCAAGAAGGAGTCGAAAGACGCGGAACTCGCGGCGGAAGTCCGTACGCCGACTGTGCAGCAGGTGGATGCGGCGACGCCGCCACCTCCCGTCACGCGGCCGCAGAATACTCCCTCCTCGATGCCCAAGGTCCCCCCGGCCGGAGCGCGCATCTCGTATTCGTCCGTTCACACCGACAAGATGGTGCTGGCGATGACCTTTGATGACGGCCCTCACCCGGTGAACACGCCGAAGCTGCTGGACATGCTGAAGCAGCGGAACATCAAGGCGACGTTCTTCGTGATCGGCAAGAGCGCGAAGACGTACCCGCAGATCGTGCGCCGGATCATTGAGGAAGGCCACGAGATCGGCAATCACACTTGGACGCACGCCAGCCTGACGACCCGGTCCGACGCGCAGATCCGTAGCGAACTGAAGATGAGTGAGGACGCGCTCGTGGAAGCCGCTGGCTATCGCCCGCATCTCATCCGCCCTCCATACGGAGCCGTCAGCACGCGGATCAAGGAGTTCATGTACTCGGAGTTCGGCTACTCCACAATCATGTGGTCGGTCGATCCGCAAGACTGGCGTCGGCCCGGCGTGAGCGTGGTGACCAGCCGACTGGTCAATGGCGCGCACCCTGGTGCCATCATGCTCGCGCATGACATTCATCCTCCGACCATCCAGGCGATGCCAGCGATGTTTGATCAGCTCCTGGCCAAGGGCTACCAATTCGTGACCGTGAGCCAGCTCATGAACATCGAGAAGGAGAACGTGCCGCTCGGCGTGGTCATCCGCCCTGCCCTTCCGGCTGACCGTGATCCGGAGCCGATCCCGCAGTGACGTGCAAAGGATGAAGAATGAAGGCTAAAGGATGAAGGTTTCGGTGCCCCGACTTCATTCTCCACCCCTCATCCTTTAGCCTTCATCCCTTCCCCCATGATCGGCGATGACTACTTCGACCTCCGCTCCCGCCTTGGCACCGACCTGTTTGCCCTGAGCAGGCTCGTTCGCGAGTTGGGAGACGACTCGCAGTCGAGCGCGATTCTGGACAACCTGATCGCCGGCCTGAAGGACCCATTCGTTTTCGTCGTCGTGGGAGAGGTCAATGTGGGCAAGTCCACTTTCCTGAACGCGCTCTTCGGCCAGGAGTTCAGCCGCACGGGTGTGGTGCCGACCACGGACAAGATCTACTTTTTCAAACACGGCCCAGTCGTCGCCACCCGACCGCTGACGCCTACCTTGGAAGAGGTGCAGGTGCCGTGTGATTTCCTGCGCGACTTTCACATCGTCGATACACCGGGCACGAACTCGATCGACGGCGAGCATCAGCAGATCACGGAGCGCTTTGTGCCGAATGCGGACCTCGTGGTGTTTGTCTTCTCAGCCATGAACCCGTGGGGTGCGTCGGCGTGGCAGTTTCTGGAAAAAGTCCACCGCACCTGGATGCGCAATGTGATCTTCGTCCTACAGCAGGCGGATCTGCGCAGTCCGGAGGAGCTTCAGGTCATCGTCGATTACATGGCGCAGCTATCGAAGCAGCGCTTCGGGCGTGACTTTCCGCTGTTCGCCGTCTCCGCGAAGAAAGCGTACCTCGCACGCAGCTCGGGCGCGGACCCGGAGCGACTGATGGCGGAGAGCGGCTTCATCGCCCTCGAGAATCACATCTCCCTGGAAGTAACTCAGAATCCCGCGCGACTCGGCAAGCTGGCCAGCGCGCACCGCTTTGCCCGCCAGATACTCGACCAACTCGCCGCGCGCATTGATACAACCGTCGAGTCCGCACGACGGAAACGGACTCTGATCGACGAGCTCCAGTCAGAACGCTCTCTCCAAGGCGAGCGCACGCTCAAAAAACTGACACCGGCTCTGGAGGCGACGGAAAAGGACTATCACGACGCCGCCATCAAGATCGTCGGCATGTCCGAGGACATGCTCTCGCTGAAAACCGCGACGCGCTCCGAAACGGATGATGAGCGTGGACTCGACAGTCTCGACCACCGCCTTTTCCAGGAAATCATGCTCCGCGTCGGTGAGCGCTGGAGGCATGTGGCCGCCGTGGTGGAGGACGACCACCGGCAGTTCACCCGCTTTCTGCACAGCCAAGCGCGCGGGGAGCTGTATCTCGCGCCGCTCAACGAAACGCGCGACATTGACGACCCGGCCATCGAGATGCGCAGACGCTTTGTGGCGCGCGTCGAGTCCACGCTCAGGCGCTTTGTCATCGGGCTCAAGCTCGATGAAGCCGTGGAGCCAGCGCTCCTGAAAGCCCGCAGCAGAGCCCGTCTGATACCCGTCGCATCTGTACTTGCCGTCGTCGGCACGGGAGTCGCCGGATGGCTTGGAGGACTCATCCCCGCCCTTTGCGCGATCGGCTGCGGTGGTCTGTTGGTGCTGGGCGCATGGCTGCTCGCGCGCTCCAGCCTCATGCGGACTCGGACCGAGCTGCGTGACAAACTCATCGGCTCCAGCGATACGCTTCGCGAGATGCTCGCCGATCAGATCAAAGAAGATACCGAGCACACCTTTTCCCGCTTTCTCACCATTCTTGCACCGGCCCGAGATGAGGCCGTGCTGCGTGAACAGCACCTCACCCAGCAAGCAGCGCCCGTCGCCGCCCTGCGGGAATCTTTCGACCGGCTCGAACGGGAGTTGCAAGCCACCGCGCCAAAGGGCTAAATGGAACAGCCCGCATGGATTCCACATCTCCCGCACCCCTTCCAGCCCCACCGAGCAAGCAGCGGGTGTTTTGCACGCGGCTCTTCAGCACGGTGATCCTCTGGGGATTGCTGGCTGTCGCTTTCATGGCGCGGCAGGACTGGATCTTCGTCATGCTCGCAGTGGCGTTCGGCTTTGGCTCGGCGTTCGAGTACTTCCGCCTGATGAAATCTGACTCGGGTTCGCGGGCCTTTCGACTCCTCGGTCTAGGCGTGTGCGCTGGTTACTGGCTGGCCGCCGCGTGGTATGTGCAGCGGTTTCACACACCCCACCCCATGTCGATGGACGTCGCCGCGATCGCAATCGCACTGCAAGGCGCATTCATCCTGAGCTACCGAGGCGGGCTGGAAGGCGCGCAGACGCTCCAGCGGATTTTCTCCACGGTCTTCGGCGTTGCCTACACCGCAATCTTGTTTGGCTTCATGCTGCGCGTGGTCTATTTCAAACCCGGCTTTGAGCCTCCCGGCGGAGTCTTCCTCATGCTATTCTTCGTGATGGTCACCAAGTTCAGCGACGCTGGGGCCTATGCCTTCGGCGTGCTACTTGGGAAGCACAAGATGATTCCGAAGATCAGCCCAGCGAAATCTTGGGAAGGGCTCGTCGGTGCATTCGCGGGCAGTCTCCTCACCGCCGTGATCGTGCTGAAATGTTTCCCCGAGCAATTGCAGCCGCTCACTTGGATGCACGGTCTCATCCTCGCGCCACTCCTCTGCTGCGCGGGGGTGGCCGGAGATCTTGCCGAGTCTGTCTTGAAGCGCTGCTTCGTGATCAAGGACTCGGGCCACTCGCTACCCGGCATCGGCGGCATCCTTGATCTCACCGACAGCCTGCTGTTCACCGCGCCAGTGTTTTATTTCTACCTCACCGCAATCTCGTGAGCGCACCTCGCAAAGTCCTGATCCTGGGTTCGACCGGCTCCATCGGTACCAGCTCGCTGAAAGTCGCGCGCGACATTCCGAATCGCATGACGATCACCGGCCTGGCTGCACATCGCAGCGTCGATGCACTCGTCGCGCAAGTTTCCGAGACAGGCGTGAAGCACGTCGCGCTCACGGACGCTGACGCCGCCAAGAAAGCGCGCGAACTACTGCCGCGTGACGTGGAGGTATTCTCTGGCGAACAGGGACTCGTCGATCTCGTCCGCGCATCCGATGCCGACATGGTCATCGTCGCCATTGTCGGCACCGCCGGTCTCGCGCCGGCGCTTGCTGCCATCGAATGCGGCAAGCATCTCGCCGTCGCCAGCAAGGAGATTCTCGTCATGGCAGGCGAGGCGGTTATGAACGCCGCAGCGAAGCACGGCGTGAACATTCTACCGGTGGACAGCGAGCACAACGCCATCTTCCAATGCCTCGAAGGCCACAAGCACAGCGAAATCCGGCGCATCCTCCTCACCGCATCCGGCGGACCGTTCCGCACTCTGCCAGCCGATCAGATCCCGAGCGTCACGCTCGCGCAGGCCCTGAAACATCCGACGTGGACGATGGGCCGGAAGATCACCATCGACTCCGCCACGCTCTTCAACAAAGGGCTGGAGATGATCGAGGCGCACTGGCTCTTCGGCGTGCCCATGAGCAAGGTCGAGGTCGTCGTGCATCCGCAGAGCATCGTCCACAGCATGGTCGAGTTCATGGACAACTCCGTCATCGCCCAACTCAGCCACAGCGACATGTGCTTCCCGATCCAGTATGCCGTCACCTGGCCAGACCGCGTCGCCAACTCCCTCCCGCCTATCGACTTCGCCAAGCTCGCCGCGCTGCATTTTGAAGCGCCGCGCACCGACGTGTTCCCCGCCCTCAACCTCGCGCGTCACGCTGGCGAGATCGGCGGTACCCTGCCCGCCGTGCTCAACGCCGCCAACGAAGTCGCCGTCGAGGCCTTCCTGAACGAGGGCATCCCCTTTCCCAAAATTTGGCAGACCGTCGAGCGCGTCATGGAAAAGCACGAGACCACCCAGCATCCCAGCCTTGAACAACTGATCGCGGCGGACGCATGGGCACGCAAAGCCGCAGGGATTGAAATCGCAAGAGCGTGACCGCATCTTCGGCCCATTCAAGCCACTGGCCGATCCTGACCAACTCCCTACAGTTGGGCTGCTCGCATCAAATGCGACAAACAGGCAAAACTAAAGACCTCTTAGCGATTGCAACGGGGCCGTTGGTGCGTACTTTGGCGCGGATGTCTCGACAGCTTTTTCTCCTCGCGGCCGTGGTGGCCTTTCTCTTTTCCCTCGCGCCGACTTCCAGTCAGGCACAGCAATCCGCGCCCGCCGCAGCACCGGCCACGACGGTGAATCCAAAGGTGACGTATCCGCCGCAGACACCCGCGCAGGAGGCTGGCTTCGGGGAGGCGGTGACGTTTGAAAACTTCCTGCGCCGCGCTGGGATCATGGCGTATCCGCTGATCGGGCTGTCGATGGTGGCGTTCTTTTTGATCCTTCTGTATTCGTTCACCATCCGCCAAGGCACGGTGGTGAGCGATGCGTTCATGAACTCGGCCGACGCGCTGATCCGCAAGCAGGATTACCTCGGGCTGCTGGCCGTGTGTAACCGGCGCAACGAGTGCATCGCGCGTATCACGGCCAAGACGCTGGACTTCGCGACGCGGAATCCGACGGCAAGCTTTGAGGAAGTCAAAGAGGTGACCGAGGCGGAGGGAAATCGCCAGTCCAGCCTGATGCTCTCGCGCATTGCTTACCTCGGTGACGTGGGCTCCATCGCTCCGATGCTGGGACTGCTGGGCACGGTCTTCGGGATGATCACGACCTTCCACGAAGTGGGTGGCAAGAGCTACGGTGGGTCCAATCAGCTCGGGTTGGCCCAGGGCGTTTCCGAGGCACTGCTCTGCACGGCCTCGGGGCTGATCATCGGCGTGCCAGCACTGATGTTTTACTCCATCTTCCGCGGGAAGGTGAACCGTCTCATCTCGGAGATGGAAGCCGCAACGACGCATCTCATGGCGTTGTTGGCCGTGCAATACAAGCGTGCCGCCCGTGCGGCTGGGGGCAGGCAGCAACCACTGGGTGCGGCTGAAGGCTCGGTGATGTAGCATCCCTCAAAAAGCACACGCACCCTTCCGCGAGCCGGACATGAATTTCCGCAAACAGCACACCATCGATCCGGTGCCCATGCAGCTAGCGCCCTTGGTGGACGTGCTGCTGCTGCTGGTGATTTTTTTCGCTGTGTCCTACAAGTTCGGGCAGGATGAGCAGCTCATGGACATCAGCGTGCCGGCGGCCGATGAAAGCAAGGAGCGCGGCCGCACCTCGGTGGGCGAAATCGTGGTAAACGTGAAGAAAGACGGCACCATCGTGGTGAACGGTCAGGACATCTCGGTGGACGACTTGCTGACAAAGCTCAAGAACATCACGACCGTGTTCAAGGATCAGGCCGTCATTATCCGAGGTGACGAGGTCACCGACTTCAAGGCCGTCGTGACCGTGATGGACACCTGCCAGAAAGCGGGCATCTGGAATGTGGCGTTTGCCACGAAGCGCCCGGAGGCGGAACAACCGACGAAGCCTTGATGAATCCGATGGTTATGGTGCTGGCACGCAGAAGAGAATGGATGACCCTAGTGGCGATGGCGACGATGACCGGTGGTGTCATCAGTGCCAGCGCGCAGAACGCCCCGCGAGCCGTCCCGATCGAGGACGACGCACCGCGCGCGACACCATTCCAACGCGGCACAGCCCCGCGCGCCACGATCGTGACAGAGCCGGACGCCCCGAAGGCCCCCGATCCGAACAAACCCAAAGGCCCCGACGAGGATCTCTACGACTATGCGTCCCTGCTCTATGAGCGGAAGGAGTATGCGCTGGCCGTTGAGTCCTTTGGCCAATATCTCCAGCGCTACCCCACCGGGAGGCACGTGCCGCTGTGCCTTTTCCGCATCGGCGAGAGCTATGTGAATCAGAATCAGGCGAGCGATGCCGAGAAGTACTTTCTTGAAGTCGTGAATCGTTACCCCACCAGCGAGGGTGCGCCATCGGCCGCTTATCGCCTGGGTGCCATCCGCTTCAATCAGAAGAACTTTGAGGAATCGGCCAAATACTTTGCCTTCAGCGAGGCCAAATCGCCATTCCCACAAATCAAGCTCGCCGCCGCTTACAACAAGAGCCGCGCCTACCAGATGCAGGGCGACCGGAAGAAGATGCTGGCTGCACTACAGGCGGTGGCGGCGGTGAAGAAGGACAATCCATATCTGGAGTCGGCCTTGCTCAGCCTCGCGACCGCCCTGCTCGCCGAGGACAAGCAAAAGGAAGCACTACCCATGTTCCTAGACCTGATCACCGTCAGTCAGGACAAGCTGATCGTCGCCGATGCCTTGGTGAAGGCTGGCGTGATCGAGGCTGAAACCGGCAAGGCCGACGACGCGCTCAAACACTTCGACGAATCGTTAAAAATGCTGGAGACGACGCCGGAGAATCGTGGCGTGGCCCTCGTCGGCAGCGTGCAGGCGCTCTTTGCCAAGGGCGACTACAACTCGGTGATCGACATCTACAACCGCAACGCATCCGTGCTCCCTCCAGGCGAGCTTCGCCCGAAGATGCTGCTACTCGTGGGCAACGCGCACCGCCTGCGGAAAACGTATTCCCGCGCTGTGGAGGTGTACCTCATGATCGAGGAGCACCACAAGGAGACGGAGCAGGAGTTCGAGGCCGGCTACTGGAAGCTGTATTGTTTTTATCTTCTCGGAGACAAGGATTTGCCCGAGTATGCAAAGGCGTTCCTGGCCCGCTACACGAAGGAGCGTGCCGACCACGAATTCGTCACGCTGGCGCAGCTCATTCTCGCCGATGCTTATTTCAACAAGCAGGAGTACAAGGAGGCAGCCAGCGCCTTTGTCGATGTGAAGACCGGCAAGCTGCCCGAGAAGCTGCGCCCGGACAGCATCTTCAACAAAGGCTGGGCTGAGGCAGAGGCCGGCCTGCACCAGGACTCCATCACAACGCTCACGCGCTTCATCACGGACTATCCGAAACACGAGTTCATGCCCAAGGCGCTCGCACGTCGCGGACTGTCTCACCGGGAGGTGCGCGATCTGACAAAAGCGAAGGAAGACTTCAACCGCATCGCCAAGGAGTTCCCCACCAGTGAGGCTGCTGAACTGGCGCTGCTCCAGCTCGGATTCATTCACATGGAGATGCACGAGACCAAGGAGATGGTCGCAGTCTTTGAGGGTCTCGTGGAGAAGTTCCCCACCAGCGCAGCTGCGGCCCAGGCTTGGTATGGCATCGGACGCGGTTCGTTTGAGCAGAAGCAATACGACAAGGCAGCAGCCGCGCTGCGCAAGTGCGTGGCCCTCGACAAGAAGACCTATCTCGACAAGGCCAGCCCGCTGATCGTGTTGATTTTTTACTCCAAGCAGGATGCGGACAATCTGGCAAAGGCGATCGACGACTATCGCACCGCCAATCCAAAGGCCAGCACACCGCCCAACGTGCTCGGATGGCTGGGCATCACCCTTTTCAACAAGGCCGATTACGCCCGCAGTGCGCGTTTCCTGACCTATGCGACGATGGAAGACCCGGCGTCCTCGTCCGTCATTTGGGATCACCTGGGCCGCGCGTGGCTCGAACTGAAAAAGTACGACGATGCGAACACCGCCACCGACAAGCTACTGGCCAACCCGCCTGACGTGGGCACAAAGGCCCGCGGCCTCCTCACCAAGAGCCGCGCCCTTCTCGGCATGGGGCTGTTTACCGAGGCGGACCAGGTCGCCAAAGACGGCCTCACCATTGTGAAGGACGGGAAACTCCAAGCCCAGCTCCTCATCCAGGAAGGCGACATCTACTACGAGGAAGGTGAGAAGCTCGCCAAGGCCGGGAACAATGCCGCTGCTGTGCAGAAGTGGCAGGATGCGGCCGGCAAATTCGTCGTGCCGAGCCAGATCTTTGTGGATCCGCAAATCACACCGGAAGCCCTGTTCAAGGCTGCGCGCGCGCTGGATCGTGCAGGAGAGACTCCGAAGGCGGAAGAATTGCTCAAGCAACTCAAAGCCCGCTACCCCGACTACCGACCGCCGGGCATGTGAGGGGACAGGCTCTCAGCCGAGCAGAGCAACCGCGATGGAATCCACCAGCGGTTTACCTTCCCGATTGAGGCGGATCATGCCTTGCTCGATGCGCAGTAGCCCGTCTTCCGCCAGCGAGGCGAGCATCTTTCGCTGCGATTCGCCCACAAGATCAACGGGCAGCCCTCGCGCGGTGCGGAGTTCGAGACCGAAGCGCTCGATGAGTCTTTTCTCTGGCGTGATGACTTCCTCGCTCTGGATCTCGGGCGTACCCGCGCCCATAGCCGCTATGTAGCGCGAGGTATCAGTCACATTCTGCCAACGGCGACCGTCGAGAGTGGAGAAGGCGCTGGGGCCGAGGCCGAGGTAGTCGCTGCCGCGCCAGTAGCACTCGTTGTGCAGCGAGCGGTGACCCGCACGCGCGTAATTCGAGATCTCGTAGTGCTCGTAACCTCCGGCTTCGAGGAGATCGAGAGCGGTGAAGAACATGCACGCATCGGTTTCAGTGTCCTCGCGATACTGACCGCGACTGAGGCGTTGGAAAAACTCGGTGTCCTCCTCGTAGTTGAGGTTGTAGGCGGAGATGTGATCCGGCTGGAGCGCGATGGTTCTAGTCAGCGTTTGCTCCCATGCCTCGGGCGATTGGCCTGGAATGGAAAACATCAGATCGAGATTCACGCTCGGGAATCCCGCGCCGCGCAAAAGGTGGAACGTCTCCTCCGCCTCCGCTGGCGCATGATCACGGCCTAGCGTCTTGAGCGTGGCCTCGTCCCACGCCTGCACGCCGAGACTGACCCGCGTGACGCCTAGGCGACGCATCATCGCGGCCTTTGACTCGGTGATGGTGCGTGGGTTTGCCTCCAGGCAAAACTCCGCGACATCGCTGAAGTCAAAGGTCTCGCGCAATCCCGCGAGCAGCCGCTCCAGATGCACCTCGCTCAATGCCGTGGGTGTGCCTCCGCCGAGAAAAACCGTTCGCAATTCGACTCGCATCCACTCGCCCTGCAACCGCGCCTCGGTGAGCACCGCATCGACAAACGCCAGCATGTCCGTGCTCCCGTGCTGATGCTTGTAGAAGCTGCAATAGGGGCAGATGCGGTGGCAGAATGGGATGTGGACGTAGAGGTGGTGCAAGAGGGAGGGTAAATGACGAATGACGAATGACGAATGTAGAATGACGGAACGGCGTCCGCGATGAGGAAGCTCAAAACATTTGCTCGAACCCTGACCGCCACCATCCACATTCCAGCGTTCGTCATTCGTCATTCGTCATCCCTACTCCCCATGACCACCGCCAGCGCCACAGCTCTACTCGCCCGTGTGCAGTGGTGGGTCTTTCTCCACCGGGCACGGATCAGCATGAGGGAGAATCGCCTGCTGACGTTTACGATAGCAACGTTTCTGACCGTCTATGCCATCGCGGCTTACATGCTGGTTTCGCGCGGGATCGAGTTTGTCCACCGGCTGCCGTTGCTCGGCCCCTTGCTGACAGAGCGCCTGGTTTATCTGCTGTTCTTTTTCTTTTTCGTCATGCTGGTGATCTCGAATGCCACCATCACAGGCATGGGCTTGTTCCGGAAGCGCGACACTGGCTGGCAAGTTGCGCTGCCCATTCCAGAGCGCAGCCTCGTGCTCTGGAAGACGCTCGAAGGAATGCTGCTGGCCAGTTGGGGGCTTGTAGTGTTGAGCGCCCCTATCCTTGCTGCGCTCGGGAAGATGTTCGACGCGGGGCTTTGGTTCTACCTGATCAACATGCCAGCGCTGCTTTGTCTCGTTACGATCTCGGCCAACCTCAGCACCTGGCTCCTGCTCGGTGTCGTGCGCTGGGCAAGGCGCTGGTGGTGGTGGCCCGCAGGGATCGTGGTCTGCACTGCATTTGCGCCAATCGTGTGGCGCATGATTTTCTCCGACGATGTGGGGCTGAAGCCGGGAGACATCGCTGGAAATGTGAATCAAATCCTGAAGCACACGCAAATCTTCACGCACCCGTTGCTCCCGAGTTCGTGGGTTTCGGAGGCGATCCTTGCCTCAGGCCGCCCGCTGCCGGAGCGGGCCGTGTTTTTCAATCTGGTGCTGCTGAGCCACGCTCTCGTCTCGATGCTGCTCACCGGCTGGCTCGGCGGTCGGTGGTTCTATCCATCATGGAATCGCATGATGACTGCCGGCTATGTGAATCGGATCAAGGAGGAGGCCATGCTGTGGTTCCGCCAATCATCGGTTCCCGTGAGTCGCCCGCGCATCATGAGGTGGCTTGGATTCGACCGCGCATCGAGCGCGCTGCTTTCAAAAGACATCCGCACCTTCCTGCGTGAGCCTGCTCAATGGGGCCAGAGCGCTTTGATATTCGGCCTGCTGTTCTTCTACACTTCCAATCTCCGGCGGCTCGGCTACGACCTGACTGATCCGCTCTGGAGCGTCGTGCTCAGCTACCTGAACTTGATGGTTTGCAGCCTGTCGGTCTCGACTCTCACCACCCGGTTCATATTTCCCCAGTTCAGTCTCGAAGGGCAACGGCTGTGGATTCTCGGCCTGTCGCCCGTTCCACTCGATCGCATGCTCATGCTGAAGCTCCGCCTGAACGGCACGGTCATGGCTTTGCTGACAGCAAGCCTGATCCTCCTCTCCAGCATCACCATCTCCCTGCCCTGGCATCGGATCGTGTACTTTCTGGCAGCGATGGTCATGCTTAGCTACGGCTTGACCGCTCTGGCATTGGCTCTCGGCACGCTGCTGCCAAACTTCCGCGAGCAAAATCCGGCCAAGATCGTCTCCGGCTTCGGCGGCACACTCTGCCTGATCTCCAGTTTCCTCTACATTCTGGCGTCCATTGGTGTCCTGCTCCTACCAGCGATTGCTGAACTCAAGCCTGAGCTGCTGGGGTTATCCCGTTCCCCTCAGAATCGCGTTCAGCTCGAATGGCTGGCCATCAGCGGCGTTGCGGTCGTTTCGCTCATTTTCGGGGCGGCACCTTATGTAATTGCAAAAAACCACACAAAAAAACTGGTGTACCTCAGCCTTATGTAATATAAACATAACGAAAATAAAAAAACTCTCGCACTCACCATGTCCAGAAGATCAGCCACACTCCCCGCTCCATCTTCGTCCAAAGAAGATGACATCTTTGTTTTTGAACAAGCCGACGAGTTCCTCGACGGTCGCGTGACAGGATCGCTCGACAACGTCGATGCGAAGGTCAAGGAAGCCCAGGAACGCCTAACCAACCTCCGCCACGAGGCTGAGGAAATTGAGCGCCAGAAACAGCATCTTGAAGCCCTCCAGATCAAGCAGGAGCGCTTCGTCGCTGGCAAGCGCGACCTCTCCGACAAATTGGCTCGCTCCGTGACCACGCTGGATCGCGAACTCTACGATGCGCAAAAGCTCGTGGAAGAACTCTCGATCACCAAAGACTCCTTCAACCGTCACCTCGAAATCCTGCGCAGCCTCCAAGTCGAGAAATGGCAGCGCAATCAGATGGACGAAGAACTTGAGCGCGCGCTCTCGGCTGTCGAAGACGCGGGCAACGAGTACTCCAAGGGTACCCGCCGTGTGGCTGCCGCCCGCCCCTCGGATTCCGCGCCCATTATGATCGACGACACACGTCCGACTTCGGGCAATGCCTTCGCCGAGGACGACGCCGGAACCTGGTTCCGACGCGGCTTCGCATTCACGCTTCCCCTCATCGGCACCATCATCCTCGCACTCGTGCTGGCGAAGCTGATGTTCTGATCACGGTCCACTTTTACCGTCCTCTCAAACCCCCGGCCCCATTCCCCGTATGGCTGTCAACAAACGTGTCTCCTCGCGCCGCCCCAAGACCAGCAAGGATTTGCTTGCCCACAACGAACCACCGACTGCGCACAAGCAGCGCCTTGCGGGCAAGTCACAGGACATTCATGCCGAGATTCATCGGCTCGAATGCTTCATTTCCGCCGCACCGCGCATCTCGCGCCAGCAGCGGCTCGCGCGCATCAATGTCGTGCCGCCACATGAAATGGAGACACCCGCCCACCAGCGCAAGCATGTGGGCCGTCTCCCTCTCCAGCAGCAGATCGCTATCAAACGCGAGCGAATGCTCCTCCTCGCCGAGCTAGGGATCATTGGCATCAGCATCGTCGGCATCATCGGCTGGCTGAATCAGCATCTGCATTTTCTGCGCTAATCCCGACCTAAAATATATCCCCCGCAAACGCTCACGGTCGCTAGGTCGTGAGCGTTTGCATTTGCCGTCAGCACCGACACCTGTCTTGACAAACAATCCGCCGCCCCTCCATTAATGCCCATGTCCGCCCCAGCCATCGACATTCAAAAAATCGCCACCCTCGCGCGGCTCAAACTCACTTCCGACGAGGCTGACCTGTACCAGGCGCAGCTTGGAAAAATCCTCGACTACATGGATGTCCTGGAGCGCTACGACCTCGGTGGCGTGGAGCCTACCGCGCACGCGATGCCGGTCCACAATGTACTCCGCGCCGATGAGTCGCGCCCGTCTTTCTCCCGCGACGAAGCGCTGTCCAACGCTCCCAAGAGTAGCCACGGCCAATTCCAGATACCCAAGGTCGTCGAGTAAACCACCGCGCATCTTTCCTCATAGTCTCATAGTCTCATCGTCTTCCCTCATCCCCCGTGAGCCTCGCCAACGAAACCATCGCATCCCTCCGCCGCCGCCTCGCCAAACGCGAGATCACCTCCTCCGACATCGTCCGCGACATCGCCTCGGCAATCGAATCGAAGAACGACACCATCGGTGCCTACCTCTCGTGGGACGTCGATGCAGCCATCTCCGAGGCCAACAAGGCCGACACGAATTCCCCGCTCGGCGGCGTGCCCATCGCCATCAAGGACAACATCAACGTCACGGGTCAGCCCTGCACCTGCGGCTCTAAAATTCTCGCCGAGAACTATCGCGCGCCCTACGACGCCACCTCGATCAAACAGCTCCGCTCCGCAGGTGCCGTTCCATTTGGCCGTCTGAACATGGATGAGTTTGCCATGGGATCGAGCACCGAGAACTCCGCGCTCGGCGTTACGCGAAATCCGTGGGACACCGATCGCATTCCCGGCGGGTCGAGCGGTGGCAGCGCATCGTCCGTCGCATCCGCCACCGCCATTGCCGCGCTCGGCTCCGACACTGGCGGCTCCATACGCCAGCCAGCCGCACTCTGCGGCGTGGTCGGGCTGAAGCCCACCTACGGTCGCGTCTCGCGCTACGGCCTCGTCGCATTCGCTTCGTCACTCGATCAGATCGGCACCCTCACGAAGACGGTCGAGGATTCCGCCCTGCTCCTCAATCACCTTTGCGGACATGATCCGCGCGACTCCACTTCGCTGAACGAGGCAGTGCCAGACTTCACCTCCGCGCTAGGTCGCGACATCAAAGGCCTGCGCATCGGCCTGCCAAAAGAGTACTTTATCTCCGGAATCCATCCCGCCGTCGCCGCCTCCGCCCAAGCCGCTATTCGGCAGCTCGAATCCCTCGGCGCTCACATTGAGGAGATCAGCCTTCCGCACACCGACGCTGGCGTCTCCACTTATTACATCCTCGCGCCAGCGGAAGCCTCGGCAAATCTCGCCCGCTTCGACGGCGTCCGCTACGGCCACCGCACCGCCAGTGCGAGCGACATCCTCGACCACTACTTCAGCAGTCGTGCCGAGGGCTTCGGCCCCGAGGTGAAACGCCGCATTCTGCTTGGCACCTACGTCCTCAGCTCCGGCTACTACGACGCCTATTACTTGAAGGCGCAGCGCGCACGCACACTTATCCGACGCGATTTCGAGCAGGCGTTTGAAAAAGTGGACGTCATCATCTCTCCCACCGCCCCTTCTCCCGCGCACAAGATGGGCGAGTTGAAGAACAATCCACTTCAAGCCTATCTCGAAGACGTCTTCACCATCCCTGCCAATCTTGCCGGGTTGCCCGCCATGAGCGTGCCCAGTGGATTCGCGGAAGAAGAGGGTCGGAAGCTCCCCGTCGGCATTCAGATCATTGGCAAGTCACTCGACGAGATGACCATGATCCGCGTCGCACACGCTTTTGAGCAAGTCTCTGGCCTTGCACACCTTTCAGCTCCATAGTTCGCGCGCGCGGCTCAATCCCCGCACACTGAACGCCAGTCACGACACTTCCCACCCGGCGGTATTTGAACCAGACTACATTATGAACACGACTCACCACCTGCTTCTCTCCATCGTAACCGTCGCCGGAATCGCCGTTTGCCTGACGGCGTGTGGCAAGCTGGATCTCGACAAGCCCGTGAGTTTCTCCGCCGACATCAAGCCGCTGCTGGAAGCCCGCTGCATCAATTGCCATCACGCCGGTGCCTTGTTCGGCGACTTGGGCCTTGAAAACCGCGAGATCGCCTTCAAGCCTCGCGCCAAAGGCCCCGTCATCACGCCTGGCAGCTCCGACAAGAGTCTGCTCTACCTCGTGCTCACCCTCCCCGAAGGCGACAAGAAAGCCATGCCACCGACCGGCCACCGCATCTCCTCCGAGGAGACGGCGCTCATCAAACGCTGGATCGACCAAGGTGCCACTTGGCCTACCGGCCCCGATGGTGCCATCAAGCCGACGGACACTGCCAGTGCAAAGGGCGTGTGATTCAGAAGGAGTTCGTGTCTTTCCTCGAGCGGCACGCCCTTTCTGGCTGGGCTTGATTCGGCAAAAGTGATCATCCGCGCCTGAAGGTGCCGCAATCACAGGTTGCACACAACGGGCCGTTTCATCCCTCCGACGTCAACACGCCCGGAGTTTGGCACTTCTGCTCAAAGGGGGATCACCTCTCCCATCCGCACGGCCAAAGGTCGTCGGCCCCAACAGCGGCCGAGCACCTTGATATTAAGGAAGTCGAACAAAATGGATAACAGAATCACTTTTGAAACTTCTAGTTGATCGCACCTCTAAATTATGGTTATTCTTGTAAATATATGCATTCAAGCGATCAAACCCGGCTCAAATCACTTCTCGCGAGGATCACCCTCGGACGTGATTCGTGCTTCGATGGTACTACGACTCCCACAAGAAAACCGGATTGCATCAGGCAATCGCTACGCCGTCACACGAGCACGGTGGCATTCGCCGCTCTCTCACTTTTCTGCGCATTCGGACAATCTGCCGCACTAGCCGAAAACAATCGCGCCACGGGAGATCTCCTCTACCCACGAAGCGGCTCGGCCCCTGAAGGCAAGAATTCCAAGCGCTCGCAGCGAGCTTTGATCAACTCTGCTGCCCTCAAACAGAGCATGCTGAACATCAATCTGTTTGCTGACCGGAAGATTGTCGTGGCGCGGGATCGCGAGGAGCGGGCTGCCAACGGCGACACCGTCTGGGTAGGCCGCGTGCTGGGCGAGCCTTTCAGCCGTGTCACACTTGCGACCTGTGGCGGAGTCACCGCTGGCAGCGTCGAACTCGTGCGCTACGGCGGGAGCGAGGTCTATCAAATCTCACCGTCCACCGCCGGAGACTATCTCGTGTCCGAAGTCGCAATGCAGGGAAACATCTGTCCAGACGTCCTCCCGGTCGGCCCCACGGTACCGGCTGACGGCAACCCTCCCCCTGTCGCCGGTGACGTCACCTTGCACACCATCGACCTTCTCGTCCTCTACACACCAGCGTCGCGGGCGCTCTATGGCAAGTCTGGCATCGAAGCCATGATCATGGCTGCTGTTACCGACGCGAACACCACCTATCAGAACTCCCAAATCAGCGCGACCTTGAACTTGAAGGCCATGGTCGAGGTGCCCTACACGGAAGACGGAAACATCTCCAACGCCCTCTCCCGCCTACAGGCTAGCGCCGACGGCTTCATGGACACCGCGCATTCCCTGCGCGAGACCCACGCCGCCGATGTCGTCTCCCTCGTCTGCGAGGACTCAAACTCCGCCGGTGTGGGCTATGTGATGACCTCCGTCTCCACCAGCTTTGCACCCTACGCCTTCAATGTCGTGTTCTCTGGTGCCCTCAGCGGTCTCACCCTCCCACACGAAATCGGACATCACATGGGTTGCCAGCACAATCGTGAAAACTCCAGCTCCGCTGGTGCCTTCCCTTACGCCTATGGAATGCGCAATTGCACCGTCGATGGCACCGGCTTCCGCACCGTCATGTCCTACTACTGCTCGGACGCGCCCCGCATCCCCTATTTCTCTACCCCCAATCTGCAATACAACGGCATCCCGCTCGGTGTGGCGTATGAAGCAAGCCCCTCGACCTCCAGCGACAATGTCCGCTGCATCAATGCCACCGTCGCCACCGTCGCCGCATTCCGGGGCATGGCGGGTGCCGCTTTGCCAGTGCCGACAGCTCCCACTTCCATCGTCGCCACGGCCATCTCCAGCGGTCAGGTCAATTTGTCCTGGACCGACAACGCGACCGACGAGACCGGGATTCGTGTCTATCGCTCCACCGATCAGACCGTGTGGACCGAGATCGGAAACCTGCCGCTGAACACCGTCACTCACAGCGATGCCACCGTGAACGCCGGTACGAACTATTATTTCAAGGTCACCGCCTTCAACAGCAACGGCACCTCGGCCAACTCCAACATCGCCTCGGTCACGACACCGGCATTGCCAAAGCCAGCCACCCCCACCTCCCTCGCCGCCACAGCCGTGTCAGGCAGTCAGATCAATCTCACTTGGTCCGACGTCAGCACCAACGAAGACGGCTTCCGCGTCGAGCGCTCGTTTGACGGCACCACCTTCTCCGTGCTCACCAACGTCGCAGCCAACGCCGTCTCCTTTGCCGACACCGGGTTGGCCAGTTCAAAGCTGCATTACTACCGCATCTACGCTTACAACGCTGGCGGCGCATCGGCCTACACAAGCACCGTCTCCGCCACCACTCAGGCCCCCGTGGCAAAACCCACCGCCCCTTCCACCCTCGCCCTGACGGTCAAAAGTTCGTCATCCATCGCCCTTACATGGAGAGACAATTCCAGCACCGAGTCCGGTTTCTTCATCGAGCGCTCCACCGACGGCATCACTTACACCCAGGTCTCCAGCGCACTCGCCGGCATCATCTCTTACACCGACGTCGCCCTCACAGCCTCAAAGAAGTACTGGTACCGAGTCTGCGCCTTCAACAGCGGCGGAAACTCCGCCTACACCACTGCCGCCTCCGCCACCACGACGGCTCTACCCGCCCCACCAACCGCACCCACCACCCTCGCCGTCAGCGTCGTCAGCAGTTCCAGCCTCAAGCTTACCTGGAGTGACAAATCCACCAACGAGACCGGCTTCAAAATCGAGCGCTCCACCAACGGCACGACCTTTACGCTCCTGACCAACACCCTAGCCAACGTCGTCACATTCACTGACGCCGGACTCGCGTCATCCACCAAGTACTACTACCGGCTCCGCGCCTACAACGACGGCGGCCTTTCCGCCTACACCACCACCGCTTCCGCCACCACATCCGCGCCACCCACACCACCGCTCGCACCCACGACGTTGGCCGTCACCGTCGTGAGCAATTCAAGCCTCAAGCTGACCTGGGTGGACAAATCCACCAACGAGACCGGCTTCAAGATTGAGCGCTCACTCGACGGCACGACATTCACACAGCTCACCACCGCTGGAGCAGGCGTCCTCAACTTCACCGACACCGGCCTCACCGCATCGACCAAGCATTACTACCGCGTCCGCGCCACCAACGCAGGCGGCGACTCCGCCTTCACCAGCATCGCCTCCGCCACCACAGCCGCACCGCCAGCCCCACCCACCGCTCCCACCACGCTGGCTCTCACCGTGAAAAGCTCCTCACAGATCAATCTCGCCTGGAGTGACAAATCCACCACCGA
>Ga0075163_10001737_pt1 | contig 29414 bp, 16 predicted proteins | sample JI1023141ADNA_FD_71478 | JGI IMG/M metagenome (GOLD analysis project Ga0075163, IMG submission 71478) | Wastewater effluent complex algal communities from Wisconsin, to seasonally profile nutrient transformation and Carbon sequestration -... | ecosystem: Engineered > WWTP > Effluent > Algae...
GGAATTCATCCTCGTCCGCCTGCGCCGCGACGGCGACGGCACCCTCAGCCTGGAAGAGTGACCGTTTCATGGCCTCCACCCTGATCCTCCCCGCCTTCCGCTTCGAAGTGAAGCTGATCCGCTCGCCCGACATCGTCGCCGGCAGCCAGCAGCCACCCGGCGCCGGCGCCGGCTACACACCGCCCAGCGGCGATGCGGTACTGGGCGGACGCGGCGCGCCCGACTGGCGCGGCGCCTTCCAGGAATGCGCCGGACTCGAAATCGAAATGGATATCCAGGAATACCAGGAAGGCGGCCGCAACAACGGCACCGTGCGCCGAGTCGGCCGCGCCAAGTACCAGCCCATCGTGCTCAAACGCGGCATGTTCTACCAGCCGGACGGCGAAGGCCGGGTCAACACCGAGCTATGGCACTGGATGCAGCGCATCCTGAACGGCGAGCGGCCTGTTCCGCGCCATGACGGCATCATTTACGTGATGAGTGCGGACGGCCAAGTGCGCGCGAGCTGGATGTTCGATCGCGGCCTGCCGTCCAAGATCCGCGGCCCCGAACTGAATGCCAAAACGGGCGAGATCGCGATCGAGGAGTTGTCGATCGCGCACGAGGGGCTGCGCCTGCTGGCCGCCGAAGAGCCGCTGCTATGACTGCGCTCACCAAGGCCCAGCTCGGCGAGATTACCTCCGGCGACAGCCCGACCGAGGTGCCCAACACCTTGGTCGACGTGCAGTTCAATCCGACCACGCTGCGGGTGCAGATCTCCAACCGCACCGCCGGCGGCCAGCAGGCCGGCGCCCAGGCGCGCCAACGTCCCGGCACCGGCGAGATGCAGGTCAGCTTCGACCTGGTATTCGACACCGCTGACGAAGGCACGACCGACCAAGGCGTCAGCGTGCTCGACAAAACCAAGACGGTGGAGCGCTTCGTGCGGCCCAAAGGCAATCGCGCCGGCGAGGAAGCACCGCCACGCGTGATCTTCAAATGGGGCAGCTTCCTGGTTCAGGGCACGATGGAAAGCGCCAACATCGATCTCGATCTCTTCGATGCCAAAGGCGTGCCGCTGCGCGCCAAGGTCTCAGTCACCATCAAAGGCCAGGACCCGCGCTGGACCTACGCGCCGGCACCCAATCCGCAACTGCCCGGCAGCACTGCCGGCAGCGGCACCAGCCTGCCCGCCGGTACGCCCGGCACCCAGGGCAACAACGCCTCACCCGAGCGCATCATGCAGGCGATGCCGGGCGAGAGCCTGGCTCAGTTGGCGCAGCGCGCCGGCCTTGATCCGACCGCCTGGCGGGCCCTGGCCGATGGTCTCGCGAATCCACTCAAACTGCAGCTGGGGCAGGAAATCGCACTTCCCGGCGGCAGTCCCAAGGGTACAGCCAGCGCGTCGGCCAGTCAGGATCCTGGCCAGACCGCCGCCGCCCTGCCCCTGGTCAACGCCAGCCAAGCCGGGCGCGGCGGCGCCGGCAGTAACGATGCCAGCCGCAATCAGCGCGATGTCGCTACCGACCCAGTGCGCAAAGGCCAGGCGATGGTCGCGCAAGGCGGCGTGCGTGGCGCGATCGTGGGCGTCAAGAACGACGCCCACCAGCAGGGCGCGACCACCAGTCTCCATGCATTCGGCATTGACGCTGGGGCGAGCTCGGATCAACAGGATCGCCCCTGGGGGGCCGGCGTCCCGCTGCGTCCGCGCTTTGGCAGCGAACTCTCCGGCCGCCGCCGAGACCCCACCCAGGCAGGCTGGATCACGCGTCCCGCGGCCCCGTCCAGCGCCAGCGCAACGCTGCTAGCCACCCAACCAAGCAAGGCCCGCGTGACACGCCCACATGCCGATTGCGGTTGTCGCGGTCGCAAGAGTCGTCCCGCCAAATAGGAGACCAACATGCCGGTCAGCATAAATCAGGTCGAATCCGAGATCGATGTCGAATCCGCCGCTGGCGCCGCCCAGTCCACGGGTCAGGAACCAGACACGGCGCAGGCGCTGCAGCTCTGGCAGGCCTTGGCGCGACAACAACAACGGCACGAGGCGCGCACAGCCGCCTGGGGCTTCGACGACTGAGCGTCCATGCCACTGACGCCGTCTCCCCTTCAAGCATCGACCATCCCCGAGATCAAGGTGGATGGACAGGCGCGCGCCGAGCTTGCGCGCGACCTCTCGCTGCTGCAGATCGACGAGGACATCAACGGCATGAAGCGCCTGCACGCCACCTTGATGGCTATTGGCCCGCGCGAAGGAGCGCGCGACGAGCAACTCAACTGGCTGGATGGTCAGGTGCTCGATTTCGGCAAGGAACTGAAGATTATGATGGGTCCCAGCACCGCGCGCGAACAGATGTTCAGCGGCAAGCTCAGCTCGCTGGAACTGCTGATGGCACAGGGCCGCACGCCTGAAGTGAGCTGCTGCGCCGAGGATAGCCTGATGGATCTGCGCATGACCCGCCGCTTCAAGACTTATGAGAACGTGAGCGAGTCCGACCTGCTGCAGCAGGTTGCGTCCCAGCACGGGTTGAGCGCGGTGGCCGACGTGAGCGGTCCGACCTGGCCGCTGGTGCAGCAGTGGAACCAGAGCGATCTGGCCTTCCTGCGCGAACGCGCGCGGCGCTTGGCCGCCGAGGTTTGGGTGGAAGGCAGCCAACTGCACATGGCGACGCGCGACAAGCGCAACGGCAACGCGGTCACGCTGATCCAGGGCAGCAATCTGCACCAAGTCCATCTCGCTGCCGACCTCGCCCACCAGCGCAGCAGCATCACCGTCGGCGGCTTCGACGATGCCGAGCAGGACCCCATCGACGAGGATGCCACCAGCGACGCGGTCAGCGCCGAGGCCCAAGGACATACCCATGGCATACAAGTGCTGGAGCGTGCGTTCGCCGCGCGCAAGAGCTACCGCGTGCGCGAAGTGCCGCTCAAGGACGCCGAGGCCACTGCCCTGGCGCGTGCCGCCCTGCTCGGCCGCGCCCGCCGCTTCGTGACCGCCTGCGGTGTGGCCGACGGCAGCACCGCGATCAAGGTCGGCAGCCTGCTGCGCCTGGAACGGGTCAGCCCGATGTTCGAGGGCGACGGCTACTACGTGACGCGGGTGCGCCACCAGTTCGATCTCACCAACGGCTACCGCACGCACTTCGAGGCGGAGCGGGTGTGGATCGGGAGCGGGCGATGAGCCACGATCCGCGCTTCCCCCGCGACGGCGACGGTCCCCGCTGGTTCGGGCTCTACCCGGCTGTCGTATCCGATCTGGTCGACCCGGATGCCAAGGGCCGCATCAAGGTCAAGTTCCCGTCCTTCGGCGCGGCCGGCGAGACGGTCACCGCTTGGGCCACACTGTTGAGTCCTTACGCCGATGATGACCAAGGCATCGAGATCCTGCCCGAGGTGAATTCGCAGGTGGTGGTCGGCTTCGAGGCCGGCGATCCGACCCGGCCCTACATCGTGGGTGCCTGCTGGAACGGCAAGCGTGCTCTGCCCGAAGCCGCCCAGGCCGCCAACAACAAGCGGGTATGGAAAACGCGCGCGGGCAGCAAGCTGGAATTCGACGACACCCAGGGCGCGGCCAAGGTCACCGTGTCGATGGAGAGCGGCCACAAGATCGTCATGGACGATGGCGCCCAGGATGTCACCATCGAGCACAGCAACGGCTGCAAGATCAACATCAACATCGCCGGCCAGGTGACGATCACCGCCAATGCGACGGTCGAGGTCAACGCCTCGGCAGTCAATATCCACGCCCCGGCGGTCGTGTGCGACGGCATCGTGCAATGCACGACCCTGATCGCCTCGGCCGGCGTGGTTTCGCCAAGCTACACGCCGGGAGCGGGGAACGTATGGTAGCCGTCGTCACCCGCCACCCGGTCTACCCCGCGCCAACCTGGAAGCTGGTCGGCCCCTGGTATCGCTGGTCGCGCCCGGGGCACCCGGAAGATGGCCGGCTGTCCCGCCCGGCGATCCAGAAATTCGCCGGCGACGACTTCATCCCCGGCTTCCTGGCGCGCCCGCAGCACTCGCTCAAGTACGACGCAGTGATCGACGTGGTCAACAACTTCGACCTGGTCACCGCCACCAGCTCGATGGCGGGCAAACTCAGCAGCTTCCTGCGCCTCAACGCCAAGGGCGTGCCCAGCCAAAGCGGTCCGTTCTACCGCGCCCGCCTTGCGCCCAGCGCGCTGCGCAAGCTGTATCAGCCCACTCATGACCGCCACTACGTCGTCACTTGCCAGCTGCATTGCGACGAGCCAGGCTTTCCTCGCGTCAAGCGCCAGCGCGTATGCCAAACCGGTTTCGTGCTGCGCCGCCGGCGCAGCGTGCTGCCCACCGGCATGTCGCCCGAGACCGTCGCCGCCCAGGCGAAGCCGGTGCAGGCCAAGGAAGCAGACCTGTTGGAACTGCTCGCCTTGGACGCCGCCGCCAGCGATCCGCAGGCGAGCGCGCTGCAGAAAGCCAACGCCGCCAAGCAACAGCAAGTCGAGGCGCAGAAGGCCGGCGTCGCGGACTGGAGCGCGCTGCTCGCCAAGCGCCGCGACGACCTGGAGGCCGCGCGCATCGCGCTGCAGAAGTGGTATGACGACAATGGCATAGCCACACGGATCGAGGGCTGGTTCCCCACGGTCAACGACGGAAAACCCAGCAAAACCTATGGTGCCTGGGTGGAGCTCGACGCCGCCAAGCAGGTCGCCGACGTCAGCTCGGGCGAGCAGACCTACCCGCTGTTCCCGCTCATCCCCGATCCGCGCGAAAACGAGCATGACGCCGCCGGCCGCACGATGTATTACGGGGTCGTCCAGACCGCCAGCCTGCAGCACGACGCCAGCGGCGTCCCCCGCTTCGACGACCTGTCGACCTACGAAGTGCGCTGCTTCGTGCGCGAGCACCAGCCCGCGCCTACCCGGGTCGGCAAGATGCCGGACTGCTGCGGCCCGCTCGCCTGGAGCCTGCCGACCGAGGCCTTCCGCGTGGCCGCGCCCTTCGATGTCCTGGGCGCAGCCAACCGACCGATTACGATCAAGATGCCCGACCTGCGCGAGCTTGCCGCCCAGGCCGCCATGCGCCCGCGCGGCAAGCTGTCGCCGATCCGTTTCGTGCAGCCGCAGCACCTCTCGCCCAAAATCAAGGACAACGCGGCCGAGGGCGGCAGCATGGGCGGCGAAGCGATATGCAGCTTTTCGATTCCGCTCATCACCATCATCGCGATGTTCGTGCTGAGCCTGTTCCTGCCCATCGTCGTGTTCATCTTCAACTTGTGGTTCCTGCTCGTATTCCGCTTCTGCATCCCGCCCCAGGTGTCTTTCGGCGCGGGGCTGGACGCGGCCCTCGCGGTCACGCCGCCCAAAGTCGACCTCGATGCCGACTTCAGCGTTACGGTGGACACCGGCAATCTGGATGTCATCGCGACCGAACTGTCCACGCTGCTGACCAAGGACAATCCCAACCAGGCGGGCAGCATGGAGCAACGCATCATGGATGCCAATGGGATTAGTGATATCCCCGCTTTGGAGAACTACAGCAACAACGCGCTGGGGCCGCTCGACCAGTCCTTCGCCGACGCCGCCACGTTCAAGCCGGATGCCGCCGGCAACTTGCCGCCCCCGCCCCCGGTCGGCAGCCCGCTCGAATACGAAGCTCCGGTCACACCAGTCTGGCCCGCCAAGGGAGCGCCCGCATGAATCGCGCCCTTACCCGCTATGAACGCCTGGGCCAAGGCCTGGGGCAGCCGATCGCGCCAGACGAGCGCGGCCGTCTGGCCTTCGTGTCCGGCCCCGAAAAAGTGCGCCAGGCGATCTTCACCCTGCTCGACACCGAACCAGGCGAGCGCCTCATGCGACCCGACTTCGGCTGCGGCCTGCGGCGCTACCTGATGGCGCCCAACAACCCGGCCACTCGCGCCGGCATCCAGCACGAGATCGAGAACACGCTGGCGCGCTGGGAGCCGCGCATCAAGGTCGTCGACGTGGCGGTCAATCCCACCGCCGACCGCGCCATGGTACTGATCGAAATCCACTATGCCCATGTCCTGGACGGCCGCCAGGACATCCTGGTCTATCCCTTCTACCTGGAGCAGACCTGATGCTTCACTTCGTCAACCCCACTTCTCTTTCCCGGTGCGAGCAGAGCGTGAGTACCGTCGTCCTCGTACAAGCGGGCCCCCGGGATCTTTCCATCGCCACGGCAACGCGGCTGGATTCCCGTGTCCGCGGGAAGGGCAGTCAGCTACCGGGAGCCACGCCATGCCGTTGATCGCCCCCATTCTCGACGACCGCAGCTTCGAAGACCTGTTCGCCGAACTGCGCAACCGCATCCCGGTCTACAACCCGGCGTGGACGGATCATCTCGATTCCGATCCCGGCATCACCCTGCTGCAGCTTTTCGCCTATCTCGGCGAAGGCTTGCAATTCCGCTTCAATCAGGTTCCCGAAGCGACCCAGATCGCCTTCCTCAAGCTGCTCGGCATTCCGCTCTACCCCGCCCGTCCGGCGCAGGCCCTGGTGCGTTTCGAAAGCAAGCTCGCCAACGGGGTCAGCCTGTATGCAGGCGACCAGGTCAAGGCCGGCAAGACGCTGTACACGCTGAGCCAGGACGCCACCGTGTGGCCGCTCGATTGCGTCGCGGCGGCGCGCCTGGCTCTGCTCAGCGAAGCCGACCAGGCCAACGATGCCAAGGTCGCCGCCTATCTCTCGAAGCTGGAATCGGAACAGCGCGTCGCCGTCCAGGCGAGCATCGACGCCCTCGCCCTCGAAACCAATCAGCATATCGCGCCTTACGAGGTGAATACTCTGAGTTCGGATGGGACGGGCGAGCCGCTGGACTACGCCGCGACCGTGGATGGCTGCGTCTGGATCGCCGTGCTACTGAGCCCGGATGCGCCTTTCGCCCTGGCCGACATCGCCGACCCGGACCTTGGCCTCAAGCGGGTGGACGGGCGTAGCCTGTCCTTGTCGCTGGGTTTCTCGCCCGCCGCCTGGTTCCCCACCATAGACGAAGCGCCGGTCTGCGCCGCTGGCGACGGCCCCTCGCTAGTATGGCAGGCCTCGCGCGGCACGCTCAAGAAAGACGGCAGCGTGGACTACAGCCCGGTGCGCGTGGCCGGCGACACCACGGCCGGCTTCACCCAGGAAGGCGTGGTGCGTCTGGAGTTGTCGGCCGACCTCGAACCGCTCGGCCTGCCGCTCGCTCCGCCCGGACTGGAAGGCACTGGCGACTTCCCGCCCGAACTGGACGACCAACAGACCGAGCGCCTGTGGTTCTGGCTGCGGGTGTGGCGCAGCGATGGCAGCCGCGTCGGCCAGGTAAAACTGCTGAGCCTCAACACGACGGCAGTGGAGCAGGCAGTCGTCGCCGCGCCCGAGCTGTTGGGGACCGGCACCGGGCAGCCAGGCCAGGTTTATCAACTCGCCTATGCGCCGGTCCTGGTCGGCGAACGTCATCCGGTGCGGCTCCAGGTCGAGGAGGCCGGCGTGTGGACCAACTGGTCGCGGGTGGATGACCTCGATGCCTCCGGACCCGAGGATCGCCACTTCACCGTCGACGCCGAATCGGCCACGGTCAGTTTCGGCCAGCGCTACCCGCAGCTTGGCGAGCGTATCCGCGTGCTGGGCTACCGTTGGGGTGGAGGCACGGCCGGCAACCTGCCGGCGGGCGCGATGGCTAAGTTAGGCGACACCCTGCCCGGCCCGACGCCGCCGGCACCCCTGTTGCGTCCGGGCCAGGCCGATCTCAAGCTGGCCAATCCGCTCGCCGCCTATGGCGGTGTCGATGCCGAAAGTCTGGACGCCGCGCTCGCTCGCATTCCAAGCGAATTGCGCCGCAACCACCGCGCGGTGGCGCGCAACGACTTCGCCGAACTGGCCCTGCAGACGCCCGCGGTGGAATTGGGCCGAAGCGAGTGCATGCCGCTGTTCCACGCGCCTTCGCGCAGCCGCAAGCCGGGCTGCGTCAGCGTGGTGGTATGGCCGGCGCGCGATGCGCAGCATCCCAACGCGCCACTGCCCGACGCCTGGGAACTCACCCAGGTCTGCAGCTGGCTGGACCGTTGGCGCGTGGTCACCACCGAGCTCTACGTGATCCCGCCCACCTATCGCCGCATCGCGCTGGCGGTATCGGTCAAGGTCCGCGAGGGCTACGGCCTCGATGCCGTGCGCGACTGGGTCGATATCCTGCTGCGCCAATACCTCGCGCCCATGCCGCCTTATGGGCCGGACGGCCAAGGCTGGCCGCTCGGCCGTCGCGTCATGGCGCGCGAGCTGGAAGGCGTCGCCATGCAGGTCGAAGGCGTCGAATACATCGAGGCGCTACGCCTGGATCACGCCACGCCACAGGCCGACGGCAGCGACAGTTGGAATGACATCGCTATACTATCCCTGGCCGACTGGGAAGTTCCCGAGGTCGCCGCCATCACCGTGGTCGACGACGCGACCCCACTGCCGGCGCCCGGCACGGGCCTGGTTCCACCACCCTCGCAACCGGCGGTGCCGGTACCGGTGATTCGTGAGGAATGCTGAGATGGCCCGCGCCCATTGCCGTCATTCCATCCCGGCACCGCGTCACAGCTCGACGCGCCCCTCCCCCGCCTGCGGGACTGGGAGTGAATTGGCAGCGCCAGCCGTGGGATGCGCAACGCGGGCTGGGGAAGAAGGTATCGGCGCGAATCCAGCGGCTTCTCAATGGCGGCGGAAAGACACCGGGACTACTTTTGCGCGAGGACAACAGGGAACGCCGCCATGCGCCTGATCCCCGACTCCGGCGTTCTCGTCCTCAAGAGCCCCGCTCAGTGGCGCCTCTGCGCTCATCGCGACACTGTCCTCGTCGATGACGTCGTCGTGTTGCAGAGCCAGTCCGCGCCTCCGCCCGCTGCCGACACCAGCGGCAACTTCACCGGCGGCTTCGCCGGGCTGGCCTTCGATGCGCGTTGCCGTCTGTTCCATCCGCGTCCCGAGGAAGGCCTGATCGACTACGTCCCTTGGGGCGAGACCACTACCCTGGGCGTGCATGCCACCACGGCCACCCCGTTTGCCATCACCGCTGCCGGCACAGAGGTCGATGGCGGCGTCAGCGGCGAGCTGCCCCAGCGTCCGCTCGCACTGGCGGCGGGCACGGCCGACTACCTCTACATCGCCGACCCCGACGCCAAAGCCGTGTGGCTGGTCGACACTTGGCAACAGGAAATCGCCCGCAAGCTTGAATTCAACCTCGCCCCCCTCGATGTGGCGGCTTGCGGCGGCGACGTCTTCGCCTTGCTGGCCGACGGCAGCACCTGGCAGATCGCCCCCTGCCAAGCGCCCGAGCGCACCGAATGGCCGGCCATCGCTGGCGCCGACCGGCTCACGGTGGCGGCCGGCGCCAAGCGCGGACGGCTCGCCTGGGTGCTCAGCGCGGCGGGCACCAATACCGCGCAACTGCATGCGCTGCACATCACGAAGTCCTACCCCGCGTTCTTCGCCACCGACCTGCTGGCGGAGACCGAGAATCCCGAGTTCGGCGCCATGCTGACGCTGGCGATGCGGCCGGGCGAGCTGTTCAGCCGCTTCCGTCTGCGCGACGACCAGGCCACACCGCAACCCGACCTGCTGGCGCCGCACTACGACGGCCGCGGTATCGCACTCGCCCCCGACGGTCGCATCGCGTACTGGACCGCTCAGGGTCTGCGCCACGCTGCTCCAGCCCGCATGCACTACAAGCCGGACGGCCGCGTATTCGGCTTCGCGCTGGATTCCGGCCACGACCAGAACCGCTGGGGCCGCATCACGGTGGAAGCCTGCATCCCACCCGGCACCGCGATCACTTTCCACGCCTTCAGCCGCGACGAGCTGGACCTCGTCGATCCAATCGACGGCCTGGGCGCGGGCGGCGATACGCCGGTGCTGTCGCAACATGTGTGGGACAACTACGCCAGCAAGCCCCAGAAGCTGTTCCGCGACACCTCGCAGCGCCCACTGTCGCCCGCGCCGGCCGAGGGCTTCGCCTATTTCGATGCGCCTGTCATCGCGGAGCCCGGGCGCTACCTGTGGCTGGTGTTCGAACTCTCCGGCGCGCGCAGCAAGAGCCCGCGCTTGCGCGGTGCGAGCGTGGAATACCCCGGCCACGATCTGCTCTCGAAACTGCCGCGCACGCTGTGGCGCGAACCGGCCGCGCGCAATTTCCTGTTCCGTTTCCTGATGCCGATCGCGGCCATGCTGGATGAATGGGAAGAGGTGTCCAGCACGCGCCATCGCCTGCTCGACGCACGCATCACGCCGAGCGCGGCGCTCAACTGGCTGGCCGGCTTCGTCGCCCTGATCCTCGACCCCTGCTGGCCGGAGAGGGCCCAGCGCCAGCTGATCCTGGAGGCCGCCACCTTGTTCCGCACGCGCGGCACCTTGGCCAGCCTGCGCCGCATGGTCGAAATATTGACCGAAGCGCAAGTCATCATCATCGAGCACTTCAGGTTGCGTGGTGGCGGCGTGGTCGGCAACCCCGAGGTCAACGCCTCGCAGGCGGTGCTCGGCGTCGGCTACCGCATTGGCGGTCGCATTGGCGACATCAACTCAGCGCCGCTGGCGAACAGCGAACCGGTGGATTTCGATGAGTTCGCGCATCGCTTCACCGTCACCGTGGTGGCCGCGCTGAGCGAGGCCCAGCTTGCCTGCGTGCGGCGCCTGATCGAGCATCACAAACCGGCGCATACCGACTTCACGTTGTGCACCTCGGCCACCAGCATGCGTGCCGGGGTCGGGGCGCACGTCGGCATCTCCTCGGTGGTCGGCAGGTCGGCCGGCTTCGACCAGGCGATCCTCGGCGATGCCGCACTGGGCGCCGGCTTCCTGCTCGGCCGGCCGGCCCTCGACGAACAACTGGAGGACGCGCACAAATGAATGCCCGTTCCGCCCCGCTCACCATCGATCGCCTGCAGGCGCATTTTTATAGCGCCGAGCCCCTGGACGCTCGCCAGTGCGAACACTGGACGACGGCCCTGCAAGACGCCGATGGCGAATCCATCATCGCCGGACTGACGCGGGCGGACGAGTGGCTATTGATCCGCCGTCTTCCGCTCGCCCTGCGCTGGCGGCTCGACAGCGGCGACGCAGCCGTCATTGAAAACTGGCAGCGGTCGATGCGTGTTGCGTTGGAAGAGGCCACCCGCCACCCGGATAGTCGCAATGTCCTGCGCTATCCCCACCGCCGCGCCGCACTTGCTGATCTGATCTATCGCAGCGCGCTGGGCGAAACCGCGCGTCAATGGGCCTGGCAGCGCATGGCCCTGCTGCCGCGCGCGAACCTATCGGCAAGCGAAGCATTGAGGCACGGCCTGGGCGCGCTGGTGGCCGCGCCCGAACTGATCTGGCCGGTGCTGCACACGCTGACCGTCGGCGAGGCCGAAACCGCCTCGCTGACCGCGCTGCTGCGCGCCTTGTCGGCCGGCGACTGGCAGGCCTTGCTGCGCGCCAGTCCGATCACCTCGGCGTATCTCGACCCCCGGCACGAGGACGCGGCGCCGCCACGAACGGCCGAAGCCCGGGACATCCTGCTGTCGGCCAGCAATGCGACGCATGCCTTGCTCAACTGGGCGCAGTCGCGCCCCTACTTCGCCGTGCGCCATGTCGATGTACTCAGCGTGCTGGCGGCCGCTCTGAGTTGGTCGGCGGGTGCTTCGTCGGCACAGCAGACGGGCAGGCGCTTGCAAGCCTTGCGGATGCACCTGCCGCACAGTCTGCCGGACATGCCGGCGCCGCTCGCGCCAAGCCCGGATAGCACGCCCGATCCGGCGTTGGCGCCGGTCAACCCGCTGGCGGACACGAATTTCTCGTCCGCGCCGGCACCGGACGAGCTGCCGGACCTTCCCGCGCTGCCGCAGCCAGACGAATGGATTTCCACCGCCTGGGCCGGCGCCTTGTTCTGGCTGCGCCGCGTGCCCGCCAGCGGACTGCTGGACTGGCTCGCGACGCAGGAGGAGGACACCTCCCTGTCCTTGCTGCTCTGCGCACTGGGCGAAGCGCTCGGCGTGCCGCCCGACGATGCCGCACTGCGCGCCCTGAGTGGCGGCGAGCTGCCGCCCGGCGCGCCCAGCGAGGCCGTGCGCACCGCCGCCGAACAGCAGGTCGCACGCTGGGATGCCTGGCTGGGCGAATTGGCGCCGGACTTACCGCTGCCGCGCATCGAAACCGTCTGCCGCCGCGGCGGGCGCCTGCGCTTCGAAGCCGGCTGGATCGAGCTGCACCTGCCGCTGAACCAGGTCGACACCGCCATCCGCCGCCTGGGGCTTGATCTCGACCCCGGCTGGCTGCCCTGGCTCGGCTGCGTGCTGAGGATCATCTATGACGAATGAGACTCCCGTCCCGCTCCCGCCCCTCGCCGACACGCGTCAGCAACTGATCGCCGCGATCCGCGAGCATACGCGACGGGCGTTGGCCCAAGTCGGCCTGCGGCTGACGCGCAACCTGGCCGCGCGCTTTTCCGCCGACAACCCGCCCAGAGCCACCGGGCTGGCCGAACCGACCCGCGACGCGCTGCTTCCCGCGCTCGCATTCGCGGAACAATTCGCAGAACAATTCGCGGCCGCCCAGTCGCCCGCCAGCGCCCCGCCACCGTTTCAGCACCCGCTGTTGCGCCTGGAAGCCATGTGTCGCTCGCCGGTCACCGCGCGCCTGCTCGAAGACCTCGTACTCCTGGCTTGCCTGCCCGAAGCCCACGAGGGCTTCGCTACCCTATGCCGTCTGCTGCATCCGACCGGACTGCCGCTACCGACCCCGGCCTTGGCGCTGCACTGGCTGGAATGGGAAGCCGACGACGGTGGCCACCTCGCCTTGGCCCATCCGCACGCGGTGCGCGATGCGGTGGAAGACCTGTTGTGTTACTCGCCTCTGGCCGGCATCGGCCTGCTGCGGCTGGAAGGCGGCGGCCCCTGGCACAGCCGCGCGCTGGCCGCCGCCCCGGGCGTGTGGGACGCCCTGATGGCGCGTGCGCCGCACCTCGACGAAGCGGAATTGATCAGCGGCTACAGCGAAGTACCCGGCCTCGCCGACTGGCTGGCCGAGCCCGCCGTGCAGCAAGCGGTCGCCGCGCTGCGCCAGGGCCTGCCGTGTCAGCTGATGCTGGTCGGCGGCGATGCCGCAATGCGTGCCACCCGCGTCCGCGCGCTGCTTGGCGCGGCCACCCTGATCGCCGTGCGCAGCCGCGTGGATGGCCTCGAAGGCGTCGCCCACCAGGCGCAATGCGCGGCGGCCTACACCGCAGCCTTCATGCACCACGCCTGCCTGTGGCTGGAGTCGCGCCAGGACGCGCCGAACGAAGATGCGCGCGAACAACGCCTGCCACCGTTCGACTGGCGGCTGCCGGTGCTGACCAGCGCCCAGTCCGAGCGCAATGCAGCGATCTTTGGTCTGCCGCTGATCCGCCTGCCGGTGCGGGCCCTGGCGCCGGTCGCGCGGCGCGCGCTGTGGCAAACCCTGCTGCCGCAATTGGGCGAGCAAGCCGGCCTGCTGGCGGCACGCTACCCCATCGACCCCGACGAGGCGCGTGAAGTGGTGAGCGACCTCGCTTTGCGCCAGGCCCTGGGTGACAGCCCCTTGGCACTGGAACAGATCGGCGAATGCATTCGCGCCCGCACCAGCTGGCATGCCCGGCCCGGCATCCAACGCGTGCTGCCCTGCGCCGACTGGTCGGCGCTGCTGCTCCCTTCATTGGCGCGCACGCAACTGCGTTCCGCGGTGCAACGCGTCCTGCAGCAGATCACCGTCCTCGACGACTGGGGCTTCGCCCAAGGCCGGACCGAGCGACGCGGCGTGCGCATGCTGTTCTTCGGCCCACCCGGCACCGGCAAGACGCTGGCGGCCGAAGTCATGGCGCAGGCATTGGGCGTGGACATGCTGGTGGTCGATCTCGCCGCCCTGGTCTCCAAGTGGATCGGCGAGACGGAGAAAAATCTCGCCGCGGTATTCGACGTCGCCGAGCGCTCGCGGGCGCTTCTGCTGTTCGACGAAGCCGACGCGCTGTTCGCCAAGCGCACCGAGACGCAGGACGCGCACGACCGCTACGCCAACCTCGAAACCGCCTACCTCTTGCAGCGCCTGGAGCGCTACGAGGGGGTCGCGGTGCTGACCACCAACCTGCGCTCCAATCTCGACAAGGCTTTCTCGCGCCGCTTCGAATACATCGTGGAATTCCCCGAGCCGGATGCCGCGACACGTGAAGCGCTATGGCGCCTGCATCTGCCGTCCACCGCCCCGCTCGCCGCCACGGTCAACCTGTCCGAACTGGCCACCTGGTATCCGATCTCCGGCGCGCAGATCAAGAACGCCGCGCTGACCGCCGCCTTCTTCGCCGCCGCCTCGGGTAGCGGCGAAATCCAGCAGCACCACTTCCTGCTCGCCGTCGAACGCGAATACGACAAGGCCGGGCGCGCCCATCCCGGCTATCCGCCGCACACCCGCTGGCCGGCGGACAGCGCCGATCCGCCCGCCGTCCCCGCTGCCGCCACCCAGCCTTCCCGCTGAAAGGATCTACCATGCCTACCCTGACCCAGTATTGGAGCGATGAAGTCACCCGCATCGGGGACGCCCTGACCGACGCCCAGGCCAAACTGACCGCGCTGCGCAGCGCCGTCCTCGGCGCCGAGTTGGACCAGCGCAACGCCGCCGCCCTGGTCCGCAGCCAGGGCGAAGCCGTCGCCGCTGCGCGGCGTGCGCTGGCGGCGATCCCCATGCCGGCCGACGGCGACCCGCTGTTGACTGAGATGGAGGCCGCCCTGGTCGCCCTGCGCGCGGCCCAGGTCGCGGTCGCCGAGGGTCAGTTGAGCGTGTTGTCTTTGCGCGCCGAACTGCAAGCCTGCGAGCAGCGGGTGCAACGGCTCAGTGCGGAACTGGCGACTGCCATCGCCGAATCCGACCAGGCGCAGCAGGCCGCGCTCGCCCGCCAAACCCTGGCCGACAAGTTCGCCCCCGGCGGCAGCCTGGAAAATCTGATCCCCGACGCGCTCGCCGCATTGGCCGCGAGCCAAGCCGATGCCACCGCCCGGGTGGAAAGCGAATTCCCCACCCACGGCACCGCCAGCAAGAACTTCCTCGGCCGGGTGCGGGCGCGAGCCAAGCTGGTACGCGACATCGCGGCCAGCGCCGCCGACGTGGAGACGTCCGCCTATGCAGCAATCGACAGCACGCCCAGCGGAGCGCTGAGCGTCAGGCTGCGCGAATTCGTGGCCGCCGTGGGCGCGCTGCAAGCGGTTGCCGAGGCGGCCACCCAGGCCGGAGTCGATGCTCAAGTGCTGGTCCGGCTGGCCGCGTTGCCGGCACTCAATCCGCCCCTCAGCTATCCGATCCTGACGCGCTGGCAGCACAACCTGCTGCACGACACCACCAAGAAAGCCAAGCGCGAGAGCACGCTGGCCAAACTCAGTGCGGTCGACGCGGCGCGGGCGGCAATTATTCCCGCCCAGGTGGCCTATGACAAAGCCTTGCAGGCCGCACGCAAGAACGAGCCGGACAAAACGCAAGCCGAGCTCGACACCAGCACGCTAAGCACGCAGCGCACCGCGCTCGACGCCAAGCTGGGCGATCTGGCCACGGCGCGCAACGACTACCTGGCGCTGGACGTGGCCGACCGCCAACTGCTCGACGAGTGGTTCGCCGCCGTGCCCGACAACTTGTGGGACGCGCTCGACGCGCTCGACGGCGCGGTCGCCCGGCTCGAAAAGCTCAGCGGCTCGCCCACCCCGGGCGACCTGCTGATCGCCATCGACACCGCCGATACCGCGCTCGAAGCCGCCCTGCGCGCCGCGCGCGAAGACGCCCGCAAGCAACTCGCCGCTCAACTCGCGTGGCAGCGCGCCAACGCCCACCTGCAGGCCGAGCGCGCCAGCAGCGCCGGCCGCGCCAGTGCCCTGGCGCACAGCAGCGTCCTGTTCTGAACCGGGAGAGCATCATGAACGCCGCCGACCTTCCCTCCTCCACCTGCAGCTGCCAGCCCGTCGGCGAACGCTGCGCGGCGGCGCTGCCGGACAGCCCGCAGTGCGCGCCGAACTATCACTTCGGCATGCTGCTGGGGGTGGATGACTTCCGCGCCGAGCAAGGTTTCCACGTCGGCCGCCTGCGCCGCCACCAGCGCCTGCTGCACGGCGCCGGCGTGGTGGCCGGATTCGCGATCGATTACGACGCCGCCAGCTACGAGCTCAAGGTCGACGCCGGCTATGCCATCGATATCCTTGGCCGCGATCTGTGGCTGGACGCGGCGCGCTGCGTGAACCTCGCCTTGTGGTGGGAAAAGCACCAGGGCGACGAAGTCTTCGACGAGATCGAGCCGGGCGTCACCCTGTTCGATCTCGACATCGTCGCCTGCTATGCCAGCTGCCTGGACCGCCCGGTGCCGGCGATCGCCGAACCCTGCGCCGGCGATGCCTCGGACATCGCCCACTCGCGCATCTGCGAAACGCTGAGCCTGAACATCGTGCGCCATGAAGACACGGACGCGGCCGCAACCCCGTCGGGCAGCTACCACTTGCTGCGCAGTTGGCTGGGCCTGGAAGGCGCGGCGCGCGACGCGGAAGGCAATCTGCTGCCCGACGACCAGTGGCTGGCGGATGCTTTCGCCGAATTGCAGGCGAAGCCCGCCGCGGAGCAGGAGGCCGCCCGCAAGGCCTTGATCGGCGAGCTGCTGGCGCGCGCCAGCGCGGCGACGTCGCCCTTCGCGCCCGAGCTCGAGGACGAGGCGGATGCCTGCCTGGTCCTCGGCCGGCTGCGCGCGGTGAAGATGAGCCGCGACGGCGAAGCCTGGAAAGTCGAAATCGGCGCGCTCGAGTCCGGTGCGCGCCGCGTGCTGCTGCCGACCGAGTTGCTGCAGGGCCTGCTGCTGGCCGACCCGCCGGCGCTGCCGGCCGCCGCCGGGCCGATGGTGGTGCCCGACGGCGCGACCCTCACCGGCGACGAAATCAAGCTGGTGTTCAACCAGCCGCTGGCCGCCGCCAGCGTCGGCATCGCCGCCTTCGCTGCCAGCGAGTTCGACGCCGCCACGGGCTGGCAGGCGTTCACCCTGGCGACGGCGACTTACGACGCGAGCGATCCCGCCGCGCCCGCCGTCATCCTCAAGCTGGACCGCGTGCCGAGCGGCGCGCGTCTGCGCCTCACCGTCATCGGCAGCGGCAGCACGCCGCTGCTGGGCGCATCACTGATCCCCGCCGGCGCGCTTCATCCGGATAGCGACGGCCGCAACCTGACCACCACTCTTACGATCTAGGGGCACGCCATGGGCAAAGAAAACGAAGTCACGCAAGCGATCGTCGAAATCTCCGCGAAGGATGGAGTGGCCTTCATCGAGCAGGCCAGCCCGCTGACCCGGCTGCACTACTTCGACGGCAAGTTCCTGCGCGCCGACGCCTTCGCGTTGGAGCAGGACTACCACCGCGCCCGCACCCGGCTGGCCAACCTGGCGGGCGGCTGGGGCGCGGTGCACGGCCTGGGCGTCGCGCTCGCCGGCAACACGCTGCAGGTCGGCGCCGGCCTGGCGATCACCGCTGCCGGAAACTTCGTGCTCGCCACTGCCGACTTCAGCGCCGCCCTGGCGGATCTGATCGAAGTCGCGCAGCCGGCGCCGGCAAGCGGCAACGCCGAGTTCGACGACTGCCTGGAGGGGGGCAAGAAGGGCGTCACCGAAGGCACCGGACTGACCCTCTACGAGATCACCGTCGGCCCGGTGGAAGGCCTGTGCGGCAACGAGGCGGTGTATGGCAAGCTGTGCGAGAGCGCCTGCGTCAGCAGTTCGCAGCATCCCTACTGGCGCGAAGGCGTGGTGCTGCGGCTGCGGCCGATCAGCCTCAAGCTGCCGACCAGCACGGCGATCGCGTTCGGCAACGTGCATCTGCGCAACCGCGTCGCCTCCGGCTATTTCGCGGCCGAGCCCTGGCTGACGCCGCCCGCGCTCAGCTCGGCCGGACTCGCCAGCGAGCTTTGGTGCAACCCGGCCAGCCTCTACGGCCGCGATGAAGTCGTCATCGGCTTGCTGGTGCGCGAGGCCGGCATCAACCGCGTCATCGACGCCTGGAGCGGCCGCCGCGAGCGCATGGACACGCAGGCGCGCGGCTACTGGCAGGGGCGCATGGCAATGCGGCCGTGGAACGTCTTCGTGGCCCAGATCCTGCAGTTCCAGTGCCAGCTGGCGGGCCTGTTCGACGGCACCGGCGGCGTCATCACGCCGCCCGACGATTGCGACCAGTTGCGTCAATTGCTCGACAAGACGCGCAAGGACATCGAAGCCCTGCACAAGCGCTACAGCGAAGGCACGCAGAAAATCCTCAAGCAGTTCGGCGACAAGGTCGGCAAGAAGGAAACGCAGACTCTGGCCAACGAGGTGAAGCTCTCCTACGCCGAGCTGTACGACATCTCCAGCCAGCTCAACAAGGTCGAGCTGGGCCAGGGCGCGTTGCCGCAAAACCGCATGCTGCTCAATGCCGGCTTCGTCGAGCTGCCGCCCGCCGGCTATCTGCCCGTCATTGCCGGCAAGCAGCCGCTGCCGGAGCAGCTGAGCCGCTTCTTCGGCGAGGGCGTGCGCCTGCACTACCACGCCGTGCGGCGCGACGAGATCGCCCATCTGGTGGAAGAAGCGCAGCACATGGAACGCATCTCGCTGACGCGCGGGCTGGACGACAAGACACGCATCGAGGACGTGGAAATCTTCGTGCCGGACGGCGAGGCCTACGCCCTCAAGTCCGCCGCGCCGGGCGAATGGTGGCAGGTGGACATGGCCTACGCGGCGCTGGGCGCTTTCGACCTCGGCTTCCTGAGCGACAACAGCGGCAGCACGACACTCGCCGGCGACGGTACGACAATTAAGAAGCAGGTGCTCGACCAGGCCCAGGAAAGTTTGTTATCCCTCGCGCAAGATGCGCCCCAGCCGGCCGGCGCCGCCAAAAAGGCGACGCGCGCCAAGGCCGTGCTGGCCGCCGCCCAGACGCCGCAGGAAGAGCTGCGCGAACTCGTGCTGTCGCTGGTGCGCCAGCCCCTGCGTGGGCTCGCGCGCACCGAGGGGCGCCCGGACGGCAGCTATGCGTTCACCCTGGTCGTCACGCTGGACGTGGCTGCGGTGCTGGCGCAGATCCGAGCGCTGCTGAAGACCCATCCCGAACTGGATCCGAACGGCACTTACCACGGTCAACTCGATAATTTCGCGAATTTCTCGATCTATCTTTCCGGCGACATCGCGACCGACCCGCTGAGCGTGGCCTTGGGCGCGAGCATCCCGCTCAACGGCGAGATGCGCATGGGCAGGGTGAGCTTTGAGATCAGCGGCAGCCTGACCGCCCTCTTCGACCGTCCGCTATCCGGCGGCGGCAGCGAACGGGTGCTGCAGGCCCGGCTGGTCGCGCTGAGCGGCGAGGACAAGGCGAATCAGAGCCGCGCCCAGATCAGCCTGTTCCGCAAGGGCGACGCCGCGGACGGCCAGTTCGTGATGGACGACGCGCAGCACGATCCGGCGACCAGCCCCAACATTTTCGAGTGGGAGGAAAACCCGCGTACCGCCGGCATGTTCGTGCTGGAGGAATCGGAAGGCACGGATGCCACCAGCGTCGCCAAGGAAACCATCGCCTCGCGCCTGATGAAGGGTCTGCAGAGCGAAAGCGCCCTCAAGATCAACACCGGCGCGGCGGCGACGGGGCTGGCGACCCACGCCGCGCTGGCCGCCTTGCGCAAGCAACTGCTCAAGATGAACGGCTTGTCCGCCATGCCTGCGCTCGACAGCGCAATCGGCGCGGCGGCCATGAACGCGCTGATCCGCATCGCCGACCAGGCCGACGACCCCGCCTTCCTGGCGCGCGCCCGCAAACGCCTGTTCCCCACGCTCGACACGCCGTCCGCCGAAGGCGTGCGCGCGCTGCTCGACTGGGTCATGTTCCGCCGCGCCCGCACCCATCTGTGCTGCCCGCAGGTGCCGACGACACCCGTCAAGCCGGCACTGGAGGTCTTCCAGGCATGGCACCTGCAAGTCGGCGACGCGGCCGCGCTGAAAGCCCTGCAGGACGCGCTCGAGCGCAACGACGCCCAGCAGCTCGCCCAGTACAAATTCCAGCGCGTGGGCATGCTGCGTTATCGCGACGAAAACGTCGAAGCGGAGGAAACCGAAGCCCAGATCGAAGCCATGTGGAGCCAGGCTCAACCCGGGCCGCAGGTCGTCTTGGGCCGCTACTGGGAACAGCGGCCAACCACCGGCCAGGGCTGGCAGAACCACTTCCGCCTGCGCCGCATGCTCGATCAGATCGCCGAGATCACCGCCCCGCCGGTACGCGGCGACGGCGCCCTCGCCCGCCTGCAAGCCGTGTCGCCCCCCTTGTCGGACGGCGCCATGGACGGCGGACTGCTGGTGGTGACGATGGGGGCTGAAACGCAACTCAAGCCGCACCGCACCATCCTCGTGCCGCATACCTACTATGACAACCTGAGCGCGGTGTTCAAGAAGAGCCCCGACGACGCCTGGCAGCGGCTCGGCGAAATCCTGTTGCGCGATCCGGACGCGGTTGTCGATCTGAGCCTCGACTTCGACCTCGGCAACCACATCGACGCGGCCAGCCTCACGAAGCTTCAGGCAGGCGACGTCAAGATGATGAGCGGCCGCACCGACTTCGGCTATCAGCTCTGGCTGCGGCGCATCGACGCGGCACAGATCGATGCCGGCACCGATCCGGCCGCGCGCCACAAGACCGTCAGCGACAACGTCGGCAAGGCGGCGCTGCTCGCCGACCGCTTCGACGATCCGACCGTGAAGCTGAGCGCGGTCGACCTCGGTGCCGGTGCGCAAGTCGCGACGCTGGTGTTCTACCTCTCGGTGGTCGAGATCGGATGACCACGTAGGCAAGCCCCATGGCCGCTCCCTCTCCGCCCACTGCCGACACCAAGAAGCCCGCCACGCCGCCGCCGTCGAAGCAGCAGAAGGCGGCGGGCGGAAAAACGGGCGCCAACGACGCGTCGGGCAAACAGCCGGGAGCGAAGGACGACGCTGCAAAGGCCGGCCAGGGCAATGCGCGGACCGCGGACAAGGCGGAAGGCGCGCAAGGCGCCAGAGACACGGGCCAGCCCGGCGCCGGTGACAAGGCAACCGCGGCCAGCCAGCAGCGCTTCGACCGCATGGCGGTGCGCGCCAAGCTGGCGGTCAGCGAACCGGGCGATGCCGTCGAGCGCGAAGCCGATGCGATTGCGGACAAGGTGTTGCCCTTGCCCGAGCCCAGCACGGGCAAGGGCAAGCCGGTGCCTGCGGCGCCGGAAAAAAAGGACGAGTTCAGGCGCAAGGAAGAGCCGAAGCCAGCGCCGGGAACAGCGAAAGGCGCGACGGGCCAAGCGGCCGGCGCCGCGACCGTCAAACCCGGCGACGAGATCCGACGCAAGGAGAGCCCGGCGCAAAGCGGCGGCGATACCAATCAGAGCGCCGCCAACCAGCCCGGCACCGCGCAGGAGCTGATCGAACGCCTCGGCAGCGGCGAAGCGCTCGACGATAATGTGCGCGCCTATTTCGAAAAGCGCATGGGCACCGACTTTGGCAACGTGCGCATCCATGCCGATGCCGCCGCGGCGCAGAGCGCGAAACAGCTCAACGCGCGCGCCTTCACCTACGGATCACATATCGCCTTCGCCACCGGCGCCTACAGCCCGCAAGGCGCGGAGGGCAAGCGTCTGCTGGCGCACGAGCTGGCCCACGTGATGCAGCAGGACCAAGGCTCCATCGCGCGCACGATCATGCGTGCGCCGGCGGCGGCCGCCGGCAGCGGCGACTTCGAGGTGAGCCATGCCGAACTCGAAGTGCCGCCGATCAAGTCGCGCCACATCGGCGGCTATCGCGCGCTGGCCGGCAAGTCGCTGCTCAAGCGCAAGGGCGCCTACGACGCCAGCACGCGCGGCACCAAGCAGGTGGCCCTGTGGACCGGCGGCGTCAAGATCGATTTCAACAAGTTTCCCTCGGCGCGCCGCCCCAGCGCCAGCGCGGGTTTCGATCTCAACCTCGACGTCAAGGGCGGCGCCAGCGCCAAGGTGATCAAGGCCGGCAACCAGGACGAGCTCACGCGCCTGTTGCAGATCCCGACCTGGGACGCGGCCGGCGCCGACGTGCAGTTTCAGGTCGATCACATGGTCGAGTACCAGCTCGGCGGTGCCGACGACCTCGCCAACATGGAGCTGCTGAACCAGGCGCACAACGGCAGCGTCGGCAGCTCGTTCTCGCACGGCATCAAGCGCACGGTGCGCGAGGAAATCCAGAAGGACCCGCAAAAGGCGGCGCTGAAAGGCTACAGCGGCCCCAAGAATGCCGCCGGCGATCCCACCGCCGAAGGCGTGATGGAAGCCATGACGGTGGTCTTCAAGAAGGTGAAAGGCCGCGCCCGCGAGTCGAAGCGCAAGGAAGGCGGCTCGGTGTTCTGGTCGAAGGAGCAGATCGAGGCGCTCGACCATGTGCTGTCCCAGCTCGGCGGCGCCGGCAACCTCAAGGGCGACGCCAACGATTTCGCGCTGCTGTCGCCGACCGGCAATCTGCTGATCGCGCGCCTGCATCACGGCAACGGCAAGAACAACATCGCCATCGCCGGCAAGCAGGCCGGCGGCATGGCCGGCTTCAAGATGAAGCGCCTGGTGCTCAACCCCAAGTACAACGACGCCACGCTCGGCGCCAACATCGGCACGCTCGAGGGCGAACTCAATTTCGGCCCCAAGGTCGCCATTCCGCCGGGCAACGTCAGCGTCGGCGTATCGCAGGCGAAGCATCCGGGCGAGCATTCGGGCAAGGTGGGCAGCAGCGCCGGCGCCGGCCTGCCCAACGAGGTGGACTTCAAGCCGATGAGTCCGCTCGCGCTGAGCGACATCACCTTCGGCAAGGCCGTGTATGGCAAGGCCTCTCTCAAGCCCAACCATCCGGCCTTGAGCGGCGTCACGATTCCGGCGCAGATCATGGATGGCCGGCTCGGCCTGTTCTACACGCTCGATGCGACCACGCTCGCGGGCAAGCTCAAGATCCCCGGCGTCAAGATCGACTCGGCCGGCGTCACGCTCGGCTACGACGGCGAGAATTTCAGCATCGCCGGTGGCACCGAATTCACGATCCAGAAATTCGGCACCGGCTTCCTCGATGCGCGCACCGACAGCAGCGGCGACTTCGAACTGGAAGGCGGGCTGCGCGCCGACAAGCGCCTGTTCGACCAGGCCGACATGAAGCTGTGGTATCGCAAGAAGGGCGGCTTCGGCGGCATGGGCACGCTCGCGATCACCACGCCGGGCAAGATCAAGGGCATCAAGTCGGCCCGCCTCACGGCCAGGTACGAGGATTCGGTGTTCTCGGCGGAGGGCTCGGTGGTGCCGGACATCCCCGGCCTCAAGTCCGCCTCGCTCTCCGTGACCTACGGCAAGGACCAGCTCGAAATCAGCGGCAAGCTCGCCATCGACGACAAGGTGCCCGGCATCGAGAAGGCCGACATCACGGTCACGGTGACGCAGACCAACGAGGCGTGGAAAGTGGCGGCCAGCGGCGACGTCACGCCCAGGCTGCCGGGCCTGAAAGGCGCCACGCTGAAGTTCAGCTACGACGACGGCTTCGTGCTGGTCGAGGGCGAGTTCGACATCGACAAAGGTCCGCTCAAAGGCAAGGTCATGGCCGGCGTGACCAATGCCGCGGTGGACGAGAAGACCGGCAAGCGCAGCGACAATGGCGCGGGCAGCGACTTCAGGGTGTTCGGCGCCGCTGACATCAAGGCCGAGTTCATTAAGGACAAGCTCGACGGCACGCTCAAGCTGCGCCTGCTGCCCGACGGCTCGGTGCGCGTCGGCGGCGGCCTGGAGGTGAAGGACTTCGAGGTCTTCGGCAAGATTCCCAAGGACGGCGGCACCTTTCTCGACAACACCATCTCGTCGCCGGAGATACCGGTGCCGGGGCTGGGGTTCTCGGTCGGCTCCTTGAGCGTCGGCCTCACCCTGTCGGCCTCGATCACGGCGAAAGCCAACGCCGCCATCGGCCCCAGCAAGATGAGCGGCATCACGGTGACCGTGGCGGAGTTCGACCCGGCGAAGGTCGATTTCAACACGCTCGAAATCGGCGGCGGCGCCAGCTTCCTGGTGTTTGCCGATGCCGGCTTCAGCGTCACCGCCAAGCTCACGGTGAAGCTGAGCGCGCTGGTCGCCTCGCTCGAAGGCAGTCCCTACGTGAGGGGCAGCGTCGGCATCCCGGCGGACAAGCCGATACTCAAGGCCGACTCGAAGTTCACCTACAGCCAGGCCAATGGCCTCGACATCATGAACACGCTCGCGCTCGACATCAGCCCGGAACTGAAGTTCAGCGTGGGCGGCGAGCTGGCGGCCAAGCTGAACCTGCTGGTCACCACCGTCACCTTGTGGAGCGACGACTGGACCATCGCCGAGGCCAGCTACAAGCTGCCGATCGGCATCACGGCCAGCGGCAGCCTGGGCTACAACAGCAAGACCGGCAAGTTGCGGCCGGAGAAGCCGTCCGACGCGATCGACATCGACAAGCCCAAACTCGATTCGGACACGATGAAGAGCATCGTGATGGGCGACGCCGCGCCGCCGAAGGTGAAAACCCTCGACGAGCACGGCAAGGAACTCTCCAACGAAGAGCGGAACATGTGCACGCCGGTGCAGAACCCGTTCTCCGCGCCGGAGCCGAACCAGTCGGTGATGCCGGCCGCGCCCAACCAGTCGGTGATGCCGGCCGCGCCCAACCAGTCGGTGATGCCGGCCGCGCCCAACCAGTCGGTGATGCCGGCCGCGCCCAACCAGTCCGTCATGCCCCAGCGCGACGCTGGCGCGGCCCCGGCACCGGAAGGCGTGGATGAGAACATCGTTGGCCGCCTTGGCCCCGGCATGCCGCTGGATCTCGCTACGCGCGGCTACTTCGAGCAGCGCATGAAGGTGGATCTCACCCAGGTGCGGATACACGTCGGTCCGACCGCGGCGCGCGAAGTCGAGAGACTGTCCGCGCGCGCCTTCACGGTGGGCGAGCACATCGCCTTCGCGCCGGGCGCCTACGATCCGAACACGCCCGACGGGCAGGAACTCATCGCGCACGAGCTGGCGCACATCGCGCAGATGCAGGGCGGCGGCGCGCCCATCGTGCTTCGCTGGCCGGCGGTGACGCGTACCGACGCGCATACCGCCGAGACTCCGGCCACGATCCGCGCGCGGGACTTGTCCGGCTTCGTCGCGTTGACCGAGAGCCAGCGCGACTGGGCGACCAGCCCGGCCCTGCAGGGCGATCCGCCCGCGCTGGGCACTTTCCGCGACATCCGTACCTTTGCCGACGGGCCCAACATCCAGGACGCCTGCAGCGGCCTCAACGTGGGCGACATCGTTGCCAAGGGGGTGCCGGCGGTCTACCCGGCACTGCGCAAATATACCGATGGAGTCAGCGGCGGAACCGCCTGGCTGCGGTGGACCGACGACACGACAAAGGCGGAGCGTTGGGGCGGCGAGCTGACTTCGCTCGAAGCCGCCTGGCCGGCGGCGAACCTTTCCCTGGTCATGAAGGCGCCGGACCCGGTCAGCAATCCCTCGCCTTTCGAGCGCCTGGAAGACCCCGCCTCGCCCGAGCTGCCCAACTTCATCAGCTACCTGAGCACTTGCGATCCCATCCTGTCGGCCGACGACGGCAGCGAGGTCGACTCTTTCCTTAGCCTGCGCGCCGAGGGCGGCACCGCGACCGCCTATACCGCCTCGGTCACCCATGTGACCAACTACCACCACTTCACCAAGAACACGCTGGAGGGATTGGCGCGTAACGAAGCCGTTCCGCAATGGGAACAGAACAACTGGTTCTTCTCGCGCCCGATGACGGCCGTGCTGTACCCGACGGTGGACCACAACGGAGCATTCCATCGCAACCGGGGTCTGGAAGGCATGGTCACCAGCGGCGATATCTTGACCATCGTGCTCGAAGGCCATGCCAGCGTCGCCGACTACACCGCCGAACTCGCGCCGGTCGCCGCGCGCTACGGCGAGAACGGCGAAATCCAGCAGGTGATGATCGGCGGGCATGGCAACACCAACATCCTGCAGCTCGCAGGCAGCATGTCCGGCAACACCATCGCCCACGACTCGCTGGGAACCTCGGGAACCGGCGGCGCCAACACCACCGCGTTGATGGCGGAAATCGTCCTGCGCACGGGCGCCGATCCGGCCCGCCGGCGCATCGTCCTCGACGCCTGCCTGACCAATTCGCATCTGGTGCAGTCGCCGCTCAATCCGGTGGCGGCCACCGCGGCCAGCGAGATTCAGACCGCGATCACCGCCAACCCGAGCTTGCGCGATTTCATGGCCGGATCGGCCGGCGCGGGAGCGCATGTGTTCGGTTCCAATTCGTCTTTCGTGCCGGCGCAAACGACTTTCCTCACGCCCGGCACAACCGACATCGGCCTCAGCGTACCGGGCGATCCCGACCTCATCGCCGACAAGCTGACCTACGTCGAATTCGGCACCGAGCCCGAGGGCTGCATGCGGGCCATGCTGGAGGCCTGGTCCGCCGACCAGCGCGCCGGCACCCACGCCTGCCGCGACGCGGTACGCCGGCGCATCGCGGCCGGCAACTCCGGCCATGTGCTACCGGCCAATCGCGAAAGCTGGCGCGAGGCCATCATCCAGCCGCTCTATGACCTGGCCGTTAACCACTACTGGGGCAACGGCGAGGCCTTGCGCCAATTCGGCTTCCTCGCCGGCGCACTGTTCGAGCTAAAGTGGGCGAACAACACCAACGCCACGACATTGGCAACCCGCCTGGGCGCCCTGGGCGGCAACGCGGCCCATGTCGACCGGCTCCTCGGCAGCGTCGCGGCCGATCCCCGCTACGCCGGCTCGGCGCGCATCGCGATCGTCATCGAGCAGGCCTGGATGCAGCACCGGCCGGCCCGCCGCGCCCAATTCCTGACCGCCCTGGGCCGCTACGGCTCCTGCAACGAAGCGGTGGCCGACGTGCAGATGGGCCTGGTCATGGCCGAGGTGCCGGCCCTGCTGGCACTGCCGCCGCCGGCGCCACCGCCGGCGGATCAACTCAGGCTGGCGCTGCTCGCGGCCCACCACGCGCCGGTTGTCATACCGCCGCCGAGCCCGTTGCCGGCGCATGCCGACTTTTTGAACCAACTGCTGGGTGCCGGCCCGAACTTCCCTCCGGGTCTGGGCATCACCGCTGCGCTGGGCGGACTGCGGGGTGGGGAAAACGGCATCCTGACCGCGATCGGCAAGCCGGTGGTGGGCGGTGGCGCTCCTCCGGGCGTTGGCCCGGCCCCCGCAGCCAACGTCAATCTGGGCCGCGCGGACGCACCGGACCGCAATGACTTCCGCGTCACGCCGCTGCGCCGCAACGGCTTGGTCGCCACAGTCCGGGACAACCTGAACGTGCGCCGCCGCCCCACTACCGGCAGCAGCAGCCTCGGCAGCCTGGCGCCCGGCAGCGCTGTCTTCGTGATCGGCGAATACGGCGACTGGTACGCCATCGAACAACCCAATGCGACCGGTTTCGTAGCCAAGCGCTACGTCACCCTGCTGCCGTAAGACTCCGGCGCCACCGAAGTTGGTATGCAGGTAGGGGCGGCCACAGAATTCGGAAAATATCGTATATTATGCGTATGTCACGTTGCGCGACGGCCTCTTGGGTGCCCTATGCTGTTATTGGCAGCTTCGATGCTCCAACGGCAGGTAAGTGGATGGAGCAGGCGCACGACACGGCCACTCAAGGACTGACCAGCTCCAACGTTCGAGTCAGGAAATTGGTGCTGCACATTCATAAATAGAGAGTCTATCGGGTCGTTGGCGAGGAATCTAAGAAATCCGGACGATGCTCAGTCGCATTGAGCCATGGTTGTTCCAATAGGCAGGCCAAATGTCGTTCGCGAAGCAGACGAACTCACCGGAAGTCGCGGCTGTGAAATCGCACGGGCCAGCACCGATGATGAAGGCGTATTCGAGCGATTCGCCGATCGTGCCGATGAGAGTGAAAAACTCTGCGCGCGGATCTCTTGCGGGCGAAAGACGGAGACAGTGGCGGAAAGCCTTTTGGAGAAATGTGGTGCTGCCTTGCGGACCGTTTGTCACATACCAATCGGTCCAGACCTGGCCCGGAGGAACGGTGACGCGATAACGCGCGCCATATTCCAAAGTAAAGCCGGTGTGAAACCAGCGTTCCGCTGCCGGCACAATGATCTCCGTCGCCGTGCTCACTTTGCTTTGGACTCGTGAAGCAGTTTGAAGGCGTTAGGGATCGGGGTCAGCGTGTTGTCCCGCCGTTCCCAGAACGGCTTCCCGGCGCCGTGGATGAAGCTACTCTGCTGCTCTACACGCTCGCGGTTGAGAATGTTTTTCGCGATGACGTAGCGGAATTCACCTTTGGGTCCGATGATGACTGTTGCGCCGCCAAAGGTTTCAAACGTGCCGCGCGGATCGGTAATCGTGCGGCGCTGAGTCACTTCAGCCACGAGGTCGAAAACGATTTGCCCATCGGGGCCGACGCGGCGTGAACTGCGGATCGATTGCACTTTCGGCAGGCTGACTGTGTCGCCGCCAAGCTCCGGGTGATCGGCGCAGGCCAGACCGAAGTGCGTGAGATTATCTGGGCGACCGAGAACCGAGCCGAGGGCTCGAGCCTGGCGCAGCAGTTCCTCTGGGCTGGAGGGCTCTGCGGGATCACCAGCGAATTGAAGTTTGGCAAAACTCAGGTCCGGAATTCGCTCGACCGAAAGCTCCGGCTTGTCCCAGCGCAGGTTGTCTTCCGAAAGACTTTTCACCTGCGGCGGGAAGATGCCACGAACGCGAAAGGCGTCGATTAGCGCCTCGCGATAACCCCACGGATCGTCAGGCACGAGGTCACCATCCGCGGTGATCAACGCCCGGAGATACTCGCCCAGAGCTATGTCCACCGGAGGGCAGTAGTCGATCGCACGGATGCATATGGAAAGGAAGTGCTTGGCCAGTTTACTGGCCTCGTCGGCAAAAATGTCCTGGAGATCGGCTGGCGCCTGTCCTGGTGGTAGCCTTCCGGTGCCGGCAGTAGCGAGGCTGATGTAACGCTTGACCTTGCGCTTATAAATTGTCATCCAGGCATCGAAGACCGCCTGCACCAGAACCTCGCCGATGGCATGGACCTCCATGGAAGGGTCGTATTGTTTTGGTGGCTGCACCCCATCGGCCATGTGCTCGAAAGCCGTGCGCATCGGCACAGTCGAGCCGAGGCTCTGCGAAAACTGATGGGCGATGCCAGTCAGCAGACTGGCGCTTTCGAGGTTACCTTCGGAGCGACGGATGGCCGCCTGTACCACTTGGCGATGGCTGAAATGCTGAAAGACCGCGACGAGATCGGCAAAGCCTTCGTGGAAGCCGAGGACGTCCGGTCCACTCGGCTGGCAAAAATGCGAGCGCAGACCGTCGAGCAGCGCATGCGTGACCTCGTGCGCGACAATGTCGTGCGAGAGACAGGTGAAAACGACACCGCCTGGCAGGGTC
>Ga0075163_10001738_pt1 | contig 29410 bp, 24 predicted proteins | sample JI1023141ADNA_FD_71478 | JGI IMG/M metagenome (GOLD analysis project Ga0075163, IMG submission 71478) | Wastewater effluent complex algal communities from Wisconsin, to seasonally profile nutrient transformation and Carbon sequestration -... | ecosystem: Engineered > WWTP > Effluent > Algae...
TCTAAAATACTTTCTTTATTTTTCGAATGGAATACCCACTCAGTTTCCTTACTGAATTTAAGGATTCTTATTGGATAGCTAGCGGTAAGGCTAATGAGAAATAGCACTGCCGCAAAAAGCATTGCCTTAAAATGAAATTTTATCCACAAAAACAGAGATAGGAAGGATAAATATATAAGCAGTAGTTGCTCCGGATAAATGATGAGTCGATCCAGTTTGTACAGCGGCCATTTTTCTACAAGATCAAAAAAGAATAATCCGGCCTGAATGCTCCATGCGCAACAATTTCCGATGACCATACCGATGGGTAAATAAACGGTACTCAGAAGGAGAATGATTATTCCCAAAATCATCAAGATAAAGGAAAGTGGCACCCAAACAATATTGGTCAATAAAAAGTAAGTAGGAAAACTCCCGAAGTAAAAACTGCTGATCGGTGTAATGAGAAATTGCACCGCAAGACTCACACCTGCTATCTCCGCTATATAATTCCAGATTTTATTGCTGCTTCTCAACAGTTTCATAATGGGTGCCTGAAACATCAATATGCTGAGCACTGCCATAAATGACAGTTGGAATCCAATGTCTTTCAGGATGCATGGATTGTGATACATCATCAGAAATGCTGAGCCAAACAAAATATTTAATCCATGGGTTTTGCGCCTGAGGTACACACCTACTTCAAGAAGGCTGAACATCACTGCCGCTCTTAAAATCGCAGGGCTAAGTCCTGTTATAAAAGCAAAAAACCAAATGAGGATGAGTATGATGGAAGTTTGTGATTTCTTTACTGCGGGAAAATTTTTCGAAAAGCTATTCATCAAAAAAGTTAGCATGGCATAAAGCATTCCCAGATGCATACCGGATACAGCAAGAATATGAGCAGTTCCGGTAGCAATAAATTGATTTTTAATCCGCTCACTTACCAATCCTTTATCCCCAACCAGTATGGCTACCAACAAACCACCGTATTCTTTATTCGGGATGCTTTCTAATAATAAATGGCAGATATAAATTTTTGCCTGATAGGCTAGTTTCTTGATGTTTAAAGTAGAGGGGTTGTGCGGATCATAAATTCTGATTTCATCCCGGTTGATGTACTGAATGTGTTTGTGTTCTAAATATTCAGCATAGTCAAATGGATCGAATTGGAAAGACGGTGAAGGTCGTATCAGTTTTCCGGTAATCATAATATGATCTCCCGGAAAAAAGGAAGCAGAATCTTTTTGTTGGGCAACTTTGATTCTGGCAGAATAACTTTTCTCAGGCAGATCGATGTTAACAGTCAATTGGATGAGTGAGTCAACAGATTCGATTTCTTTAATCGAAACCAATTGGCGGTCTATGGTAAGTATTTTTGGTACATCTTCCGGGTGATACTCTTGTTGGTGTGCATACCATCTGAATGCAAAGAGCAGACTGAACAGAACAAGATACAACAGTCCATTAAATTCAGATTTGTATTTTACTTTAAAGTAAAAGTATATCGAAGGAAAGACCAATAATACCGATGCAAGAAATATGAAGACATACTCTTTTGGAATCTGCAGACAAATGGCAAACCATACTGTCATATACAGGAAGGGCTGTGCTAACAGTGCTCTGATCATAGTGTAATCAGATTATTCTCTTAATGTTAGAACAAAAATAATTTAAGTTCGGATATCAAGTATAGTTATGGAATAAAAACTCGTTTATTTTTTTTAAAGCTGTTTATACCCAAATATTCCCTGTAGTTTATTCTTCCTCTTCTGTACTTTTTTGATCGTACCTGAAGAAGCTGAAAATGGTCTGGCCATAATTTCTTTGTTGCCAAAAATTTGGATGTTTGGTGAAATCATGTTCCGGGTTGTGTTCTAAAACGAAAAGGCCGTCCGCCTTAAGAATGTTTGCCTGGAATATTTGGTCAGGAATTTGGTTTAATTTTTCAAGGCCATAAGGAGGACCAGCAAAAATATAATCGTACTGTAGCTTGCAGGTTTTAATGTATAATAAATAATCGCTGTGAACGATTTTGATCAGGCCATCAATTTTAAACTCATTAATTTTCTGTTGTACAAATTTTGTAGCAGGAATAAACTTATCTACGTAAGTGACCTCCGTGCATCCACGCGATACCATTTCATAAGAATGGGCGCCTGTTCCTCCAAAAAGGTCCAGCATATGGACTTCTTCAAAGTCCAACAAATTATTAAGTATGTTAAATAAGGCAGTTCTAGAAATGTCTGTGGTAGGTCTGGTGGGCCAGTTGTTGGCTGGTGGATAAAAGGTTCTACCCCTTAAGCTGCCTCCGGAAATTCTCATTCTGGACTAATTGGTAGAAAACCGTGCAAAGAAATTGGATTCATCCACACTCAGGTTTCTAAAATAAATTTTGAATTGGTTGTAAAGTTGTGAACCCTCCCGGATCTCACCCATCAGCACAATTCGTGCATCTTCTCTGTCGAGATCCAGATTTTCAAAAACCATGGTGATGTAATACAACAATTCTAAAGAGTCATCAAAATCATAGATATTGAAAAACAAAAAGTCTTCCAGACGTTTAACAATGACCACCGCAGTGTTTGCCAGAATTGCAATAAAAGTACAAGTCCTTTCTGTACATTGAACATCCATCGAAAATTCCTTCAAATAGGCGGAAATGTGACGGATATCCAGGAATGCCGGCTTTACTTTGTTCTGGATAACGAAATCTGTTACATAAGGTAAGGGCTTGTCTTCGTGAGACGCTAATTGTTCAGAAGGATAGACAGGAAACGGGAGAGAAACTGATACTTGGGTTAAATCTGCAGGTCTGAGCATAAATTTTCGGCTGATGGAAATGGCAGATACCCATTTTTGAGACTCTATGAGTTCTTCTCTTTCAACGGGTTTGAGTTGGATGGACCCAAGTTTAGAAACTAAATATATATTATCCTGATTGACAAGTCCTAACATGCGATGACGATATGCTCTATAAATGCTGTGTCTTATTGACTAATTTTGCGCAAGTTAGATCAAATTTTGGAAAAGAAAGCGGTCATTTTACTGGGGATCGAGAGTTCCTGTGACGATACTTCCATGGCAGTATTGGTGGATGGGGTCGTTGCTTCAAACGTTACCTACAATCAGGCGATTCATGCAAAATATGGAGGCGTTATACCTGAATGGGCTTCGAGAAAACACATGGAAGCAGTGGTGCCGGTCTTCGAAGAGGCGATGAAAAATGCAAACTGCCAATTGAAAGATTTGGATGGGATTGCGGTTACCCGGGGACCGGGACTGATGGGATCTTTGGTGGTCGGACTATGTTTTGCAAAAGGCCTGTCTTTGAGTCTGGATATCCCATTGATAGAAGTTAATCACCTGGAGGCTCATGTCTTGTCCCTGTTGATTGAAGACCCTAGACCATCCTTTCCATTCTTGTGTTTAACCGTGTCCGGTGGTCACACACAATTAGTGGTGGTGAAAGATTACGACCAACTGGAAGTAATCGGCAAGACACTGGACGATGCAGCGGGAGAGGCTTTTGACAAGACCGGTAAGTTGTTGGGTTTAACTTATCCTGCTGGTCCGGAGATGGATAAGTTGGCAGATTTAGGCCAGCCGATATTTAAATTTCCAGTTTCCAAAATGAAAGAACTGGATTACAGTTTTTCAGGACTAAAAACTTCTGTACTTTACTTTTTACAGGATAGATTAAAAGAAGATCCATCATTTATTCATAATCATTTGAATGATCTGTGTGCTTCCATTCAGCACACCATTGTGGAAATTCTTTGTCATCAGTTGTTAAAAGCATCCGCACAAACTGGCATTAAACAAATTGGCATTGCCGGTGGGGTTTCCGCCAACAGCGGATTGCGAAAAAAGATCCGGTCGCTTGCAGAAATAAATGGCTGGGAAGTATTTATGCCCAGAATGGAATATTGCACAGACAATGCGGCCATGATAGCGATGGGAGGTTACCATAAGTGGAAGAAGGGGATATTCTCAGAGGACGATATCGAACCGCTGGCAAGGATGCCTATTGGAACTTGAAACATATCTTAGCTCATAAAATGGCGTTAATGCTTTCATCCACAATTGTCAGAAAAGAATACCTTAATCAGCATTAAATACAGCCTTCTCTAATAAGGGCAATTAAAATAGGACTAATTTTGCAGTTTGATGCCATAAAAACTGGTGCATGACAAATCTCAAGAAGCCGGAATTACTTTCACCTGCAGGATCCTTTGAATCTTTACATGCAGCGATCAGGGGTGGTGCGGATGCTATCTATTTTGGTGTGGAACAGCTCAACATGCGCACCAAATCAGTTCCACCTTTTACCATTGACGACATCAAGGAGGTGGCAGCAATTTGTAAAGCTGCGAACATCAAAGCTAATCTTACCTTGAATACAGTTATCTACGATTATGACATGCAATTGGCCAGGAAGATTGTAAGAACTTGTGTTCAGGAAGGGATTCATGCGGTGATTGCTTCAGATTTTGCAGTCTTTGAAATTTGCAGGGAGGAAGGAATGCCCCTTCACATCAGTACACAGGCAAACGTCAGCAATATTGATTCGGTGGCTTTTTTTTCAAAGATGGCGGATGTCATCGTATTGGCAAGAGAATTAACCTTAAAGCAAATTGAAGGCATTTCCAAGGAAATTAAGCGAAGAGATATTAAGGGAAAATCAGGAGAGTTGATGAAAATAGAAACCTTCATCCACGGTGCACTGTGCATGGCGGTTTCCGGTAAATGTTATCTCAGTTTGCACGAAATGAATGCTTCTGCTAACAGAGGTGCCTGTGTTCAGAATTGCAGGCGGCCTTATTTAGTTACTGATCTGGAGACAGGAAACGAGTTGCTGATAGACAACGAATACATCATGTCTCCGAAGGATTTATGTACCATTGATTTTATGTATGAACTCATAGGAGCCGGTATTGATGTGTTTAAAATCGAGGGCCGAACCAAATCTGCAGATTATGTGTACACGACCACAAAATGTTACCGGGAAGCGATTGACGCTGTATTGCAAGGAACCTATCATGAGGAGCGAATTGAAATGTGGCGAAAGGAATTAGATGCAGTATATAACCGTGGATTTTGGGAAGGTTATTATTTAGGAAGAAAACTTGGTGTCTGGACAAAAAATCCCGGGTCTGCTGCAACCGAGAAAAAAGTTTATGTTGCAAAAGCCACCAGGTATTATCCAAAAATCCGTGTGGCTGAATTTATTCTGGAATCCGGAAGTATAGAAGCAGGCGAAACCTTAATGATCATCGGCCGTGATACCGGTGCAGATAAAGTGGTTTTGGATCAATTGATGGTCAATGGAGTGCCAAATAGTAAAGCAGTGAGGGGAGATAAGATTACTTTTTATTTTGAAGGCAAGATCAGGGCAAAAGACAAATTATATAAAGTGGTAACAGAAAATGCCTAAGATTATTCATTACAGAGACAAATGTATAGGCTGCAATATTTGCTTTGAAATGCAACCCGAATATTGGCGACTTTCCAGAAAAGATGGGAAAGCAACTTTGGTAAACGGCATATTAAAGAATCAAACCCATGTTTTGGAAATAGCGGAATCAGAAGTTGTTTTGTGTGAAGAAACGGCCAGTCATTGTCCGGTAAAAGTGATTAAGGTAATGTAGGGTTAATCCTTCATGGCTTAATGAATTTTTTGGAACTTATGCCTGCACTTTAATTTCCGCTCAATTGTAAATAAATCAAGGTTCCTGCTGCAAGTGTCATGATGAATAGTGCTGCAAATCCCAGAATGTTTGTAGTGCGTCCGTTTACATAAACGCCCATGATCTTTTTATTGTTGGAAATGTGTAGGATGATGGCAATTAAAACCGGTGCGGTAAGGCCATACAAAATTGCAGTATAGATGAGTGCTTTAATGGGTGAGATGCCAATGTAATTAAGGGAGAGTCCCAAAATGAGGGATAAGGCGATGATCATATAAAACGCTTTAGCTTCATGAAATTTTTTATCCAATCCTTGTTCCCAACCAAAAGTCTCGGCAAAAATGTAAGAAAGCGAACCGCTTAACACAGGAATCGCAATCAGTCCTGTACCTATAACACCAATAGCAAAAAGCAAATAGGCCATATTGCCTGCGAGTGGCTTAAGGGCCATGGCTGCTTGTTCGACGGTGTCGATTTGATGGATGCCACCCTGAAACAAAACAGTGCCCGTTGTCAAGATGATGAAGTACATGACCAGACCGGAAAATGTCATCCCAAAATCAACATCCTGCTTCATGTCGTGAATGATTTTTTTATTTACCACCAGATGTTTCTTTTTCGTTTTCATCTCTTCCACTTCGACGGATGCCTGCCAGAAAAAAAGGTAAGGAGAAATGGTGGTTCCCAGAATTCCTACAAGTATGGCAATAAACTCTTTATCGAATTTTATGGTTGGGATGAAGGTGGATTTAAATATGTGAACGAAATCCTGTTTATATAAAAAGGGAACAATAAAATACACCAGCATGGCAATGCATAAATATTTAAGTGTGGCTGCTATTTTTCCATAAGGCAAATAAATAATTAAGCCCAGTAGAAGGAGTGTAAAGACCACACTGAAGTAGGTCTCATTTATTTGAGGGAACAACATATTGCCTACAGCGCCCATTCCCGCTATGTCAGCTCCGATATTCATCACGATAGCCGGAAAACTAAACAAAACCATAAGGTACAATATTGGTTTCGGGTAATGTTTTTTTAAGGTGCCGGTCAATCCCTGACTTGTGACCAGCCCAATGCGCGCACACATTTGTTGGATAGCAGCCATCAACGGAAATGCCAGAATGGAAGTCCATAAGGTCGAAAGCCCATAAGCAGCTCCTGCCTGAGAATAGGTGGCTATGCCTGAAGGGTCATCATCGCTTGCTCCGGTGACAAGTCCCGGGCCAAGTAATTTCCAAAATTTCAACAATCTTGATGATTTATTTCTTGGGGTGTTCATACCTTGGTGATTGGTCTATTTGAATATTCAGTTTATGTTGGGATGTATTCAGAAAATATAAAAAAAATCAAGAGCAAAAAGGTTTCGGAAAGTTAGACATAAATTGTCTATGTTAGATCAACTAAAAAAAGAATCTCTGAAACTAAATCATTTAAGTGCATTTTTTACTCGAGATCAATCAACTATTTCTTTTTTAAATTATTATTTTTTAAATAAAAAGACCAAGCGATTGTATTTTTTGCAAACTACTTTTTCTGCAATTTATTTTTTACATTTTTTCGATTGAGATAACTTATAGATACAGCTCTGCCTCATTCTATAGTTTTAACCAATGCGTCAGTTATCCATTTTTTATATTTTGTCAAGAAGTGAACTTTGTTTGAATAGACGAATTCAATATTATTTTAAATTCCTGGGTTAAAACCTGGTGCTGAAATCATTTTACATTTCTAAAAAAAATTATGCTTTAAAAAGATTCATTTTTTTTTTAAAATAAAAATTTGCAAACAAAAGAATGAAAGTTACACATTTTACATATTCTTAGCTAATTAGAATGTATTTCGTATGTAAATACTATAAGCTATTATATTTCAATGAACTAACGTTACTCTCTATGTGTTAGCAAGCTATATCGAACAGAAAAATGAAGTCATGTGATTTCAGGTTAAAACTAAAATTATGAAAAATTATTTAATGCTTACAGTGGTCTCCATTTTTATGATTGGAACTTTGGGCGCACAACATGTAAATTTTGGATTTAAAGTCGGCTTAAATCTTGCAGATATTGTCAGTGATGACAATTCAGAAACATCCTTGAAGCCCGGACTTAATGTTGGAGCGATTGCACATATTCATCTTAAAAATAATTTTGCTTTGCAACCGGAAATTACCTATTCAGATCAAGGTGCGAAATTTAAATCTGCCGGCATCGAAAGCAAATTGAATTTAGGGTATATCAATATTCCTGTTTTGTTTCAGTATATGTTTGACAATGGATTCAGAATTCAGGCAGGCCCCCAATTAGGGATTCTCTTAAGTGCAAAAGCAAAAAGCAATGATGTGAGTGTGGATGTCAAAGATGATCTGAACGTAATTGACTTTGCCATCAGTGCAGGTTTAAGTTATGTACATCCACCTTCAGGATTTGGTGTGGACGCAAGGTATAATCTTGGTTTGGTGAATTTAAATAAAGAAGGATCTGTCACTTCTACCAATAGTGTTGCTCAGATTGGAGTATTTTACCTCTTTGCGCATAAATAAAAAAATATTTTTTAAGAAGAAAGGTTCGGTCAATAGCCGGACCTTTTTTTTTTATGCCAAAAATATTTTTGTATAGTTTGAGGACCAGATTTTGACAATTAAAATGAGATCGTTTTTAACACTTGCATGATAAAGTATGCATCACGTAAATGTCCATGTTTGTTTGGTAAAAATTTATTTAAACTCCACCACGGTAATGGAATCGCCCCCTGATTCTTCAGCAGGGTGTCCAATGGATTTGACATAACGTTGTCCTCGAAGAGATTTACTGACGGTCTGCCGCAGAATGCCACTGCCTTTTCCATGGACGATATGTACCTGGTTTACATTCGCAAGTAATGCTTTGTCGATATAGACTTCCAGCATGGACTGAGCTTCCTGAAGATGCATTCCGCGCAGGTCTAGAACCGGATTAAAAGCTGCCGAACTTCGTTCCAAATCTGACTTAACCGATTTGTTTAATTTGACATCTATGTTGGATTTAAGTTTGATCAGTTCTTTTCTTTTTAATTTAAAGGTCATGTGTTCTGTAACCACTGTAATCAGGTCTTTTTCAATTTTCTCTACCTGTCCTATCATTCCGTTGATGACTAGTTTTACAGCATCACCAGTTTTCAATGGCGCATTAACATCATGGCCGGAAAGTTTTTGGTATTCGGTATTGATGTTCAGTAATTCTTCGTGTTCTTTTTGTAATCTGATTTTTTCTTGTTCGGCTTTTGTTTTGGCCAACTCAAGATCTTTTTCTTTTCTTAATTCTTTGACATAGTTTTCGAGTTCTCTGTGTTTGGAACTTTTGGATTGAATTTCTGTCTGTTTTTGTTCCAGTTTTAATTTGAGTTTTTTATACTCAAATTGCTTTTGCAAATCCTGGTAATTGCGGATGAGTTTGTCCAGTTCGGATTTTTTCTTTTTGTATTCTTCTATCTCCCTAAGCAATTTGCTGTTTTCTTTATCCAGGTTTGCCAAGAGGCTTTCAAAGCTTACCGTTTGTTTACCCACTTTTTTCTTTGCATAATCGATAAGATGAAGCGGGAGCTGTATTTTTTCTGCAATCTCAAGTGCATAAGATGAACCCGGTCTTCCGGTCTGCAATTGGTAGGTAGGACTTAGATTTTTTTCATCAAAGAGCATAGCCCCATTTATCAGACCTTCATTCTGATGCGCGTAGGCTTTCAAATTTGCGTAATGCGTATTGAATATGCCATATACCTTTCTTCTGTTTAAAGCTTGTAAAAGCGCCTCTGCAATAGCGCCGCCTATTTGTGGTTCTGTACCACTACCAAATTCATCAAGTAATATAAGAGTGTCACCATCAGCGGCCTCTTCAAAATCCCGCATATAGGACAACCTTGCGGAATATGTACTCAATGCATCGTCCAGACTCTGATGATCTCCAATGTCCGCAAATATTTTTTTAAATATTTTGAATTCAGAATGTTTGTCTACAGGCACTAGAAATCCTGCCTGCAACATGCATTGCAGCAATCCAACTGTTTTGAGGATAATGGATTTACCACCCGCGTTGGGTCCTGAAATCAACAATATTCGATTTTTTGCATTCAGGCTGAGACTGGCCGGAACCAATTTTTTTTGGGCTTCTTTAAGTTTTAAAAACAGGAGAGGGTGTCTGGCATTTTTTAGATTCATTTGATCGGAGTTGGACAATACCGGCAGCACTGCCTCCAGAGAAATTGCCAGTCGTGTTTTTGCCAAGAGGATATCCCAGTTTACCAACAACAAATAACTTTGTTCGATATCCTCCACATAAGGTCTCATGAGATTACATAAATCTGCAAGTATGCGGAAAATCTCTTTCCTTTCTTCGGACTCCAATTCGAAAATATCATTGTTCAATTCTACGAGTTCCTGTGGCTCAAGGAATACGGTTTTACCGGAATCGGATTCGTCGTGAATGATTCCTTTTATTTTGCGCCGGTGTTCGACCAGAACCCTGAGTACCAACCTTCCGTTGCGGATACTTTCTTCTCCTTCTGCAAGAAAGCCCGAGCTGCGATATTGTGATACTTGTTTTTTGAAAGTGCGGTAGATTTCGTTTTGCTTGTTGCGCAACTGATCGCGGATAATTTTAAGGGCAGGGGAGGCATCATCCTTCACTTTGCCATCTGCTGCAAAAATTTTATCAATGCGGTCTGTAATAAATTTTAAATCAGGGATCTTACTCAGGTCTTTAAGGAGCAGTTCCAGATGCTGCCATGCCAAATGTCCCAGCGCATGGCTGATCATTCTGAGATTTTGCAGGATGACTTTGATTTTTACGATGTCCTCTATGCCAAGCGTATAGTTCTGGATTCTAAGACTTTTTAATTCTTTTAGAATATTGTGGTACTCGATGAGATTAAGGGGCTCACGGACACAAAATTCTTTCATTTCATGGACGCGCTGCAAGGATTCCTGAATGAAATTTCTATGGGTATAAATTTTACTTTCAAGGATAGATTGCCTTGCATCCTCAGACAATGCATGCTCAGCACATCTGCTTAAGATTTTATCAAAATCCAGGTCTTTCAGGATGGCACCGGGCTTTAACAGTGCCTTATTGTCAATTGATGCTTTTATCGTCTTTTGGTCCACCTTTTTTCTGTTCTTTTATCCCTTTCTTAAAGTCAAACAAAGTGTCAAATTCCTTTCTGAATGTCACCCCCGCTCCGACACGATGTCTTACGCCTTCTATGGAATCTACTCCTTTGTAGTAAATTCTCATTTTGAGTCCGGGCACGGGTGTGTTCCATTCTATGACACTCTCCGGATTAAAATAAGTATTTCCGTAAATTGTTGAGTTGGATACATAATTTCCTCCAAGGGTCACCGCCCACTGGTCGTTCCACAGTCTGTGTTTCAGACTGAATACCACGGCGCCTTCGTTAAGCCTGGTCTGACCCAATTGGTTTTTATCCACATCGTAATTGATATTAAAGTCCACCCCTGAAATAAAATCCACATCTTCAAATGCTTCGGACAGAAGGTTGGTTACAAAAATAGAAAGCTGGCTGGAAAGGAATTCACTCATGGTATTGATGGTAGTGTTCCCAATACCGGATACCAGACCAAGGTTTGAATTGGTTCCTATGAAAGTTCGGAAAGCAATCAATGCAGCCACCTGCTGGTTTAACTGGTCCGGATTTTGTTCGAGAAATCTGATTTTATTGTCGCAGATGGTTTTCAGAGAGCCGGTGAGTTCAGGAAAGGATAAAGTGAAATTGATGTCCGGCTTAAGAAGGGAGCCAGTCAAAATCATCGTGAGATCGACCGGAGTACGCGCCTTTGCGGCTTGTTTGAGGTCTTCGTTGTTGACGATAAATTCTTGTAGCAAATTGCTGGGACTTGCCGTGAGTCCTTCGTAGGAAGCTTCTATTTTAATAGTAGCGCCAAACGGATCTCCTGTCCATACAATGGTCCCTCCTTTTTTTATTTTGAAGGGTTTGTTTACGAAATTAAAGAGTGTGAAAAGATACTCTCCTCGGTCCACTTCATAGCTGCCTTTAATGCTGAAAGAATTGTCTCTGAGAGAGGCTATTTGTAAATTACCTCTTCCTGTGCCAGTCAGGATGTCGCCGGTCTGTTCATCAAAAATTATGGATACTTCGGCTTCTTCATTGATCTCCAGATTCATCCGGACATTCATACCTTTTATGGTAGTCTGGGCTGGTTTAATGAGGATTGCTGTCGTGTCCTTTGATTTGAATCGAACGAACTTGGTATCTGTTGCTTCCTGATCTGATCGGACGGGAATGACCAGTTTTGTGCCCTTTACAGACTTTCCTGAAATATCCATATCCATACTGGAAGTAGGACCTTTGAAAGTGGCCAGGAAATCGAAAAGACCATACCCATAGTAATACAAATTATTGCCTTTCTTGGTGTCGAGTACCAACGCTTTGTCGGAATTCACGGTGATGTCCATAAAATAACGTGCAAAATTCTCGTGTCGAATGTTGCCATTTACATTAAGAGGATTTCCCAACTCATCTCTGATGATGACTTCATCAAAGAGGATTTTGTTTTTATCAAAAACAACTTTTTGTTGGTCAAAAAAGTATCTGGTGTTGAGATACTTGACCAGTGTTGTTCCATTCAGAGCCAGCAAACTGCCTGAGCCATAAATTACCTTATTCAACATTTCCAAAGTAAACTTTCCATCCAATGTGCCCTTTGTATCGCCAATGCTGGTCATGAAATTTTCGAGAAATGAAACAGGAAATGCCGTTGCATCGAAATCCAGATGAAAATCATATTTTGGCAGACTGTAGCCTGATTTTAACGGCAGGTTGAAAGTGCCTTTTCCATCTATACTGGTTTCCTTGTATTGGTTTGAAACCACAACATTCATTGGTTTGTATGGATCGGGAAGATTAAAATCCACCACAAGTCTACCATAGGAGTTGTTGTTCATTCTAAAATTCCCAACAGAGATTTTTCCATTCAGGTCGTTCAGATTATTGACATCGTCTATCGTGGCATAAGCATCAAAAAATCCGCTCATGTTTACGGATTTGTTGATCAAAAAATCATTGATAAAGGATATGTTGAATCCCTGTATCATGACTTTAAGTCCTTTATTGTTGATGTCTTCAAAACTCATTCTTCGACTCGAGTCAGTGAAAATCATATGGCTGAGCAGGATATTTTTTTTGTTCAGAACCAATTCTGCTTCCGGATGGATTTGCCATTTTTGTCCTCTGAACAACAATTGCGCTTGCTCGAAACTAAATTTTTTCTGTCCAACACTACTGCTTAGATTTATTCCAATGTCATAATATGGAATGGTTCCGGAACTATCTTTACCGGTGAAGAAAAATTTGAGTTTGTTGTCTTTAAAAAAAGTATTGAATTTAACTTCTCTGATGTCGAATCTTTTTCGCCAGGAGATGTCAGGAAAGTGAATGTCAGATTCAAATTGATTTTTGGTACACTTAAGGAAGCCGGCAGAGGAGTTCATCGTAAAGTCGCCTGAAACAATAGATTGTATGGCATAATCAAAGTTCAGAAGTTGGAGTGAAGAATTGTACTGAATGTCTCCTTTGAATTCTTCTATCCGGGTATTGATGTCGAAGAAATTAAAAATTCTATTCAAAGATTTGGCCTCTAATTTTGCTTCAAAAAATGAAGCAGATTCATCCTTCTGGTGTTTAATTTCAATTTCATTAAAAAGATCCGGGTACTGCTTATAGAAATAAGTAATCAATTGGTCGTAGATGCTGTTCAGTCTGTAGTCACCCACCATCCCGGCATTCAGAAAATCAGATCGAAGCGTAGTATTCAAAAGACCTGCTGTTCTTTTTTGTGTAAAATAAATTTCACCTAATCCAAGGACTCTGTTTTTTTCATAATTATAGAGAAAGGTTTTTTCCACACGCACATCACCATCCAGTTTTTGAAGGTCGGTGTTTCTGAAATTAGATATGAGGTCTGCGGATACAATTAAGCTGCTTTTGGATAAATTCAGTTCTTTGAGATCCGCTTTTGCGATGGTAGCTTTAAAAACAAAATTGGGATTCGTATTGATGTCTGAAATACGTCCTTCAAAATTTAAGTCCAGATTTTTGTCTTTGACTTTTACCGACCCATCTAAATAATCTTTGCTCAGCTTTCCATTGAACCCTATGTTGGAGTAATTATAATTTTTAAAACTCAGAGAGGATACGTTGGCTTCAAGATCGGCATTGATTTTATTTGCACTTAATCCTTCGCCATTGCGGATGTAAGCTTTGAGATTTGTTTTGCCAAGATCTTTTACTTTAAGGAGTTCGCCTATTTCAAAATCTATGAGATCTATACTTCCGGCAAATGTGGCCAGGTCCTTTCCTGGTCGAAGGTTCAGTCGCACGTCACTTCTTACCTGCCCTAAACCGGTATTGAGTTTACCTGCAGCAACAAAGTCTTCAAAGTATCCGTCAAATCCCCCAACAAAAGAAAACTCGCCAAGTTTATCATACACTGCGCTTGGTTTGATTTGTGGCAGGATGCTTCTCAGGAAGGCCATGGAGGTGGTTAACTTTTTGGATTTAATATTTAAAAGTTCACTTCCTTTTTTAGTAAGATTTCTGGTGCTGATGTCCCCTTCGAATACAAAGTCCTGATGGATGTTTGCCTTGAAATTAAACAACTTTAAGCTGTTGACCTTGCCGGCAATGTCTCCGGAGAATCCAAGGTTAAGTTCTTTATTGCGCACGAAGAATGCATTCATGGCCATAGTCGGACTGAAATATTTTATTTCATCCAGGTTAATGGAATTGGATTTGGAGGCAAGTTGAATAAAGACTTTATTGTTGAAATTTTTAAAATCTCTATAACTGCCATAACTTAAGTAAAGACTATCACCAAGGTAGGACCGGTCTGTCTCCAGGGAGAAATTCTCCAGACTCGTCTTGTTGTTTTTTACATCTATTTTATCTGCTTTGAAAGATTGGATTCTTAATTTTTTATTCACCCTGGCTTTAAGTTCATGCAAGACTCCGTTTGATTCATAATCGCTGTAGAAAAAATCACTTAGCCCGCCTTCAATTTCATCCACACTGAAATGTTTGAAATCCATGTGATCTTTGTTCTGTTCTTCAAAAACATCATTGCCGGTGCGGTCAAATGCAAAAGAACCCTGGTTGAGGTCAGCTTTTTTGATGTAAATAATAAAGGGATTGTTACAACTGTAAACCGAATCCGGATTCACTAAGGTTTCAGGAGGTATTACATTGGGATCATGCGAGATAAAAACAGATGGTCCGGTCAGTTTAACGGTATTCAGCAAAATGTAATTGGCCGGAAAATTCATTTGTTCCACTTTGACGATTCCTTCATGGACAGAATAATATTCTCTAACACCGGTCTCCCGGCGATCCCGGAAGTGTCTGAAGTTTTTTAGTTTGATGTCCGATAATTCAAGTTTGAATTTCTTTTTCGTCGAACTCTTGGATTTTGAAAATTGACGGATGAAATGTGTGAAACTATTGTCCTCTTCTCCGACATAACCTATAATTTTCAAGAGTCCATCATCCAGTTCAATTTCCTTTAAGGAGATTTCATTTTTCAGCAGAGATCCTAAACTTCTGCTCAATTGAAAATGGATCAGCTTGCTGTAGATTAAAGTATCTCCGTGGTGATCGTAAACCAAAAGATCAGTAATTTTTCCACCTTTGAACACATTCAATTCAAAGGACCCGTATTCTATTCGGTTTTCTACTTTATTTTTTAAAAAACTAATGATGCTGTTTTTAGACCAATCGGTAAATGCCGAACTGGCCAACAACATAAACCCTATAAAGAAAAGCAATAAAAACAATCCTGCCGTACTCAACAATACCAGGAGAAACTTCCAGAATCTCCTGAAAGCCTTTCGTGCCCAATGTTGTTTTTTTTTCTGCATCTGTAGGATAACTGATTATTGCTGGTTTGGATTTTGAGGCATGGTAGGAATTAACATTAATTTATTGAGTAAGATTTTTATAGGCATTGAAAATGGCAATGGTCTCTTTGGCTTCTGCCACATCGTGTACCCGAAGTATGTTAGCACCATTCATCAATGCAATCGTATGCGCGGCAGTGGAGCCATTCAAGGCCATACCGGGCTCCGTTTGAAGCGTTTTAAAAATCATGGATTTTCTAGACAGCCCGACGAGTATGGGCGCATCAAGGATTCTAAACAATTCTAATTGTCTGAGCAATTCAAAATTGAGCTGGACATTTTTACTGAACCCAAATCCAGGGTCAATGATCAGTTGATGTATGCCTTCCTGGTTGAGGAAATGGATACGCTCCGCAAAAAATCTAATGAGATCCGCTGCAAGGTCATTGTATACCAAATTTTGTGTGCTGTTCATGTCTTCGGGGGTTCCTCTCATGTGCATGATGATGTAAGGTACACCGGAGCTTTTTACCAATGGAACCATGGCATCATCCAGTCGGCCCGCAGAAATATCATTGATCATGGAAGCGCCCAGTTCCAATCCTTTGGCTGCTACAGAAGACCTGTAGGTATCTACAGAAATCAGCACCTCCGGAGAGATTTGGCGGGCGATTTTTACAGCTTTGGCAATACGCTCGGTTTCTATCTCGACCGGTATAGGTTTGCTGCCCGGCTTGGAAGAGGCAGCACCAATATCCAGAATGTCCGCACCCTCATCCAGCATCTTGCGGATGCGTTTTTCTAAAAGCGATTCTTCGGTAATGACAGAAGTGCTGTAAAAGGAATCCGGACTAAGGTTTAGGATACCCATTACTGCTGGGTATTGCAGTTTTACCAATTGTCCGGATAGGTTAAAAATAGAATGTGAAGTCAATGGATTATCCTTTATGCCACAAAATGCAACCTCCTCATGGGCGGTGTGATTGCTTCCCGTAAACCGTGCAAAGTTACTCAAAATCAGCCATTTTAAGCCACATAATGGGTTTCGGGCAGGCCTTTATTGCAGGGGCAGGAGAACCGGGTAATCCGGCTTGTTTTAGATACCGAAACCATGGATTTAACCCGGAAAAGGCTGTTTGAATAGTTCCCTTTCCCCTTGGACGGCCTTCCCCTATAGGCCAAAGACTTGACCAAAAGAGGATGTGATTAGTGAATAAATATATGATATACATAATTATATAGTTGTAATAATTTTATAATATGAAAAATATAATTTGTAAAAATTAGTTAACAGCCATCTATTGTTTGAGCTTTTAGATAATTTACTTTAGTTTTGCAAACTTTTCAACTATTAAACCAAGCATATCGGAATGAATTTACAAAAATCCATCCAGAGACTATTGCAGATCACCAGCTTCTTAGGTTTATTAATCATCAATGCTTTTGTACTTCATTTTATGTTGGATTTTGAGTTGTTCAAAACTCAAAATGGATGCGATGTACAGTCCAAAGAATGTTTAGCCAGCGACCAGGAATATTTTGGATTTTCCCTTGACCACTTTCAGGTCACCCGTGCAAAAGTGAAATCCGGACAGTTGTTGCCTAAAATTTTCTCCGACTTTGGTTTAAGCCAGACTAAAATAAGCAGCTTGATTGGGTCTATGGATGGGGTCCTTAACCTTCGTAACATCAGACAGGGCAATTCTTATGCCATGATTTGCAGCAATGAGTGCAAAGCTCCCGATTATTTTGTCTACGAGATTGACGCGATGAAATATCTTGTCTGTGACCTATCCGGTCAATCGTGTCCTAGAATTGAATTCAAGAATAATGAACTTAAAAGAGAGGAAGTAGGAGGTTACATCAAAAATTCTCTATGGAATGCATTGCAAGAGCAGGGTGTTTCCATCAACATCATCGATCAGATGGAAGATGCGCTGGCCACTTCTGTGGATTTTCACCATCTTCAGGAGGGCAATTCCTTTAAATTGGTTTTTGATCGGCATTGGATAGAGGGCCAACCAAGCAATATGGGAGACCTTGTGGCTGCCTACTTCAATACCAACGATAAAGAGCACTATGCTTTTAAATTCGAAGTCAATAATAGATCCGGATATTACGACTACAATGGCAGGCCGCTGAGAGCTGCATTTTTGAAGGCGCCGGTAAGATTCTCCAGGATCACTTCTGGATTTACCATGCGACGTTTTCATCCGGTGCTAAAATATGCCAGACCACACTTCGGGACCGATTATGCTGCACCTACCGGAACGCCGATTATGGCCGTTGGGAATGGCGTAGTTTCTGCAGCAGCCTATTCAGGTGGTAACGGCAAATATGTAAAAATCAAACACGACAAGACTTATGAGTCACAATATCTCCACATGTCCAGATTTGCTGCGGGTATCCGTGCAGGATCTCATGTAAGTCAGGGTCAGATAATTGGATATGTCGGTTCAACGGGTTTGGCCACAGGACCTCATGTATGCTTTAGATTTTGGCGAAATGGAACGCAGGTGGATCACCGCAAGTTAAATTTTCCTTCCGGAGAGCCAATGCCTTCTAATCTCCTGCCTGATTTTGGTGCCCAGCGTGACGAACTCATGAAAAGGTTCAATCAGATCAAAGTTACCACCGCATACAACAGGGACGATAGCAGGGTTAGAAAATCTTAAAAAGGCTATTGTTTTCTTAAATTTCGTTGTTGCACATCCAATAAGTTAACTGGATTTTCATGGCAAATGGATGGCGTAGGGTTTAAGTAATTCCGTTAAATCTTATTTAGTTAGATAGTCAGCAAGACGTTCATTCGTTTTTAAAATTTTCAGATCCTCATGAGATAAGCTGATCCCGATGTTAACAAAATCTCCGAATTGATTGTGGAGCTCCTCATCACTTAATTGAACGAACTGAATCTTTTGCAATAGATCTTTTGCATCTATACAATTGGAATCTGTATAAATTTTGAATTTATGGTCAAGTTCGTTTTCTTCAATGTCTATTAAGGCATTTTGAACACATCCTTTGCAATGTTGGCAAAATATCACGATGTGTGGTTCTGCTTCTTTACAGCCAGGCGCTAAAAGGCCGTATACTAGAAGAATTTTAATCTTCGAATAAATATTCATATGCCTGATTATTTGGAGGGTCGAGAAAAGTGATGTTTTTTGAATTGTTATAAATCAATCGGCTATTAACAGGATGGTTAATCCTGGTATTGGATAAAAGTTTTAAATCATTGTTAAAAATCAATAAACGATATTCCGAATCATCTTTATGAGGCATCAGTCTTAATAATACGAGATATTTCTCTAGCTTAATTAATCGAATATTAAAAGGAACCTGTTCGGAATAATTTTTTAAATACATCATGTCGGTTAGCCTGGAAGTGTCATAATCTACTATGTCTTTTCCGAAACTTTCACTCATACGGATTGGTTCATCTGTACAATGATTTAATTTGTATATTTTATGGTCAAGAACATTTAGGTAAAAAAGAAATGAGTCCTCCACTGTTCTGATAAAACTTAAGTAATGCACATATTTTTTTAAAAAATATTCAGGATATCTGCCTAATTTTTTAGAATGAGCAGTTTCACCATTCTTTAAAAAAATGAATGAATCTATGTAATTGAATTTATCTGAATTTCCTACCTGATAGATAATTGATTGATCAAAAGTAGTGGATATGGATCTGTCATGCATGCAAGGAATGAAGTAACAATTTTCAAATGGACAGGAGTTAATTGTATTAAAATTTTGAGTTTTCAGATCTATAAAATGCATTTGTCTGCCACACCGATAATATGCAATTTGATCTACTACAGTAATGGTCATGTCTTCTTCACTACAGCCAATTTTTAGAGAAATGGTATCCATGCGATTCTCCGTTAAGCTGTATTTTAAAAGCTGTTTGTTTTTGTCTGTGAAATAAATAAATATGCTGTCGTGAATAGATTGTACGGAAATATCTTTCGTGTAATCAATCGCCTTATTTAATTTTTTTAGTTGTGAAAAATTTTCAGTCCTGGCACTAAGTCTAAAGAAAATTTTAGATTTTTTTATACAGCCAAAGGTTGCTGAAAGTACGATAATCATAGATAACAACAGGGCTATTTGAAATATAGCCCTGTTGTTAATTGGTGTTTTTGTCATTGTATAATTGTGCACTTAGATAAAGTTGGGAGGAAACAAGTTGGTTGTCGTCAAGTATCTTCAATTCAAAGTTTTGTCCATTTTTACAGATCGAATACCTGTTGTCGTCAACCGCATCTTGAATGTTAATATTTGGAAAGGCGTGAATAAAAACCTCCAAGACATCATTTTCAAAATTTTGATTGGATTCAGATCTGATTAAACAATTTGCCCCAGGTTGTAAACAACTATAACTTATTGTTTTATTGCCTGTCTCCAACTCCAGAATTTCATTTTTGACCGCACATCATGTATATGCCCATTTTTGAAGATTAGATATTTTGTTTAAATAATATTTGATCAGTGCAGTTTCATGATTGGATTGTAGTTTATTACAAATTGGACCTAAATCATTTTTACTCCATTGGCTAAATTTGTCGGTATTGCAATAAATAAATAGGAACACAGCAGGAACGATGAAAATAATCATTTTCATACAGAATGGTTTTAGTATAAAAAGTACCACCTACTTTGTGCGTAAGGATGTTTTCGATGGATTTTTTAATTCACCCACTGTGTGATAAAAGGCCTGATAGTGTAAACAGTTTTCAAAACTATTTACACTTCCAAAATTATAATAAAATTGAAACTCTATTAACAAATAATTAGCTAAATTTCAACCCATTCTAGATTGAAATCCAATTCAGAAAATGTTTATTTGGAAATTTATTGAGGTTTATTCCTGGAAATTATTTATTTTTATTTCAGGGTAAAGCGATATTAAGTTTTCTTGTATCCATACAATTTGAGTGCCATTGACCAATCTATATAAAGATCAAAACTACCTGACCACAAACTAATTTACCTTATTTAAAGTAAAACTAAAAGTGCTGCCTTTCCCTGGTGTACTTCTTACGTTGATCGTTTGACCGTGGTATTCCAGGATGTGTTTTACGATAGAGAGACCCAGTCCGCTTCCCCCCATTTCTCTGGATCTGCTTTTATCCACCCGATAGAAACGATCAAAAATAAATTTATGGTGGTCTTCCGGAATACCGATGCCATCGTCTGAAACTTCAATCAATATTTTGGTGTCCATGTCGTAGAAACTGACCTTCGTCTTTCCGTTTGTTTCTCCGTATTTGATGGAATTCTGGATCAGATTGTTTAAGACCAATCGGATCTGTTCTCTTTCGCCCTGCACCTGATATTTTTGGTCTGCGCCGGACTTAAATGTCATGCTGATGTTTTTTTGCTTGGCGGTCTCTTCCAAATCGCCAAAAACCTCTTCAACCAATTCCTGAATATCGAATGACTGAAGATCCCAAACACTTTGGTTGGATTCCAGTCTGGAGATGGCTTCCAGATCTTCTACAATGGTTTGTAGGCGTTCTGCATTGGAAAGTGCTTTTTCCAGGAATTTGGAATTCACCTCCGGGTCATTGATGGCACCGTTAATTAAAGTTTGGATATAGCCCTGAATATTGAAAATGGGAGTTTTTAATTCATGGGAAACATTACCAATGTATTCCCTTCTATAATCCTCCAGCTTTGACAGGGCAATCATGTCATTATTCTTTTTGTCGAGCCAGGCATTGACATCTGCCTCCACCATGTCGAAGAGATTATTGGCAGTAATCAGACCGGTTAACTTTTGGGTGTCTTCTTTTTTTTGATCGTTGATGAGGCGGTAAATTACTTTTAATCTGCGGTAGACAGAAGCGTGCAGAAGGATATTAAAAGTGATGACCGAAACTACAAAGCAAGCAAAGGAAATAAAAAAAATTGGGCCAAGAGTCATTTTGAAAAGACCAATCCCAACCATAATGGTCGTAACGCAAAATATGGTAACGCCCAAAATAGCCGCTGCAATCAGGCTTACCTTATTGAGATTTAGATTTTTGAAAACTTTAGAATTCCAGTTTATAGCCAATGCCTTTGATTGTTTTTATGTACCGTCCATCCAGTCTTTCTCTGATTTTTCTGATGTGGACATCGATGGTTCTTTCGCCGACAAGTACATCATTTCCCCACACTTTATGCAGGATTTCATCGCGTTTGAAAACTTTGCCCGGCTTTTCCGCCAACAAATATAGCAATTGGAATTCTTTTCTGGGAAAATCAAGGGGTGTGTCGCCCACAATTACTCTATAGGACTCCGGATCTATAGTAAGGTCACCGAATTTAAGTACGGCCTCTGTTGCAAATTTATTTTTCTGATTGCGTCGTAGGATGGCCTTTATCCTGCTCGAAAGAACATTGGGTTTGATCGGCTTGGTAATAAAATCATCCGCACCGGAATCCAGAACATTCATTTGTGTTTGGTCATCGGTCTTTGCGGTAAGGAAGGCAATCTTGTATTCATTGTTGGGATACTTAGACTTTAGATGTCTAAGGAAACTAAGCCCATCCATTTCCGGCATCATATAATCTACAAGGATCAGCTCCGGTTCAAAGGATTGTAAAATTTCCAGTGCAAGTTTACCATTTAAAGCCACTTTGACTTCATATCCTAAAGAGCTTAAATGGTAGTTGATGAACTCCAGCGTATCAGCTTCATCATCAACAATCAGGATTTTGGTCGAATTCTTCATCGATGCTGCAAAGATAGGTAGGTGAAGAGTTTCGATGCCATATGGTCAGATTATCAAATCATTAATTCTTAACTGCGGAAGAATCCGGTTTGGATTGGGATTCAATTTTGTCAATGACCATTTTCTCAATTTTTTCGAGCATCTCGGGTCGGAGGTTGTAATAATCTCCGGCGAGAACGAATAACGAATCATTGGTTTGGTGTTTGTTCAGAATTTCTTGTTTTAGGGCTTGTGTAAGACTATCCTTGACAAACCCGGAAAGGGATTCAAAATTTGCCTCCATATAATACAGGTCGGTAAGTATGGCAGCCATTTCTTCCGGAGATATGGGCGCCTTTGCAACTTTGTCCGAATTACAGGATATGAAAAAACACAACAGGATTGGTATAATAAATTTAGACATGTCAGACTTCTTTTGGAAAATAATGGTTCAAATATAGAATATTGTTCCATTTGACCTCTTGCCATTTGGAAACCCTGGATTGAAATTGAAGAATGGCACAGGTGGGAACGGCGCCTGACCAGGAATTGTTAATTTGGGCGCAAAAGTTTTCTATGATGGGGTTGTGGCCAAACAGAGCGACACTTTTGTACCTTTCATCCTGCTCTTGGAGGCAAGCCAGGTAATCGTTTTCATCCCCATGATAAAGAGAGGATTCCAATTCAAGGGGTGTCTCAGGTCCCAACTGCTCCCTAAACATGGAAGCCGTGGAAAAAGCACGTACCGCGGGACTGGATATTAAAATAATCGGACTTTCTACCAGTCCTGTAAAAATCCGGCCCATTGCCGGAGCATCCTTTATACCTCGGGCATTCAGCGGTCTTTGGAGGTCTGAAAGTCCCGGATGATCCCAGGAAGATTTGGCATGGCGTAGGAGAAAAATGTGTTTCATCGGCTTTAGATCGAAAAATGTTCCTAAATTTAGGGTTTTATTCCAAATAAACCAGCATTTCAGCAAAAATGAAAATTGTACTCGACAGTATAGACTTTATCCTGCCAGAGGACAAAATGGATTTGGTGAGGAAGGCCCTATTTTCCGGTCAAATTAAGAAAGCCAATCAGATCAGTAAAGACACCTGGCATTATTTGCTGCGGGCAGACGATGCTTTACTGGAATGCCAGATCAGATACGGCCAAAATCAGGTAAGTGCGATACAGTGTGCCTGTGGAAAATCCACTGCCAAAAATCCTTGTATGCATGCTTGGATATTGGCATACTGGCATCATCAGCAGATCGTCCGTCAGAAAAAAGAGGAGACGAAAAAACTGGCACCACGAAAGAAATTTGAGTTTCAGGATGGGATTTACCAGGAAAAAGAGTTGACAGATTTTATTCAGTTGAGTCTGAGACTAAATCCTGGTCTGAATGCCTGGGCCAATTTACTTCTGTTGCAGCCTTATTCTCCAGAATTGTCTTATGAGAATTATATGGAAGCACTTGCAGGATTTGACCCACCTTTAGCCAAAGCTTCCTCTTCAAAATTTCTAAAAGATTTCCGCCATCAATTGCTTCTGCTGGATCAAATTTATGATCATAGTCTGAGCTTGTATTTAAAAGGTAATCTGGAACAGGCAGTACATTTATTATTGGCTACATTAATAAAATCTTCTCAATGGTTTGAAACATTTGCAGACATCCATCAGGAGAAATGGCTGCATCAATTGGTCAAAATGCATCAGGCGCTTCATCAGATTTTAAAAAGCATCAAAGCGCCGGCACTGCGCACTACGATATTTGATTTGATGATGGATAAAATTTCTGCGAATCCTTATTTTCTGGTCCACAGGGAAGAAAATTTATATCATATCCTTTATACATTTAAAGAAGAAAAAAATAAGTCCTCCCGCACAGAAAATCTGGTCTCTGCCAAAATTAAGGAAAGCAAAACTTTTTTTTATAAGCCAATTGAAGGCTTGGTTTTTCTACTCAATACACACAGCCCAAAAAACTTTGTTGAACTGATCAGGCAACATTCATTATGGAAAGAAATTTCTTCTACCTACTGGTTAATGCTCATCGCCTATTTTAAGGAACAGCATGATTTTACCAGAAGTAAATTGGTGCTGGAATACATGGTTGAAAAAAGTCCTTATCGCGAATTGTCTGTAGCCGCAGCTGCGCAAATCCTGGACTTTATGATTCGGGAAGGCATGTCTGAAGAATTGACAAAAACTTCCAGGGATTATTCCATACGATTTAAGGATGCAAGGTTTGCAAGAGTGTGGCACGAAAGTTCAGGACCTGATGAAGCGGAAATGAGAAAATACATTCAGGAATTCAAATCGGTTCATGTGGATGATTTTAAATTCGTTCTTGATTTTCTTGCAGAGAGTGATGTGCAGAGTTTGTTATTGGCAGAATTAACAGAAGGCAAAGACATTGATCTCTTGATTCATTACGATAAAGTCTTATCCACGGAAAACCGATTGATATTAATTGACACCTATGTTTCACTCACGCAGGATTATCTAAACGAATATGGTGGAGGGCAGGCGTACGATTACGTGCAAAAGATAAGAACGCATCTTGGAAATTTTCGATCCAAAGACTTGCTGAAATTATTCACAGATAAAGTAGAAAAACTCTTTCCGGAAAGAATTTCCCTGGTCACCCATCAAAAAAAATCAGTTAATACCATCTAATGAAAATTTATAATTCACTCGCGATCTTTTTTATTTTACTTTTTTCCTGTGGCAAACATAAGCTGGTCAGTCAGGGCCCCCCTGATTGGTTTAAGACGCTTACTATCTATGAAGTGATGCCTAAACATTACAGCCCTAGCCGAAATTTAAACGGGGTGACACGAGATCTCAACAGGTTGCGCGCGCAATTTGTCACAGCATTGTCCATTTTGCCAGTCATGAAAGTACAGGATGTTGGCAATAATTATAATCCCGGAGATCCATATGCGACCGTAGATTATCTTTCCATCGATACATCCCTGGGTACGGAAAAGGATTTTAAATTATTGATCGATTCGGCTCATTTGAAAAAGATGAAAGTCTTTCTCGAGATGAATCTCACTTATTCCGGTCCTGCACATGCATGGCGAAAAGATCATCCGGAATTTTATTTATCTTCTGAGGAAAAGTCCGGAATGGATTACAACAAAGATTTTGTACGCTTTGATCTGAATAATAATTCGCTTAGAAAGAAATTGGCAAAAGCGGTCAAACATTGGTGCAAAAAATATGATGTGGATGGAATTATGCTGGTGCATTCAGCCGATATTCCAAAAGAATTTGCCCTTAAACTCAGTGACATTGTAAGAGGAGAGGGGAAAGTCCTGATCGGTGGATCGCAGGCGGCAGAATGGGTTAATGAAGGCATATACGATGCCTATCTGAATCAAAATTTATATCAGGTTTTCGACAAGATTTCGAAAAGCGAATGCCGAACAAGTGATTTCAAACCCATCCTTGAAGAAAACGCTAAATCTAAATACAAAAGCGTTTCCATCCTATTCAATCAAAATGCCATCACCAACATCAAATTCGGTGGAGAGACACAACGGTGTTATGGATGTTATAAACTGTGTTCAGTGATTACCTACATGCTTGGAGGTATACCCCTGATGTTGAATGGACAGGAAGAACCCATGTTTGAACCGATTAATATCCGGACAGAAAAGACTATTGAGCACGTATATAATTATAACCGGGATTTTTACAGAGGACTTGCCTTGCACCGATTTGATCATCCGGCATTACATTCGCTGACAGACAACTTGCCGGAAATCATATCTGATTCTGAAGAGGTACTTTCTATTGAACGCAAACAGGGGAATACCTCCATAGTCCTTATGGCCAATCTCACCGACACCACGCAGACATATTCTATCCGCAAAGATTATAATTACTATACCGAATTTTTTACCCGGGCTTTGGTCAGCTTTCCTAAAAACACCACCTTAACATTGGGGCCATATCAATATCTCGTTTTGACGAATATCAAATAAAGTGGAAATACAATTGTGGTGGACCGGGAAGAATCATTTTGATTACATCAAAGACGGTATTGCAGATTATGTGCAGCGCCTAAGTCATTTTTGTAAGTTCAAAGTAGTGGAATTAGCAAGCCCAAAAGGCGTAAAGGACATCCACAGGATACAGACGCTGGAGGAGATACAACTGATTAAGAATTTGCGTGCAGCGGATTTTGTTGTCTTGCTGGATGAAAAGGGAAAACAGTATGAATCTGTCGCCTTTGCGCATTTTGTGGAGCAGCTGATGCATGGCGGACATTCCAGAATTATTTTTATCATTGGTGGCGCCTATGGATTTAGTGATGATTTTAAAAAGAGGGCAAACCAATTACTTTCATTTTCCAAATTTACATTTTCTCACCAGCTGATCCGGCTGCTTTTTGCAGAACAACTTTACCGGGCTTTTACCATCATTAACCATTTGCCATATCATCATGAGTGAATCTATACCATACATAACCATTTTTCTCTTGTGCACGATCGGTGTCATTTCAATTTCGGGTTTTAATAATTATTCGGTAATTGAATACATGCGACATTATCCTTATCAGGAACACCGCGACAAATCTTATTACCGTTGGTTGAGTTGCGGATTTGTGCACGGCAGTTATATCCACTTGATTCTAAATGCATTTGTACTGTGGCAATTTGGATTTGTGATCGAGAAAATGTACATCGCAAAATTTGGTTCGGTCCCGGGCATGTCTCTTTACCTGAGTGCTTATCTGCTGATCCTTGTTTTGTCTTGTGTGCCGACTTACATCAAGCATAAGAACAACTCATCCTATGCCAGTATTGGCGCTTCAGGAGCGATTTCCGGTATTCTGTTTATTTACATTTATCATTTTCCAAACGCCATCCTTAGTTTGTACGGGATCATTCCTTTACCCGCATTTGCCATGGGCATTTTGTATTTGGTTTATTCCTGGTGGGCTGCCAAACAATCCAGAGATGGGATCGATCACGATGCACATTATTATGGCGCTGTAATGGGATTGGTTATTGCTGTTTTGATTGATAGATTACCGGCTATGGGGTAAAGACAACTCAAAAAATTTTCGGATCTTCAGAATTAATAATTTGGTAATATTGACCTCCCCAATGTAGGCCATTATGGGCGTAACTTTGCGGTGAAAAGTGTTAGAAATGTCAAAAACTTATGTTCAGGACCCAGTATTCCGGATAGGAATTGCTGTTCTGAGACTATACTTTGCCATATCTTCATCTGAATTGAATTAATCTTCAAGTTATCCATGCAAAGTACCCCATTTTAAAAAAAAACAAATACCTAATCATGAAAAAAATCACTGTTTCATTGTTTGCACTTTCTTTATTATTTGCCTGTAGTGGTGGCCAGAAGGGCAGCCAGGAAAGCAATTCCTCCAATATTTCACTTAAGGGAAGCGACACCGTATTGCCTTTGGGACAAGCTACTGCTGAGCAGTTTATGAAATCCAATCCCGGTGTTTCAATTTCTGTGGTTGGCGGCGGAAGTGGTACAGGGGTGACCGCCCTTATCGATGGCAATACAGATATAGCCATGTGTTCCAGGGATCTGAAGGGTGAAGAAAAATTAAAACTTAAAGAAAAAGGAATTGATCCTGTTATCAAATCCATCGCCGTAGATGCACTTGCAGTCATCGTGCATAAGGAAAATAAATTAGAGCAGCTGACCAGAGAACAAATTGAAAAAATCTTTACCGGTGAAATCAAAAACTGGAAAGAGGTAGGAGGAGACGATGCAGAAATTGTGGTTTATTCCAGAGAAAACAGTTCCGGGACTTATGAATTTTTTAAGGAACACGTGATGGATAAAAAAAATTATGCGAGCACAGTATTGAACATGCCTGCTACCGGTGCTATTGTTCAATCCGTGAGCCAGACAAAAGGAGCTATAAGTTATGTAGGATTGGCTTATCTCAATGCCGACATCAAAGCTTTAAAAGTTTCGTATGATCAGGGTGCAACATTTGTAGGACCAAGTATGGAATCCGCTAAAGATAAAAGCTATCCAATTTCAAGACCACTCTTTTACATCTACGATATGAAATCAGAAGCTAAAGTAAAAGCATATCTGGATTTCTGTCTTTCTGCGGACGGAATGAAAATCGTAGAAACAGTAGGTTATATTCCGGTTCTATAAAAGATAAACTTCAGGTGAAGAGATTCTTCGAAAAATTTATTGAGGCACTGATCAAGACGAGTGGATACACTACATCCATAATCGTCCTCTTGATTGTTGTTTTTTTATTTAAAGAAGGAATCTCTTTTCTTGGGGAGTCACCTGTTGAACATTCCTATACCTTGATTGGACATCGCGACAATCCGGTCAACGAAATGAAAGATCTGGACATCAAAAATATTTTTGATGGTAAGATCAATAACTGGAAGGAGATTGGCGGCAACGATCAAAGTTTAAGTCATTTTGAATTATCGGACCTGACATCCATTTATGGAGAGGCAGCTTTAGGCAAGGATCTTGAATTTACCAAAAATTACGCAAAGCGACTGATCGACAGTTTGCCAGGAGCATTATTGTTTTTACCGCAGTCCTTGGTGAAAGATGCAGAAGGAGTTAAAACCATAACGGTTGAAAAAATTACCCTTGTACATTTTTTGAGTGGCAGAGAATGGTTTCCGACCTCAAAACCATCTGCAGTTTTTGGTGCCTTACCACTGTTGCTTGGCACATTGGTAGTTAGTTTTTTTGCGATTCTGCTTGCTTTACCTTTTGGTCTTGCAGGATCCATCTATCTGGCCGAAATCGCTGATATGCGGGTAAGAAATGTGCTCAAACCAATCATCGAATTATTATCGGGAATTCCCTCTGTGGTTTATGGATTTTTTGGCCTCGTAATCATTGTGCCATGGCTGCAGAATTTGCTTCAATTGCCGGTAGGAGAAACTGCACTTGCCGGGTCAGTAGTGCTCGCTATAATGGCTTTGCCCACGATCATCACCGTTTCAGAAGATGCCATTCGAACCACACCACGAGCCATGAAAGAAGCCAGTCTTGCGCTTGGCGCCTCACATTGGCAGACCATTCGAAAAGTTATATTGCCCTATGCTTCCTCAGGTATAACGGCAGCGATCATTTTAGGCATCGGCCGGGCAATAGGGGAGA
>Ga0075163_10001739_pt1 | contig 29406 bp, 20 predicted proteins | sample JI1023141ADNA_FD_71478 | JGI IMG/M metagenome (GOLD analysis project Ga0075163, IMG submission 71478) | Wastewater effluent complex algal communities from Wisconsin, to seasonally profile nutrient transformation and Carbon sequestration -... | ecosystem: Engineered > WWTP > Effluent > Algae...
GGTGACTTCCTTCAGGTCCTGCTGCTTGGGCTCGTCACGCTTCAACACGGAAAAAATGTAGTAGCCCTTGGTTCCCTTGACCGGATCACTGATCGAGTGGGCGGCCGGGTCGTGGTAGAAAATGGCGGACACGAGATCGTTCTCCGCCTTGATCGAGTCAGGCGGCGCGTCCTGTGAGAAAGCAGCCAGGGTTTCGACTTTCATCTTCAAGCCTGCGGCGATCAGTTCGAGCTTGGCCATGGGCTTGAGCGAGGCCTCGTTGAACTCGTTCACCTTCTTGCCGTATTCATTCTGCGCCTTCGCGCGCTTGTCGGCGTCGAGCTTGTCGAGATCCTTGGGCTCCTCGAAGAACACATAGGACACGGCGCGCTTCTCGGGCGTCTTGTAGGTTTCCTTCTTCTCGTCGTAGTACTTCTTGATCTCGTCGTCCGTGACCTGGGCCTTCTTTTTGAACTCTTCGAGCGCAAAGGTGATCGTGGAGGCCTTCACGGTCTGGTATTGATTCGCGTAGGTCTTGCTCACGGCGAGAGGCGACGGGGAAAAATTACCTGCCACCAGCGCGCGGAGTTTGTCGAGACCGACCTTGTACTTCACGAGTTCGAGCAAGTCAGGGCCACGGAAGCCCATCGAGCCAAGGTTGTCCTCCAACTGACTGGCGCGCGCCGCATCAAAGACACCGTTGTTCTGAAACGACGGCAGCTTCTGAAATTCCGCCTTTGCTTCCGCATCGGAGATGGCGATGCCGTTGTTCTCCATCTCCTGCTTCAAGACGAGAAGATTGAAGACGAAGTCCACCGGCACTTCGTCATTGGTCTGATACTTCCGCGAGACCATGGTGAGCTGCTGCGGCAGGTCGTACATCCCCATCATGTAGGCGAGGCGCATGTAGCGCATGTAGCGGTCCATTTCCGAGCGGGAGTAATCCTTGCCGTAAATGGTGAAGGCTGTCTGGGTTGGGTCATCGAGCAGCCCGCCGCGTCCTTTTTTCCATCCGCCCCAGACCGAGAAGCTGAGGATGATGATGACGGTGAGGCAGATTAGAAAGGCACCGCGGTGCCGGCGAAAAAACTCAAGCATGGGGATTCGGGTAAAGTGGGGCGGTAAATACGACCCGGACGCCACGGCGGCAACCGGAAAGTGGGCTTGGGGAAGCTGGGTAAAAAAGAGGGACTCCTCGCGGAGTCCCTCTCGTGGTTGAGTTCGTGAGCACTGGCAGGATTACTCCTGACCGGGGCGCCATTCTTCTGTGGCGAACTTGAAGGCCTGCTCCAGTCCGACGAGGTCGGTGCTGGGGCGGAGGCTTTCGAAGGCCTGGCTCTCGCGCTTGAGATCGGCTTCGTTGTAGTTGACCGCCTTGACGGAGAGGCCGATGCGGCGCTCGACCTTGTCCACCTTGATGACGCGGGCTTCGACTTCGTCGCCGACATTGAGCTTGTCTTTGACGCGGGCGATGTGGTCCTCGCTGATCTGGCTGATGTGGACGAGACCGTCGATGTCGTCCTCGAGTTCGACGAAGGCACCAAAGCTGGCGATCTTCGCGACCTTGCCCTTGACCAGGTCGCCGACCTTGAAGCGGTCGTCGATCTTGGACCATGGGTCGGTCTCGAGCTGCTTCATGCCCAGGCTGATGCGCTGGTTGGCCTTGTCGATGCCGAGCACGGTGGCCTCCACTTCCTGGCCCTTCTTGAGAAGCTCGGATGGGTGATTGATCTTGCGAGTCCAACTGAGGTCGGAGACGTGGATCATGCCGTCGATGCCTTCTTCCAGTTCCACAAAGGCACCGTAGGCGGTGAGGTTGCGGATTGGGCGCTTCATGGTCGTGCCCACTGGGTAGCGGACATCGATATCGTCCCAAGGATTGGTGTCGAGCTGACGGACGCCGAGGGAGATCTTGCGCTCTTCCTTGTTGATGCCGAGAACAACTGCTTCGAGTTCCTGGCCCACGGTGAGCACATCGGACGGACGCGCGATGCGCTTGATCCACGATAGCTCGGAGACGTGAACGAGACCTTCGACGCCCTCTTCGACTTCGACAAAGGCACCGTAAGCAACGAGCTTCGTGACCTTGCCTCGGACCTTGTGGCCCACTGGGTAACGGCCTTCGATGTTTTCCCACGGGTTGTTGGCCATCTGCTTGAGGCCGAGCGACACGCGCTCTTTCTCGCGATTGACTTCGAGGATCTGCACTTCGAGACGCTGACCGATGCCGACCATTTCGGAAGGATGGTTGAGGCGGCCCCACGACATATCCGTGATATGAAGGAGTCCGTCCATGCCGTTGAGGTCCACGAACACGCCGAAGTCGGTGATGTTCTTGACCACGCCGATGACCTTGTCGCCGGGCTTGACGCCGTCGAGGAACTTCTGGCGCTGCTCGGCGCGCTCCGCTTCGATGACTTCGCGGCGGGAGAGGACGATGTTTTTGCGGTCGTCGTTGATCTTGACGATCTTGAACTCGTACACCTTGCCGACGTACTCGTTGAGGTCCTTCGGTGGGATGATGTCGATCTGGCTGCCGGGGAGGAATGCCTCGACGCCGACGTTGACCATGAGACCGCCCTTCACGACGGACTTCACCTTGCCCTTCACGAGGCCACCATCTTGATAGACCTTGTAAATCTTGTCCCAGTTCTGACGATGGGCGGCCTTTTCCTTCGAGAGGACGACCATGCCCTCGTCGTTTTCGAGGCGTTCCAGGAGAACTTCGACTTCGTCACCCACCTGGATGTCTTCGTCTTCAAATTCGTTGGAGGGGATCGCGCCTTCAGACTTGTAGCCGATATCGACCAGAACGATCTGAGGTTTGATTTCGAGGATCCGGCCCTTGACGATGGATCCTTCGGAGAGCGCCCGGAATGATCCGGCGATCATTTCCGAGAGAGTAGTTGCACTCATTGATGATGTTTGGGTTGTGGAGTGATGTTTGTTACGACATGGCCTCCCACTCCAGGAGGCTGATGCCGGTCCCCTCTATTCCAATCCAAGCCCGAATGGCCGGGGACGAGAGGGCCGGTAAAGTGGGGGAGGTCGTTTGGAAAGCAACATCTTTTAAGCCCTGGCAATCAGTCAGCTCGCGCGGGTGCAAAAAGATAGCCCGGCTACAGCCCCCAAAATGAGACGGGCCAGGAAACCCTGGCCCGCTTCTGCTTGACATCTAACCTGCTCGACAGCAGCCGATGCTCACTTCTCCGCGAACTGCGCGTCAAAGATGATCTTGCTCGGCGGGAAGTCGATGCGCTTCACATGCTCGCAGGATTCCTTCGCGCCGTGCTCGCGGTCCATGCCGCCGTCCTCCCACTCGACTGAGAGCGGACCACCGTAGTTGGTGTCGTTGAGCGCACGGATGATCTTTTCAAAGTTGATGTTGCCGCGACCGACGCTCTTGAAGTCCCAGTAGCGCTCGGGCCTGTGGAAATCGACGTGCCCGCCGAAGACGCCGGCATCGCCGCCGAGGTTCCAGGCCACGTCCTTCATGTGAACGTGGAAAATCCGGTCGTGGAACTTGTAGATGAACTTCACATAATCCACCCCCTGATACCCGAAGTGCGAGGGGTCGTAGTTGAAGCCGAAAGCCGGGTGGTAATCCACTGCCTGCAAGGCGCGCTCGGCTGACGAGATGTCGAATGCGATCTCTGTCGGGTGAACCTCAAGAGCGAATCGCACACCTTGCTTCTGGAACTCATCAAGGATGGGCTTGAATCGCTTGGCAAAGTCCTTGTAGCCGTTCTCGATCTGCTTCGGCAGATTTGGCGGGAAGCTATAGACGAGGTGCCAGATGGAGGAGCCGGTGAAGCCGTTCACAACCTTCACGCCGAAACGCTTCGCGGCCTGCGCGGTCTTCATGAGTTCCTCGGCCGCGCGCTTGCGCACGCCCTCGGGTTTGCCGTCGCCGTAGATGTAGTCTGGCAGGATCTGCTTGTGCCGCTCGTCGATGTTGTCGCAAACCGCCTGGCCGACGAGATGAGCGCTGATTGCATGGCATTGAAGCCCTGCCTTCTTGATGAGCGCGCGTTTGGCGTCGCAATACTTCTGATCTGCCTTGGCCACTTCAAAGTGGTCGCCCCAGCAGCCGAGTTCCACTCCGTCGTAGCCAAACGATTTGGCTTTTTTCAGGAAAGTCGGAAGCGGAAGATCGGCCCACTGGCCGGAAAAGAGTGTGACTGGGCGTGCCATAACGGTTCTTGGTTTTCGGTTCAAGTTTGCTGGTTGATGCCTGGAAAGGCGTGCGCTGATTGTCTGCGGAGGCGGAGAGTTGGCAATCAAAAAGTCGGACACCAAAGCCGAAGGCGACTCGGGAGCTCGCTCGGGAGATGGCTCGGGAGATGGCTTTTCACCGCCACTCCCTCAACCTCTCCGGAAACGGGCAGTCCGCGCAGGCGGAGTCGTCTTCGAGGCAGAAGTCTTCATACACTTGCAGGAGACCTTGCTGGTGGTGGAGCTTCTTTTGGAATTCCTTCGCGCGCGGGCTGTCGCCGAAGAGCCGGAGGACGGCGCGGCGGACTTTTTGATTGTCGAGCATGGCGGGGAGTTCGAGATACTCGGCCCAGAGGCGAGTACGCTCGGGGACGAGGAGCGGGTAGGCGATGTTGGCGAGCATCTCCTGCACGCGAGTCTCGCCGATGAGGGCGAGCGGCTTGGCCGACGGCTCGGCGAGCAGCGTGAAATGCGTGCTCCAGAAATCGTGATCGAGCGCAAGCAGCGTCTCGCGCCAAGCCATCTGGCTCCAGCGTGTGGCTTCGAGCAACGGCGCGGCGACCTTTTTCCACGACGCGATCATCGCAGCGAACGCACCGAGGCGACGCTGGGGGTGATTACCGGGGCGCGTGGCGGCGAGCTTCCATTTGATGAGGCTCTGCGGCTCCAGCCAGCGGAGGCAGTCATCCCGCACTTTCCACCACTCGGACCAGAGCGTGCGGAGGTAGGCGCGCGTGGCGGGTTGTGTGTCCTCGGAGCGTACGCTCTCAAGAAAAGTGCTCGCGCCAAAGAGCAGCGCCTCGCGTGCATCGGCGGAGAGCTTCGACAAGCGACGCAGCGGCAGCCGCTGACTGAGGATCAAAAAGGGCCGCTGATTGTTCCGGTAGCCGAGCGCGACGGCGAGCGCCTGATAGATCGCCTGCTCGCGGCCATGCGCGTCCACCCACTGATGCAGGCGGCGCGACTTCTTTTGCAGACGGTATTGAGCGGAGGACTCGAGCAAGTCGGCGACACACCGTTCCTCCATCTCACGCAAAGGCGTGGCGCAGCGTCCAAGTCGGGCGGCAGCGACCTGAAGGGACGGTCGAGCATCGCCGCCGAGCATCGCGGGCGAGAGCTGCACCTGTGTGACCTCGCGATGCTCCGCCGTGCGGGTGAAGACGCGCATGTCCGCAGGTGCGTGCATGAAAATGTGAAACACCACGCGGTTGTAGTCGGCGTTCGCGCCATGTGCGTGCCGCTCCCAATCACGCACATCAGGATCAAGCTCGATGTCGCCGCGCAGAGTCGTTCCGTCGATCTCGACCGCGCAGTCGGTAAAGTCAGGCCCCGCGCCGGAGTTCCACACACCGAAGTCACGAACGATCACGCGCTTCCCATCCACGCTGGTGAACTCGCTGCCAAACTCGCCAGCGAACCATAGGCTTTGTACGTCGATCTCGCTCAGCGCATCGTCCCACTGTCCGGGAAGCGCCTCGGCGATGCCACCGAAGACGGACTCACGAAAGCGCTCGTAGCGGTCGGCGAGGGGGAGCGGCGTCATGGGCTGGTGGAAGGTAGGGCTCCCACACTCGCTGCGTGCGGGAGGGAGCAGGATGGTTCATGTCTTGAGATCAGCCAGAGAAACGTCCGCGAGCGAGTCCACCTTTTTCCAGGCACCGGTGAAATCGAGATGCCGCGTCATCGGCCCGGGCGCGACGATGCAGCGGATGCCAGCGGCCACAGCGGCGCGCAGTCCGTTCAGGGAGTCCTCAAAGATCACCGCTTCCTCGGGCGCGACGCCGAGCTTCTCCGCCGCGTGCAAGAACAAATCCGGTGCCGGCTTGATGCGCTCGACATAGTCGCGCGTGCTCAGATTGGCGAAGTGGTGGCGCAGCTCCAGCTTCTCCAGCCAACCATTCACCCAGCGGTGGGAGCTGCTCGATGCGACCGAGCATGGTAGCCCCAGCTCCGCAGCCTCTGACAAGCGATCACGCACGCCAGGCAGCTCGCCAGCCGCCGTGAGCAGCTCGCGCACGCGCTCCTCTCGCCTCGCGTCCTCGGCAGTCCAGTCGAAGGTCTTGCCCGTGAGCTTCTCCAGATCGGCCATCGGATCGTAGTGCGCGCCGAAATCGCTGCCGATGCACTGGGAGAACGCCTCGACCGTCAGCTCATGCCCGTGATCGGTGTAAAGCTCGCGCCACGACTGGTAGATCGCGCTCTCCGTGTCGAGAATGAGACCGTCGAAGTCAAAAATGATGGCGCGGATCGGGGTGGAGGTGTTCAAGGGCTCAAGCAGGTGAATTGGAGGGAGGATTCGGTGGCGGCGGCTTTACTGCAAACTGATTCCTGCACTTTGATCCTCGCGCGTGATTTCTTTCCTCGCTGCTTGATAGCCGCTTCACCGCATCCACGTTCACTGCCACCACCATGAAAAGCATCCTCATCGCCCTTCTCGCACTCGCGCTGCCCGCCATAGCGGCGGACAAGAAAAACATCCTCATGATCGCCGGCAAGCCCTCGCATGGGCCCGGCCAGCACGAGCACAATGCGGGCATCCAGCTTTTGCGGAAGTGCCTCGAGCAAGGAGCGGCCGACAAAGTGGAGATCAAGCACCATCTCAATGGCGAGTGGCCGTCGCAGGAGGAGCTGTCGAAGGCGGACACCGTGGTGATCTATTCCGATGGTGGTGGCGGGCATCCAGCGCTGCAGGGCGACCGACTTCAGCAGCTCGACAAGGAAATGAAGCGCGGCTGCGGCTTTCTCACCCTGCACTACGCGGTGGAGCCGACGATCGAGAAAGGAAACAAGGAGTTCATCGACTGGATGGGCGGCTGCTTTGAGATCAACTGGAGCGTGAATCCGCACTGGGACGCAAACTTCAAAGAGTTCCCCGCGCATCCGATCAGCAGCGGCGTGAAGCCATTTGCCACCAATGATGAATGGTATTTCTACATGCGCTTCCGCAAGGGAATGCAGGGCGTGACGCCGATCCTCAGCGATGTGGCACCCGACTCGACGATGAGCCGCCCTGACGGCCACCACAGTGGCAATCCGGCCGTGCGTGAGTCCGTGAAGAACAAGGAAAAGCAGCACGTCGCCTGGGCCGCCGAGCGCGAAGGCGGCGGCCGCGGCTTCGGTTTCACCGGCGGCCATTTCCACCAAGGCTGGGCCAACAACGACCAGCGCAAGCTCGTGCTGAATGCCATTCTCTGGACCGCCAAGGCGGAAGTGCCAACTGGCGGTGTCGAGAGCACCGTGACGGAAGCTGACATGGTGGCGAATCTCGATCTCAAGCCGGGGCAGGGTTTGCCGGAGAAGCCGAAGAAGTAAGTCGGACACTCTTGTCCGGCATATTCAGTTCCGAATCCTAAATGGGCAGATAGAAGTGCCCGCATTACTTCATGCTCACCTTCGATTGCCATCTCGACCTCAGCATCAACGCCCTCGCGCCCTACAATCGCGATCTCCGTCAGCCTGTGCATGCCATCCGGCATCGCGAGCAGGGGATGACGGACATCAAAGGTCGCGCGGCAGGCACCGTGGCGTTTCCGGAGATGCGGCAGGCGCAGATCGGCCTGTGCGTGGCCACGCAGATCGCGGGCTGCATGAAGGGGCCGCCGCCCTTTGCCGGATGGGCATCACCGGAGCAGGCGTGGGCGGAGACGCAGGCGCAGCTCTCGTGGTATCACGCGATGGAAGACTGCGGCGATATGCGGCAGATCAAGAACCTGAAGCAATTCAATGAAGCCGTCGAGCTGTGGTCGGACACGAGCAAGCCCGATGAAAAAAAGCCGATCTGCTACATCCTCAGCCTCGAAGGCGCGGACTCCATCCGCACCGTCGGCCATCTTGAAAAACACTGGGAGCAAGGTCTCCGTGCGATGGGCCCCGCGCATTACGGCGTGTGCCGCTACGCGATGGGCCACGACATGATGGGCCGACTGCCTCCGGGGGGAAAGGAACTGATCAAAGAGATGGATCGCCTCGGCATGATCCTGGACATGACCCACTTGTCCGATGAATGCTTCTGGCAGGCGCTCGACCTTTTCAGCGGCCCGGTTTGGGCCAGTCACTCGAACTGCCGCGCGCTCGTGCCGGATGTGCGCCAATTCTCCGACGAGCAGTTAAAGGCGCTCATCGAGCGCGGGGCCACGATCGGCGCGGCCCTTGATGCGTGGATGATGACGCCCGGCTGGATTCGCGGCAAGACGACACCACGCGATGCTGCGCTGAAGCTCGAAGTCATCACGGATCACATCGATCACATCTGCCAGCTCGCCGGAAATTCGCATCACAGTTGCATCGGTACCGATCTCGATGGCGGCTTCGGCATCGAGCAGACTCCGATGGATCTCGATACCATCGCAGATCTCGCCCGAATCCCCGACATGCTCGCGAAGCGCGGGTACAAGGAGCACCAGATCGAGAATATCATGGGCGGGAATTTGATCCGCTTCGTGCGCAAAGCCTGGGAGAAGATGTGACGCTGCCCTGCGGTGAGCAGGGCAGAAATGGGTGATGGCTTGGCTGGATCAAAGCGGCGATTGCCGGACAGAATCGCGCCAGATACCCCGGGCGTGAATGATCGCTGCCGCCGGAAGCGTAGGTTTGCGAGTTCCAACCCAAAGCCCTCCGCATGAAAGCATTCGTTACCTCCTTGCTAGCCGCCGTGTCGCTCACCGCGCCCGGTTTCTCGTCCGAATCCGCGCGTCCGCTGAATTTCACGAACGACATCGTGCCTATCTTCACGAAGGCCTCGTGCAACTCGGGCGGCTGCCACGGGAAGGCGAGCGGACAGAATGGATTCAAGCTCTCGCTCCTCGGCTTCGAGCCGCAGGAAGACTACGAGCACATCGTGAAGGAGGCTCGCGGCCGGCGCGTGTTCCCGGCGGCACCGGATCAAAGCTTGCTTCTGTTGAAGGCGATCAACCAGCTCCCGCACGGCGGCGGGAAGAAAATGGATCCCAACTCGGACGACTACAAACTACTCACCGAGTGGATCGGCAAAGGCATGCCGCTCGGCAAAGACACGGACCCAAAGATTGTGTCCATCGAAGTGCAGCCGAAACAGAACACGATGAAGTTGAAAGGTGAGCAGCAACTCAAGGTGCTGGCGCGCTACTCAGACGGCTATGTGCGTGACGTGACGCGCAGCGCGCTTTACGAGCCGAACGAAAAAAGCATGGCGGAGACGACCGAAGGCGGACTCGTTAAGCTCTTCGACATTCCCGGCGATGTGGCCGTGATGGTGCGCTATCAGGGCAAGGTCACCGTTTATCGCGCCACCATCCCGCTCGGCGCTCCAGTCGAGAATCTGCCAGCCGCGCGCAATTTCGTGGACGAACTGGTCTTTGCGAAGCTGAAGCAGATCGGCATGCCACCCTCGCCCATTTGCGATGACGCGACCTTCCTCCGCCGCGTGACGCTCGACATCACCGGTCGTCTTCCTTCGGTGGAGGAAACGAAGGCTTTCTCGGCCAGCAAAGATCCGAAGAAGCGCGATGCCGTCATCGACACGCTGCTTGCCAGTGCGGATTACGCCGACTATTTCGCCAATAAATGGGCTGCATTGCTGCGTAACAAGCGCGAGGACAAGCGCGACATCACGGCGAACTTCGCTTTCTATTCCTGGGTGCGCGACGGCTTGCTGGAGAACAAGCCCTACGACCAGATGGCGCGTGAGCTTCTCGCCGCAACAGGTGACGTGCTCGAGAATCCACCGGTCGCTTGGTACAAGCGTGTTAAGGAGCCGCAGCAGCAGCTTGAGGACGTGGCGCAGCTTTTCCTCGGCACGCGCATGCAGTGCGCGCAATGCCATCATCACCCGTTTGAGAAGTGGAGCCAGCAGGACTACTACGGCCTTGCCGCGTTCTTCAGCCAAGTGGGCCGCAAGCCGACCGCGATCAAGGGTGAGGAGATTGTCTTCCACAAGCGCGGCGTCGCGTCCTCGGTGAACAAGCGCACGAAGCTGCCCGTGAAGCCCACCAGCCTCGGCGAACCCTCGCTCGACATTCCCGCCGACGAAGACCCACGCCTCCGCCTCGCTGACTGGATGAGCAGCAAGACGAATCCGTTCTTCGCGCATTCACTCGTGAACCGCTACTGGAAGCACTTCTTCAACCGCGGCCTCATCGAGCCGGAGGACGACATGCGCGAGACGAATCCACCGTCGAACCCCGAACTGCTCAATGCGCTGGCCAAGCACTTCATCGACAGCGGCTTCGATCTCAAGTCGGTCATCCGCACCATCGCGCAATCGCACACCTACCAGCTCAGCGCGATCCCGAACGAGCACAATGCCGTCGATCGCCAGAACTTCTCGCGCTACTACCCGAAGCGCCTGCCTGCCGAATCGCTCTTCGATGCCGTGAACCAGATTACCGGCACGCGCAGCAGCTTCAGCGGCTTGCCAGCCGGAACGCGCGCCGTCGCACTGCCTGACAACAGCTACAACGCCAGCTCCTACTTCCTCACCGTCTTCGGCCGCCCCGAAGGATCGAGCGCCTGTGAATGCGAGCGCACGCAGGAAGCCAGCCTTGCACAGAGCCTCCACTTGCTGAACGCGCAGGACATCCAGGCCAAGCTCACCGCCAATGATGGTCGTGCCGCCACGCTGGTGAAGGAAGAGAAACCCGAGCCCGAGAAGTTGCGTGACCTCTACGTCGCCGCTTTCTCACGCGAGCCTCGCGCCGATGAAGTGCAGCTAGCCGAGAAGCACCTCGCCAAACCGCGCGTCGATGCCGAGGGCAAGCCGCTCGACTCCGTGGCCGCGAAACGCCAGGGCTACGAGGACATTCTCTGGGCGATCATCAATACGAAGGAGTTCCTCTTCAACCATTGAGCCGATGTGCGCGTGTGGCAGCAGCCGTAGGGCGGGCATGCTCAGCGCCGTCGATGCGGACAAAACGAAAAGCCATCTCGCGGAACTGCCCGCCTGTGCGTTGACGCTCCTACGCCACCGAAACACTCCTGGCCGAACGGACGCACAGCGAGGCGGGTTGTTCGGCGGCCACATCATCTAAGATTCGATCACCCTATGCGCCGAACAAACCCGCCCTACATCCTTGCGTCGCTTCTCTCTGGATTGGCCGTCGCGTTCACCGGCATCGCCTCCGCGCAGCTTGCCATTCTCCCAACTCCGCGACTGCTCACCATCATGCCAATGGGAGGACAGGTGGGAACGACGGTCGAAGTCACGATCACCGGCACCGATATTGATGACGCCGATGCGCTCCGCTTCTCCGATCCGAAGATCACGGCAAAGCCAAAGACCGCGCCCGACGGAAAACCGGAGGCAGGCAAATTCATCGTCTCCATCGCGCCCGATGCGACACGCGGTGTCTGCGATGTCCACGCGGTGACGCACATCGGCATCTCCACGCCACGCGCATTTGCCGTCGGCTCGATGCCGGAGATCACACGCGCAAAAGCCAACACCACGCTGGAGACGGCGCTCGAGCTGAAGCCAAACTCCATTTGCAATGCGATCGTCACGGCTGCGGCTGCGGATTTCTATTCCTTCCAGGCGACCAAGGACAAGAAGGTGATCGTTGATTGCACCACGGCGGACATCGACTCGCGGCTGATCCGCGTGCTGATCATCACCGATGCCCAGGGCCGGGATCTCGTGGTGAACCGTCGCGGCGGAACGCTGGAGTTCACGCCGCCTGCGGACGGAAAGTACTTCATCAAAGTCCACAGCCTCACCTACGAGGGCGGGGCCGAGCACTTTTACCGCCTCGCTTTGCTCGACGCCACGGCGCTGGAACCGGCACCGGCGAAAAAGGCGACAGTCGTCAGCGCCTACTCATGGCTTCCAGATAGCGCGCTTGCCAAGCAGCAGCCCACAAGCGCCGAGAAGGAGCCGAACAACGCGCAAAGCCAGGCGCAGAAGATCACGCTGCCGTGCGACATCTCCGGCTCGTTTTATCCGGCGGCGGACGTGGATACGTTCGAGTTCGCTGGCAAAAAGGGCGACGTGTGGTGGATCGAAGTCGCGTCGCAACGGCTCGGGCTCACGACTGATCCCTTCGCCGTCGTGCAGCGCGTCACCAAAGACGGTGCCGCCGAGAAGCTCACCGATGTTGTGGAACTGAACGACATCCCGAATCCAATCGCCGGTGTCCCGTTTGACGCAGCCTCATCCGACTTGCTCGGCAAGGCCGAGATCAAGGAAGATGGCGTGTATCGCCTCCAGCTTCGCGATCTCTTCGGCGGCACGCGCAGCAACGCGAAGAACATCTACCGGCTCATCATCCGCAAAGCCGCGCCTGACTTCGCACTCGTCGCCTGGGCCTTCGATGCGCCGAACGGCCCGAACTACGCGCAGGTGCCCGCGCGGCCGATCGCTCTTCGCGGCGGTGGCACGATGGCGCTGCAAGTGGCCGCGCTGCGTCGAGACGGATTCGATGGCGACATCGAACTCTCCGTCGAAGGCCTGCCCGCTGGAATGACGGCCACCGGCTTGAAAATCCCCGCCGGCAAAACGCAGGGAATGATTCTCTTCACCGCCACAGAGAAAGCCGCGCGCGCTGTCGCGAACGTGAAACTGACCGGTCGCGCGCAAGTCAACGGTGCCCCCGCCTCGCGTCCGTGCAGCTTCGCTTCCGTCGTGTGGCCCGTGCCGAACACCGCACAGGAAATCCCGCGCACGCGATTGCAGGACGTCGTGGCCGTTTCCATCAGCGGCTTCGAGCTGTCGCCGCTCACGATTGTGCCGAAGGAAAACAAAGTCTTTGAAGCAAAGGCGGGAACCAAGCTGAGCATCCCGCTCGCCCTCACCTGGCGCGGCGATCACACGACCGCACTGAAGTTGAAAGCGGTTGGCTCGGGCTTCGAGGCCATGAAGGAAACTGACATCGCCATCAAAGCCGCCACGTCAGAAGCCGTGCTCGATCTTGCCACGTTAAAGACCGCACCCGGCGACTACACGCTCGCCTTCCACGTCGTCGCCAAAGGCAAGCACGCCCGCGAGCCGGAAGCCGCGAAGGCAGCCGCCGAAGCGCAGAAGAAAGCCGATCAAGAAGCCACCGCTGCTGCCGCCGAAGCAAAGAAGCTCGCCGCCGCCGCCAAAGCCGCACCCGCCGACAAGAAGACCGAAGCGGAAAAGGCCGCCAAAGACGCCGCCGAAAAACAAAAGAACGCCGACGCCGACGCCGCCAAGGCCGAAGCCGCGAAGCTCGCGAAAGCCGCAACCGCCAAAGCAACGCCCAAAGACTTCGCCGACATCATCATCTCGGAACCCGTGCGCATCTCCATCAAGCCTGCCGACAAGAAATGAAAAACTCGATCCGCCCCCTTTTCCTCACGCTGTTGGCTCCTGTTGTCGCGTCCGCTGCTGCGACGGCACCGATTGAAATCGCCGCGCCGAAGCCGGGTGTGACCGTGGATTTCCAACGGGACGTTTATCCGATCCTGAAGGCCAACTGCATCGCGTGTCACAACAAGACCACGACGAAGGCGGACCTGAATATGGAGACGCCGGAGCTGATGAAGAAGGGCGGCGAGTCGGGTCCGGGCATCGTGCCGGGCAAGGGCGCGGACAGCATTGTTTTGCAAGCGGCGGCGCACACTTGGGATTCGATCATGCCGCCAAAGGGCAACAAGGTCGGCTCGGTGAATCTCACGTCGCAGGAGTTGGGTGTGCTGAAGGCGTGGATCGATCAGGGCGCGAAGAGTTCGGTCAAGCAGGCGCAGCAGATCGCCTGGCAGGCGCTGCCGCCGGGTTTGAATCCGATCTACTCGCTCGCGATGACAAAGGACGGCCGCTTTGCTGCGTGCAGCCGCGCGAACCAAATCTTCGTGTATGACCTCGCCACTCGGCAGTTCGTCACGCGCCTCACCGACGACGCGCTCATCAAGCAGGAGATGTACAAGACGGCGGGTGTCGCGCATCGCGATCTCGTGCAATCGCTCGCCTTCAGTCCAGACGGCACGCGGCTCGCATCGGGAAGCTTCCGCGAGGTGAAAATCTGGCGGCAGGAGAAGTCCAAGTCGGCTGCCCGCAAAGCAGACCCTGCGCTTGGCGTGATTGTGTCACGACTCAGCGGCGATGGAAAACAAATCATCTGCGGCGACAAAGCCGGTGCGATTCAGGTGCTCGACGCGGCAACCGGCAAGGTAATCAAGACGATCCCGGCTGTGAGTGCGCCGGGCATCAAGTTGATCGGAGTGTCACCGGATTCATCGAAGGCGGTTGTTTATGGGAACGACGCCGCGCTCGCGATTTGGAATCTCCAGGACGGCAAACGCATTTCCGTGAAGCCCGGTGTGGCTGGAGTGCGCGCCGTTGCATGGACGAAGGACGGCAAAGCGGTCGCCACCGCTGGCGAAGACAAAATCATCCGCGTGTGGCCGCTTCCGGCCACCGAGGGCCCGGAGCTGGCAGCCACGAAAGAACTCAAGGGCGCGACAGGCGCCATCACGGTGCTCGAAGCGGGAACAGGGCCCGATCATTTGCTCTCCGCTGGCGAAGACAACGTCGTGCGCCTTTGGAGCATCGCCGACGCCAAGGTCGCGCGTGAGTTCAAGATTGCCGGTGCCGTGGCGCTCGCTTTGTCCGCCGATGGAAAGCAGCTCGCCGCAGGCTGCGCGGATGGTGCAGTGCGCATCTGGGACGCGCTCGCGCCGAAGCAACTCGCCGAGCTGCGTGGTGATGCCGACACCACCAAGCGAATGGCCGCGCTCGAGTGGGAGATCGCTGCGAAGGCGATGGACACCACTTTTCAAACCGCCGAGATCGCGCGCATCGACGCCGACACGAAGTCGCTCGACGACCGCTTGAAAAAGTCGAACGACGCCATCGAAGCCGGAAAGAAGGCGCTTCCGGACAAACAGAAAGCCGTGAAGCCTGCGCAGGATGCGAAAGCGGCAGCGCAGAAGGTTGCAGACGAAGTAGCTGCGGAAGTCGCGAAGGCACCCAACGGCAAACCCGATGCTGCGCTGGAGAAGAAAAACAAGGAAGCGCAGGACAAACTGGTGGCCGCCGTCAAAGCCGAGGAAACCGCCGTCGCCGCTGTGAAGACCGCCGAGGATCAGATCAAGGATGCGGAAGCCGAAGTGAAAATCATCAACGATGCCAAGGCGAAGAACGTGAAGCTCGTGGCTGATGCCAAGGCGGCGCTCGAAGCAGCGAAACAAACTCAAACCAAGGCCACCGCAGACCTCGCGGCACTGAAAGCCTCCGTCACGAAGGATGCGGTTCGTCCGCTGGCCGTCGCATTCTCTGCCGATGCGCAGACCGTAGCCGCATCGCTCGGCAATGGAGCCGTGCGCGTGTGGGCGGTGGCATCCGGTCAGCCGGTCGAGCAACTTGCCGGAGCAGCCGCAACGACGGCAGCTTCCATGGCCGCTGCAGACGGCGCATTTGTTTCCTGTGCTGCCGACGGAAGCGCCGCACGCGTGGATTTCGCTTCACGTTGGGTGCTGGAACGCACAATCGGCGGTGAGAAGCCCGACTCGCCATTCGTCGATCGCGTGAACGCGCTTCGCTTCTCGCCCGATGGCAAGACACTGGCCGCCGGTGGTGGTGAGCCATCGCGCACGGGTGACATCACGATTCTGGACGCGGCGACGGGCGCTGTTGTGAAATCATGGAACGAGCGGCATTCCGACGCCGTGCTCAGCATTGATTTCTCGCCCGACAGCAAGCTCATCGTCTCCGGCGGCGCGGACAAAGCCGTGCGCATCACCGACATCGCGAGCGGCAAACAAACCCGCGTCTTCGAAGGCCACACCCATCATGTGCTCGGCGTCTCCTTCCGTGCCGATGGCCGCATTCTCGCCAGCGCGGGCGCTGACAACGCCGTCAAGATTTGGGACATGATCACCGGCGACCGAAAGAAAAACATCGACGGCTGGGACAAAGAAGTGACCTCGCTCCAGTTCATCGGCGCGACTGATCAAATCCTCACCTCCGCTGGCGACAACCGCATTCGCCTCATGCGCGACTCCGGTGCCGAAGTGCGCTCCATCGCAGGCCTGCCCGAGTTCATGTACGGCGCTGCTGGCACGGCGACGGCCAGCGTCATCGTCGGCGGCGGTCAGGACAGCGTGCTCCGCGTGTGGGACGGAACGAGCGGCAAGGAAGTGGTGACCTTTGGCGCGAAGTAGCTTCGGTCAGTTCCTCGTCACGCTACAGCCGTGACAGGAGAATCCAGCGCCGAACGAGACGAGCCACAGGTCATCTGGCGTGCTGCCATTGCCCGACAGCGCGCGCTCCAGAGCGAAGAGAACGGAAGGGCTGCTCATGTTTCCACAGTCGCGCAAAACACTGGCGGACTCCGCGAGCGGTTGGTCGGGAAGTCGCGTGCGGATCGAGGCGAGCACATCTCGACCGGCGGCGTGACTGATGACGTGAGGTTTGTGGCCGTTGCTCGGATACAATTGATTCACCGCATCGGCGGCAACATCGGGAACGGCGCGGTGAAGCTGATTGCAGAGTTTGCCGTCGCGATTCACAAAACGGATCTTCTCGCGCTCCTCCGGCAAATGCAGCGTGCTGAACTTGTCGATGCGCCAGCCGGTCGCATCTTTGCCATCGAGCACGAGCGCCGCCGCGCCATCGCCGAACAAGCAAAGGCTGATCAGCACGCCCGGATCGTCGCTCACATAAAACGCGGCGGAGCACACCTCGACCGCGACGACGGCCACGCGATGATCGGGGTGTGCGGACAGGTAGTTAGATGCGGCTCGCAGAGCGGGAATGGCGGCACCGCACCCGGCACCGGTGATGTCCATCAGATAGGTCGAGGCCGGAAGATTTGCTTCTTCCGCGATGTGACTCGAAAGCCCCGGACAAAGATAGCCCGTGCAGGTGCAGACGAAGAGCGCATCGACATCACGCACGTCGGCTCTTTCGAGCGCGCGATGCAACGCCCGCGCGCCGAGCGCTCGTGCTTCGCGCTCGTAAGTCTCGCTCAATGCCTGCGCCGAGCGATCAAAGATGGGCTGCAGATAGTCGGCGCAGAAGTGTCGCTTCTCGATGCCGCTCGATCCGAGCAGGACTTTCTCCAGCAGCTCGATGGAGCGCGGCTTCAGATCGCGGACGACGCGTGCATCACGCAGCGCCGCCCAGCACTCGGGTTGGGACCAGGAGCGCTCGGGAAGTGCGGTGGCGATGCTATGGAGACGCATGGCTTTCTATCGCACCTTTCGGTAGAGAGTCTCAAACGAAACGAGGTTCTTTCTCACCGCCAAAGTACACAACCGACGGCTGGCGCGCGTGAGAAGCAGTCCGTGAAGCACCCATGACCAGCGCAGTCGGCTGGCGAAGCGGCGTCGCTGATCTTCATAGGCGCGGACCGTTGCTTCGCGCCATGTCGAGCGCGCGGAGGCCCATTCAACCAGCGGCTCCACCGCAAGCAGCGCGCTTTGGAATGCCATGCTCATGCCGTTACCGGTGAAGGGCGGGATCATGGCCGCCGTGTCGCCAATGCGAAACTCACCCTCGTCGGCGCGGCGCTGCCAGCCGAGAAAAAACTGGTTCACACCCTTGATCGACGCCGCATCGACACGCGCAGCCCGGAGCCGCGACGCGACGCCCGGCATCGCGGCCTCATCAAGTGCAAGCGGCAGCAGCTCCGTGCGCGAATCCGCGCCAGCGACCGGCTTCGCGCGGCGGAACAAGCCGCACACGTTCACGCGCCCGTTTTCGACGCAGGTCATCCCGACGTAGGCTCCGCGGCCCATGTGAATCTCCAAATCAGTCGCGAGGCCGAGCGCCTCGTAGTGGGACTTCAAACCCACCCACCGCGATTCGCGCCTTGGTCTGCCCGTCGCCAAAACCACGCCCTCGCCACCGCCGGATAATCGTTGGTTTGTGACCACTTCGCCACCAAGCGCGATGAGACGCTCCACGAGCAAGGCATCGAGATGAAAGCGACTGAGGCCACGCGCGTCGTCCGGCAGGGCGGCGCGCAGCAGCTCGCGATCTCCTTCATGCCAGGAAGTCCCTCTGTGCCGTCGCGCTTCACCGAACAAATCCGCAATGCCGAGCGATTGCAGCTCGAGCTCCGTCACGCCAGAGATGAACTCGCCGCACACCCGGTGCCTCGGATACGTCGCAGCTTCGATCAGCCGCACCGGCACATCGCGACTCCGCAGCGCGATGCCGAGCGAGAGTCCGGCGAGTCCGCCTCCTGCGATGGTTACTGGGTTCATTCAGGAAACGGGATCTCGCACAGCCTCGAGGTGATACGCGCCGAGCAGCGTGGAGGACACGCGGTAACGCCAGTCTCGAAGTCCGAGCAAGCTCGGAAGCTCGTCCTTCGCAAATCCGGCGCGGATGCTGACGAGCATGTCGTGGTTAGTAACGTGATTGAAATCAGCCAGCGCGGCCAGCAGAGCACCTTGCGCGAGATGAATGGATTTTCGTGCAGGCTCACAAGCCAGGACCACTCGCGTCTCGGGGCTGAGCTTCTTACCGAGCGCCGCCAGTTGCTCGGCGTCGAAGTGATGCAGGAACAAATTTGCGATCACGACGTCGGCCGACGGCAGCCCGGCCGGTTCAAAAATGCTTTGCCGCAACCAAGCAACGTCAGGATGCAGATCGATGGGTCTTGGAGCGAGGTCGATGGCTGTGTACTCTCTTGCCACGCAAACGCCGGCGGCAAGCAAGCTCCCGCACAGTGCGCCATCACCAGCGCCGAGTTCAAGAATTCGCCAGCCAGGATTCATCAGCGACTTCAAGCGCCGGGTGATCCACCGATGGTTGCCCATGATGCCGTTGATCAGGCGCAACTCGGCCCGGCTGCGGATGGCCGCAGGATCGGACGGCGAGAGGTGATCGAGAAGTTCCGGCTCCAGGAGGCGCTGCATGGCAGTGAATCGGCGGTGGCGAGCGCAGTGGCAATGGGAAACACCGCAGGCGATCTGATGTCTTCTTGACCGCCTGAAGGCGGGACTCCAACGACGGACAGAGAGGCCGCGGACAGCGTGCCTGCTGAAATTTCAGCACTTTGTTCTTGTCAAAAAGAGCGCCTGCTGATATTTCAGCAGGCATGTGGGACGAAAAATCCGAAAAATCCATGAGCCGCCGGGAAAGGCAGGTGATTCAGATTGTGATGAAGCACGGGCGGGTCTCCGCGCGTGAGATCGAGGAGGAGATGCCGGACGCGCCGACGTATTCGGCGGTGCGCTCGATTCTCCGATTGCTGGTCGAGAAGGAAATGCTCGTCAAAGAGCAGGTCGATGGCCGCGACTGGTTCCGGCTGCCGGTGAACGCTGGCAAGGCACGGGTGAAGGCGCTGCACGGCATGGTGCGGCAGTTTTTCGACAACTCGGTTGGCGAGGCGGCGCTGGCGTTGCTCGGACAGAAGAATGTGAAGCTCTCGCCGGAAGAGGCGGAGCGGCTGATGAAACTCATCGAGGAGGCGAGATCGAAATGAGTGCGTTTTTCTCGGGCTTGTCCTTCTTCTTGGTGAACCTCTATCCAAAGCTCGGCGGGTGGGCGGTGGAGGCGTTGAAGTCGGGTGCCATCGTGCTCGCGGGTGCGCTGATCGCCGTGCTGTTTGCTCGGCGCTCTGCTGTGGCGCGATGTGCGGTGATGCGCGCGACGGTCGTTGCTTTGCTCGCGACTGCTGCGTGGCATGTGGCCCCGCCAGCCGTGGAAGGGCTGCGACCCAAAGTGGTGTTGCTTCCGCCTACGGTGAACCGAAACGAGGCGTTTGAGCATGCGGTGAGCGCTGGCGTCATTCGCTCGAATGATGAGGCGAAACAGGCGGCCGATGTGCGCCACAACCGGATGCTTCAGGAGCCACGAGGCTCGTCGCCACCGGTGCAAATGGAAGATCCCAATGGCGTGAGCATCGAGGACTATCGGACGCAAATCCTCGCGTGGCTGGAGGAGCGCGTGACGGCGCTTTGGCTTGGGGGATTCGCTCTGCTGGTGGTGTGGCGATTGCTGCGCGTGGCGCTTGGGGTTCGGTGGTTGAAGAAGAACACGCAAGCTGCGCCGGCAGAGATTAGCGAGGCGGCTCGACGCGTGAGTGACTCTCTGGGCCTGAAGTCGCGAGTCGAATGCCGGACCGGAGAGAGCGTGACGAGTCCGCTGGTGACGGGTTGGCGACGCGCGTGCCTTTGGCTGCCGGAGGTGTGCACTGAGTGGCCGGAGGATCAGCTCCGCGCGGTGCTGCATCATGAGCTGGCGCATGTAATGCGGCGGGATGCCCTGTGGCAGTCGATCACTTCACTCGCGTCGGCCTTCTGGTGGTGGAATCCGCTCGTGTGGTGGCTGGCGCGGCGGATGAAATCGGAATCGGAGTTCGCGGCGGATGAGATCGTGCTCTGCGGTCGCACGTCGGGTGCTGACTATGCCGAGACGCTTGTGCGCGTGGCGAGCACAGTCGGGACTGCGCCTTGCGTGAGCGCGGGGCTGCCGATGATCGGGCGCTCGCCGATCGAGCAGCGTGTGCGGGCGATTCTCGCCGAGAATCCGTTTCGCGGTCGCGCGGGCTGGATGGGCGTGACTGGGGCGGCGGTTGTTCTTGTCGGCGGATTGGTGGCGGCAGCGGTCGCTGCACAAAACGCGAACCTGGGGCAGCCAAAGGGAACGACCATCAAACTGACGGATGCTCAGCAGCAACTCGCTGAACGCGCGATCCGCGCACTCACGACGCGCCGAGATCGTCTGCGTTATCTTCATTTCAAACTGGAGGAAAGCTGGACCGAGCGAAATGCCAAAGGTGAAGCCATCAAGTCCAGTCCCATGCCGACGAAGATCGAAGTCTGGACCGATGAACGCACGGGTGTGCATCGCGCGGTTTACACTCCTTCGGTGACGCCGTGGACAAATGGAGCCGCTCCGGTTTACATCGAGAACCGCACGGAGATCAACGACGGCAGGAAACACTACAGAATCGAAGAGCGCTCGGGCGTCGATGACATGCGCTCAAACGGAAAGCCTGAAGGGCTTCAGCGGCTGCTCGGCGTGAATTTCGAGCAAAGTGTGCTGCGGAAGCTGTCGAGTCTCGCCACTTCGGGCATGGCCGAAGGCGAAGTTTACTTCAAGAGCACTCTGCTCGAGTCCGAGCATGAAGGCCGCAAGGTGCTCGAACTGCGGGATGAGTTCTTCAATGGCAAAAGCGACGGCGGGCCGGACCAAAGAGAAGTGTGGCTGCTCGATCCGGCGACGGATTATACCGTGGCTGTTCACAAGCTGGAATTCCCGAAGCGCGGCTCGGCATACATTTGGCAGGCTGAAGAAATGGGCCGAACTGACGAAGGCGACTTCTATCCAAAGCGCTACTCGTTTGCATCGACCTCAACGGGAATTCGGGACAGCGAATACAAAACCACTGTCTCACTCTTCGAGCCTCTCAAGAAACTGCCGGACGGCATTCTCGATCTGCCAAAAGCAGACAAGGATCGCTTTGTGGCAAAGGACGGACAAGCGAAGCAGCCCGATCACATCGACATCAAGATCGTCGATGCTCGGACCGGAAAGCCGATGGCAGGGACGACGGTCGATTACGATCTGAACGGCGCGAAACGTCAGCGGATCAGCGCGAACGGAGACGGAGTGGCTCGCATTCCATTGCCCAAGGAAGAAGTCACGGGACTCTCGGTGTGGGGATTGATGAAGGGCTACACGATGCAGCGCGCCCGCTGGACGAAGTATCACGAGCCGCTGCAACTGCCTGAGAGCTATGAGCTGAAGCTTTATCCCGCATCGCCGATCCAAGGGCGCGTGCTCGCGGAGGATGGGACGGCTGTGAAGGATGCAAAGATCAAGATCATCCACACAGGTCGGCAACGCAGTTGGTCCACCTTTTCCGATCGTCACGATATCTGGAACAAGGAAACCAAGACGGATGCAGAAGGCCGGTGGACGATGAACGGCTTTCCGGAAGATCTCACGGGCCTCTCGATTCGCGTGAGCCATCCCGACTACAAGGCAACGACTGATCTTGGCAGCTCGGATTACCGCATGCTCACCGGGCTCGACTACGGCTCGCTGCGCGACGGGACGAGCGTGATCAAACTGAGCGTCGGTGAAGCGCTCGCGGGCAAGGTGGTGGACGAGAGCGGGCAGCCGGTCGCCGGGTGCCGCATCACGATCGGCCGCGACATGCACGGTGGAAACCTGCCGGTGACAGAGACCGGCGCTGATGGCGCGTTTCGCTTCAAGGGTCTGGCCGCTGGCAAAACCTGGCTCAGCGTGGAGCCCAAGGGTCACCAGCCGATCGCGCAGAGCCTCAATCTTCCGCGGAAGGAGACGGCGCCTCTCGTGATGAAGACAACGGCGGGCCGGATCGTGCGTGGTCGTGTGGTGCGCGAGGATGGCTCGTCGTGCGTGGGTCTGAACGTGCTGGTCGATCGCTGGCGTGAGGTGCGCACGCTGACGTTTGAAACAACGACGGACAAAGATGGCCGCTTCGAGTGGAAGGCTGCGCCGGAGGATGCGGTGACGTTTTACTTCGGCACCGGTCAGGGTCGCGAGTTTCTCGGCGATCTGCCGCTCAAGGCGTTGGACGATGAGCAGCAAATCGTGATCCGGCCAGCGTTACGAGTGCAGGCCACGGTGATCGATGCCCGCACGCAACAGCCGATTGCGAAGTTCCGCGCAACGCCGGGCCACGATGGCGGCGGCGGGTCGATCTACTGGGACCGTGCGAATGCGATGACGGGCTTCGACGGTCACTTTGAATGGGAAACGCGCTACATGCAGCGCGCGGGAAACGAGCCGATGTTTCTCATTGAGGCAGAAGGCTATGAGCCACTGCAAACCGAGGCCTATCCGACCAAGCAGCAGACCGTGAAGCTGGCGCTGCAATTGATCTCGAAACGCTGACCCCCAACCCAACTCCTCACGCCATGAACTCGACCACTGATCTCTTGTTCTCTTTCCACGCGCGGTATCCTGGCCTGATGGCCGTGGCGATCGCGCTGCTCAAAGGCACCGCGATCTTGTGTCTCTCCTGGGGTCTTTCGCGATGGTTGCGGCATCGCTCAGCCGTGTCGCGCGCGTGGGTGTGGCGCAGTGGTTTTGTGGCGCTGCTGCTACTGGCGGCGTGGCCGTATCGACCGCTTTTGCTGAACGCGTTCACGCTGGAAGTGCAGGTGCCAACCGAGGCGGTGGTCGTGTCGTATTCGTCGTTGCGACCGCAGTCGGCGAATGAGCCGGTTGAGATCGCGGGACAAACGACAGCGCCTCTGGTGATCGCCAAAGACACGAGCCTCGCGGGCGCGGCGATGCGAGTGGTGCGCAAAGTTGATCCGTGGGTCGAGCCAGTGTGGTGGATGATTTTCGCGACGCTGCTCGGTTTCAAAGTGATCCGTGCGCGCATCGGGCTGCGGCGGCTTTGGAGCGCGAGCCGCAGAGCAGCGGATGATGTGCACGGGGCTTGCGCCGAGGTGTCGAAGGATGCGCGGGTGAGTGCCGCGCCGGATGTGCGAATCGCCGAGCAGATTGGATCGCCATTGCTCACGAGTGGTCGTGAGCCGGTGATTTGGCTGCCGGAGGAGAGCGCGGACTGGCGCGCGGCGAAACTGAAGGCGGTGCTGCATCACGAGATCGCGCATCTGGTGAGGCGCGACGGAAGCTGGCAATGGCTCGCCACAGTGGCCGCGTGCTTTTGGTGGTGGAATCCGGCGGCGTGGTTTGCACTCGCGCGATTGAAGGCAGAGACGGAGCAAGCGGCGGATGAAGTGGTGGTGTCGAGAAAAGTTTCCGCGCAGGAGTACGCACAAGCTTTGATCGAGATCGCCAGCGCGTGGCTGCCGCGAGCGGAGCCTGCGCTCGGTGTGCCGATGCTCGGCATGTCAGAGATCGAGAGCCGCGTGCGCGAACTGCTCCGTGATCATCCCTGGCGCGGCAGGCTGGGTGCGATGGCCACCAGCGCCATCGCCATGTTGGCCGTGTTGATGAGCGGCATCGTGCTCGTTTCCTGCAAGCAGAAGGCTCCGCAATACATCAGCCTCGCAAAGTTGGTGGCGGGCGGTCGGATGGTAGCGGCTGACGGAGGCAAAGGAGTGGGCATCCAGTACCAGGAATACCTTCAGGATTTCTATGGAACGATCATCGAGACCATCGAGAGCAGCGAGATGCGCCGCCGCGCGCTGGATCGCGTCCGTGCGCTGCATCCAGACAAGAAGGAGTCGGATGTGGAGATTAAGGTGACGCAAAACAATGGTAGCGCCATCTTCAACGTGGTTGCGATCGGACAAGAGCCGAATTACACACGCATTTTTCTCGATGCGCTGCTGGATGAGTTCATCGCTTTCCGCAATCAAATCCGTGAGCAGCAGAGAAACAAGGCACTGACCTCACTGGCGGAAGATGTCGTGAGACGGGAAAAGGCGTTGCAGGACAAGAACGCGAAGCTGGCGGAATTTGAGAAGAAGAACAACGTCGTGGCCCTGCAAACGACGAGCGACGTCGTGGCCCGGCAGCACCGGCGACTCGTGGAGGAGCGCGAAGAGGGCACTGTTCGGATATCGGATCTCAATCTGGCTGCACAGGACATTCCGACGGCGCTTCACGAGATCGAGCGAGGCTTGCGCGGCGCTGATACATCCCGGGCGGATGGGGGCAGGGCAGGCCTCACACTCACCGAGACTGACTACCTCCAAAACAAACTGGCTCTCATCAAGCTCAGGGCTGAGAAGGAGCGCTTGTCGAAGCTCGCCGGTGCCGATGATCCCAAGCTCGCCGAGGTGACGGGTGAGATCGCCAAGCTCGAGTCGCTGATTCAGTTTGAAGAGAAAGAGGTGGCCGAGGGGTTCAAACGCTCGGCCTCGAATCTCCAAATGCGAGTGAAGTCCCTGGATGAACAGATCGAGGATGCAAAGAAGCAGGCCTCCGACGCCGGCGCGAAGCTTGCGACCTACGAGATGCTTAAGCGCGATCAATCAGACGTGAAGAAGGCTTATGACGATATCCTCGAACTCGTGCGCCGATTCACGGTGAGCGAGGACATGACGTCCGATCACGTCACGATCATGGAGCGCGCCTCCGGTGCAATCAAAGAGGAGCCGAAGGGGTGGTTTGGGAAGTCGTCAGCGAAAGCGGCGACGAGCAAGTGAGCGGGTAGTAGCGCAAATCGCTGATAGAAGAGACCAGAGTCCTTGTGGTGCGGTCCGTGCAACGGGCAGGAGTGGCCGCGTTACTGATACTTCGCCAGCACCTCAGCCGCCTTTGCGGCATCGACTTTCTCGTAGAAGTCGTCGTCAACCATGAGCACGGGGCCGAAGCCGCAGCAGGCGAGGCACTCGGCAAACTCGACGCTGTATTTGCCATCCTCGCTCACGGCGATGGGATGATGATGATCCGTGTGCGAGCGGTCGATCTTCGCCGTCTTGCAGATGGAATCCATTAGCTCATAGCTGCCGGCCATCGCGCAGGAGAGCGTGCGGCAGACGCGAATGTGATAGCGGCCGGGAGCAGTCTGACGGAAGCCGGGGTAGAAGGTCACGACTTCGAGGACTTTGATCGGCTCGAGATCGAGCTTCTTCGCCACCCACTCGACGGCTTCGTCGCTGATGTAGCGGAAGTGCTCCTGCACGAGATGAAGCAGCGGCAGCACGGCGCTACGCTTGGAAATGGGATAATGCGTGATCGCTTCATCCATCCTGGCTTCAAGCTCTGCGGGCACGGTGAACATTTCCTTCGGGGTCGAGTTGGCGGGTTTGTTTTTCACCGGTCGCATTCTCCCATCACGAAGTCGAGACTGCCGAGGATGGCGGGGACGTCGCTCAGCATGTGGCCGGGCAGCAGCTTTGAGAGGATGCTGAGGTTCACGAACGAGGGACTGCGGATCTTCAGGCGATACGGGACGCCTCCGCCCTTGCTGTGGATGTAGAAGCCGAGTTCGCCCTTCGGATTCTCGTGACCGAAATAAACTTCGCCGGGCGGCACATCGATGCCCTGAGTGGCGAGGATGAAGTGGTGGATCAGCTCCTCCATCTTCATGAGCACGTTTTCCTTCTTCGGCAGCAGGCCCTTGGATTCGGCGACGTTGATCGGCCCTTCCGGCAAATTCGCGAGCACCTGCTTCAGGATGCGCACGCTCTGGCGCATCTCTTCCATGCGGACGAGGTAGCGGTCGTAGCAATCGCCTTTGGCACCGATGGGCACATCGAACTCATACTTCTCGTAGCCGAGATACGGGTGCGCCTTTCGCAGATCGAAATCGACACCGGAGGCGCGCAGATTCGGACCACTGAGGCCGAAGCCGATGGCGTCTTCTTTGCTGATGACGCCGATGTCCTGAGTGCGGTTGATGAAAATGGCGTTCTTCGACAGCAGCGCGTCCGTTTCGTCGATCACGGGCACGACTTCATCGAGGAACTTCTTCAGGCCGGAGATGAAGTCGGGCGTGAGGTCGCGGATCTGGCCGCCAATGCGCGTGTAGCTCGTGGTGAAGCGCGCGCCGGTGAGCAGCTCGCTCAAATTGTAGATTTTCTCGCGCTCGTAAAAGGTGTAGAGGAAGACCGTCATCGCACCCACGTCCATGGCGAAGACGCCAACGCCGAGCAGGTGCGAGGAAATGCGCGCCATTTCGCAGCAAATCACACGAATGGCCTGGCCGCGCGCCGGCAGCTCCCAGCCGAGCAGTTTTTCCACCGCCATCGCGTAGGCGACGTTGTTCGCGAGCGGGGCGAGATAGTCCAGCCGGTCCGTGTAAGGCACGAACTGGTTGTAGTGCATGTTCTCGGCGATTTTTTCGTCGCCGCGATGCAGGAAGCCCACGTCGGGATCGGCCTTCGTTATGATTTCTCCGTCGAGTTCCAGCACGAGGCGCAGCACGCCGTGCGTGGCCGGATGCGAGGGTCCCATGTTCAGGACCAGCTTCTCTCCCACGAGGTCCGTGGTCGTCTCCTCCAGAGTCTCAAGCTGGCGGGCCGCCTTGGTGGCGGCGTCGGGGGCCTCGTATTCGTGGGTGACCGTTGGCATGAAAAAGCGCGTCTGACGTGGGGGGACGGCGACTATTCCCCGGTGGAGAAACAGCGGCAAGGCGATTTTGTGAAAAGTTTCACAAGCGCGCGTACGCAGGGGCGGGAGGCGCAGAATTTTGATTGCCGCCCCGCCGTCCGGGCGGCAGCGTGGGTGAGCCATGAAACCACGCCCGGAAAGGGGATCCCAGTCACTGCTACTAAAGTACGCCGTCGCGATGCTGGCCCTGATCGCGCTCGGTGGTATCAGCCCCGCAGCAGACTCCGGGTCAGTTTCCACCGGGCCGCCGCCGGGATTTGTGCTTGATGAAGCCAATGCGGTGCCGGTAAAACCTGAAGCGGGGCTTTCCGATGCGCTCCGCCAGTTTCGCGAAGCCACCGGCTGCAGCCTCTATGTCGTCTCGACGACATTCCTGAGTGGCAAGACCGTGCGGGACCACGCGAACGCGCTGTCTGACGCCTGGTGTCCCGATGGTCTTGGGATCGTCCTCGCCTACGACCGCGCTACCGACTCCCATGCTGTGGCCCCGACTCAGAAGATGTGGGTGACCTACCCGACGCCTGCTTTAGTCGAGGCGTTTCGCGACGCGGGCACGTTGCTCCAGGAAAAGGGAGCACCGCTCGAAAAGCGGGTCCTGGGTGGCTCGGACCTTCTGATCAAGAGAATCAATGAGGTCGAGCGGCAGCGCAGGCTCCACAGTCAGCTCCTTCCCGGGCACGATCTATGGGTGGCGCTGGTCTTCTTCGGATTGTTGGTCGCAGGTGCCATCATGTGCGGCCTGATCGTCTCACGTCTGCGCAAGCGCGATGCCGCCAATGCGATTCGTTACTTTTTTCCACAGGCTGATGCTGCGATGCGATTCGGCGCTCCGTATGGCGGAGGCGTGATCGCCGAAGTGCGGATCAGTCTTCCTCATCCCTGACCTCTGGGCCGCCGTGCTGCGGAACGGGCACGCCGAGGTCTTCGAGGACTGCATCCACGCGCTGGATGAATTTGAATGGAATGCGCTTCCGCTGGTACTTCCGCCACAGCACATCGCGTAGTGCGAGCCACAGCTCAGGGCTGGGAACCGGCACTCGTGCCCAATCATCCGCGCCGGGCTCGAGCGTGGCGAATGTCCAGTCGCGCGAGTTCCAGTAGCCGCGGATGTAGCGCCTCTTGCCGCTCTCCTCGTCGCGCTCGTGCCATTCGTGAATCTGGTTCTTTGTCATGCTTTCCGGGTTGCACGGCGAGGATGCGTTGCAATATGCGACATGCAACCGCACAAAGCAGACTATCGGGCGCTGGCCCGTCTTGCCGTCTTCATCGGCGGCGTGCTGTTTGCGGGAGCCTTGCTCGCGCCGCCGCTTTTCTTTGCGGCGCAGTCGTTCATCGGAAGTCATCCCGGTTCGCCATTCAGCGCGTTCCTGGCGAGGAGCGAGTTTCCCGCCTACTTCAATCGCGCCGCGATGCTCGCCGCATTCGTCGGGTTGATCCCATTGCTTCGCTCGCTGCGCCTGACCTGGCGTGAGATGACGGGCGGGATGGACGCGCGCCGTGGCTGGCCGCAGCTCGGACTGGGTTTCGCGCTCGCACTCGCGTGGATCATCGCCATGGGCCTGTTCTGTTTTGTCGGCGGGGCCAGCAAGCTAAAGGCTTCGCCAAACTGGGGTGCTGTCGTCATGCCGCTCGTTTCGGGCCTCACGGTTGCCGTGATGGAGGAGATGTTGTTTCGCGGTGCCATCCTCGGTATTCTCTGCCATTCGCTTGGGGCGCGACGCGGGCTCTGGTGGACGACGGGGCTGTTCGCCCTGGTGCATTTTCTCAAGCCACCCGCTGATGGCGTCTTCACACCCGATCAGGTGACATGGGCCTCCGGATTCGCGGTGATCCCGCATTTGTTTCGCGGGTTCGGGCAATGGAACAACTTCATTGGCGAGTTCATTCTGCTCTTCTCAGTCGGATGGGTGCTCGCGCGTGCGCGGCAGGCGTCTGAGGGGCTCTGGCTGAGCATCGGTCTGCACGCCGGATGGGTCGCGGGCATGAAGTACTTTGGCCAGATCGTCGTCGTTACCCAAGCGCTGAACGACGGTGCCCTGGCTCCGTGGATGGTCCGCAACACATGTCGTTCCATCGTCAGCCCCATCGTCGGCGTGGTGCCCGTGATCGCGGTGCTGCTCACTGGACTCGTGGCGCTGCGGCTTGTGAGCCGGGCCGAGAAAGCCGTTGCGGGCCGGTCAAACTAGCAACATGAGTGCGCCGCAACCCCGCGCCGAAGTGGCGGAATTGGTAGACGCGCCAGACTTAGGATCTGGTTGAGCAATCAGTGCAGGTTCGAGTCCTGTCTTCGGCACCAC
>Ga0075163_10001740_pt1 | contig 29404 bp, 23 predicted proteins | sample JI1023141ADNA_FD_71478 | JGI IMG/M metagenome (GOLD analysis project Ga0075163, IMG submission 71478) | Wastewater effluent complex algal communities from Wisconsin, to seasonally profile nutrient transformation and Carbon sequestration -... | ecosystem: Engineered > WWTP > Effluent > Algae...
TCCTCATTTGGGTCATAAAACCCGACAAACTCAAATTTTGTATTTAATAAACACTTAAGATGTATTTTACCTAAATGCCCCACACCTACTAATCCTATTTTCACTGTATATTCTATTTAAATTTGAATGGTATTACTGAACCACTCACGACAAAATCAATTAAAAACTAACAAATATAACATTCATACTACTTCACTTTAATCCAATGATATTCAATTCATATGTTTTTCAAAATAACACCCATGATTGTGATCAACACGACTAAAATGACAGCAATAGATATGGAATTTTTAATATGCCCAATAAAAGTCAAAATATCAGATTTGAACTGTGGATATTTCGGTAAGATCTCAGTTTCCAATTTTGATTTATTAAAAATATGAGAAGAGTCAAATTCTATCTTGTTCTGAACCAATGTTTTGTACACTTTGAATACCTTAACCCTGAAATAAATATTCAAAAAAAGTAAGGCTACAAATATCCCAATGATTAAAAAAGTGAGCGTGGTTACCATATTTATTGCTAAGTGGCACAAAGCTAATAAAATATGTCTGTCTTACCAAAATGAGTGCTCAATAGTTTAATCATGCGATCTACTTTTTATTGATTAAATTGCGAGTCCACTACAAAACCTAAATAAATTATGTAGTCAATAGACATAAATCGTTACTTTTGCATCATGGCAGCAAACACTTTTGGAGAGATATTCAGACTTACGACTTTCGGAGAGTCACATGGTAAAGGCATCGGTCTCATCATAGACGGATGTCCGGCAGGAATAAAAATAGATGAATTATTTATTCAATCTGAACTTGATAGACGAAAACCAGGACAGTCCAAAATCGTAACCCAACGTAAAGAAGATGAATCATTTGTCATTCAAAGTGGTGTTTTCGATGGTTATTCTACAGGTACGCCGATCAGTATTTTCATACCGAATATGGACCAAAAGTCAAAGGACTACAGCCATATAGAACAAGTATTCAGGCCATCGCACGCAGACTATACATATCAAGCAAAATACGGTATCAGAGACCATGCTGGTGGTGGTAGATCTTCAGCACGAGAGACGGCTGCAAGAGTAGCGGCAGGTGCCATCGCAAAAATGATCTTAAATCAAGTAGGTGTGCAAATCACAGCTTATGTATCTCAAGTAGGTCACGTTATGATGGACGAAAACAAGGAAATTCAGATAGATAACATCGAAAACAATATAGTCAGATGCCCTGATGATGAAACCGCTCAGAAAATGATCGACCTCATCATGCAAGTAAAAAAAGAAGGCGATACGATAGGCGGAAAGGTATCTTGTATCATCATAGGTTGTCCGATCGGTCTGGGTGCTCCAGTTTTTGACAAATTACATGCTGATTTAGGTAAAGCTATGTTAGGTATCAATGCTGTCAAAGGATTTGAATATGGGTCAGGCTTTGCTTGTGTGGCCATGCGTGGTTCAGAGCACAATGATGCTTTCATACAAAAAGATGGCAAAATTCAGACAAAAACAAATCACTCAGGTGGTATCCAAGGCGGTATCAGCAATGGTATGCCCATCCATTTTAATGTAGCGTTTAAACCAGTAGCCACCATCGTCTCAGGGCAACAAACAGTAGATATAAATGGCAATGAGTCCATCGCCGAAGGTAAAGGCAGACATGATCCATGCGTTGTTCCAAGGGCTGTACCCATAGTAGAAGCGATGGCCGCACTTGTTTTGGTAGATCATTTACTAAGGAATAAAACGATTAGGGTTTAAAATATTGGTAAATAGCGAGTTATACTTTAAACACCTTAAAATTAAAAATAAGTTTCTTGCGATCTTACTACGATAAATTGAAAACTAATTTATCTCAATCCCATCATAAATAATATTACCATAAAGCTGCAAAATAAAAAAAGCCCTTATGATGCTTGACCTTAAGGGCTTTATATTTCCTTTTATTGTAATGACAACTACTGATGTGCAGCGTCCAAACCTTTGTCCAATACGTCTTTGTATAAAATTGGTTCAGGATATTCTTTTTTAAATTCGTATCTTAGTACATCAAATGTGGTAACCAATCCTACCAACATACCATTGTCCACTACAGGTAATGCGTGAAAACGATTGTCTAGAAACAATTCAGCTGCAGTTCCTACCTTATCATCTATTTCCAACTTCACAAGTTTTTTTGACATGATGTCCTTTACTTGTATGCCGTCATAGTCTTCATGATTTGGACTATTTATCCATAAATCATAGGTGGTTACTAATCCTACCAATTTGCCTTCATCTACTATGGGAATGTGGTGGATACGTTTTGTTTTAAAAATATCTTTGACATGTGCCAAGGTACTTTCTGGCCCTAATGTGATTAAGTCCTTTATCATTATCGATTGGACACTTTCGTTCATCATATATTTGATCCTTTTTGATTTGTTAAATAATTGTTGCAAAGTACAACAAAAAAATTTATTTCTGAAAAAAATGAAATATTATTTCTTCATTTTGAAACCCAAAGTACCAAGATTGTCTACAAACGCAAGCTTAATCAATATTCCAAGTGTATGCAGCACCTATAGAAAGTCTTAATCCACCAGCCTTGTAAGGTAGAGAAGTTATTTTTTCACCATTAAAAGTAACAGATGGATTGTCAGTATCTATTTCTTTTTCAGCAGTGCCTCCTTCACCTTCGAAAACTAGCTTTGGATTGCTATTACCTGAAGCACTGTCGTACGAAATCTGACCTGTGATATGAAAATTTGGTGATAACGTATATCTTAAGTCAACTTGTGGAGAAAATACCAATATTTGGCTTTTTAGTGTAATAGGCAATTCTGCTTCTTCAAAAATACTTTCACCCACTTGAATATACCCAGTGGTATTTTCAATAGACCCAAGGCCAAACCCATAATTTCCAAATCCAAGACCAATATTGGGTCTGACAATTAAAAACTTACTTCCTAAAGCAACAGGAATACTCCATCCAATAGAATACTCAAACAATCCACCAAAATTTTCACCTAATGACAAGTCGATAAATAAACTATGGCTTAAGCCACTATACCTTCTCCAACTGTAGTCAATCTGAAGTCCAAAACTGTTATAACTATCTGCTACAACCGTATTGGCAGAAAAGAAATCTGGCGCAGGAGACTCATCCAAAAATGAAGTAACAATGGTTCCTGGATCTGTATTCAATGTTCTCGGTCCGAATTTTATACCAAGACTTCTATACCTATCAGGCAAAGATGACGAAGCTTTCTTTTTTGGTTTAAAAAAGTCATCAATACCATTCGCCATAACCGATTGAGAAAAAGCTAACACGCAACTTATAGTTACAATTCGTAAAAAAGTGTTCATAAATTATATATTTAGTTTTAAAATGAATTGCAAAAGTATCATTTAAAACTAAACTCTTAAATTTTATAACAATAATCTATAAGTATTTATTAGTCATCATAATCTTACAGTTTCTTCTTAAGTGACAGAAGCTCATCTCTTAATTGAGCCGCAGTGATGAAATCCAAATCCTTGGCTGCCTTTTTCATTTTAGCTTCTGTATCCGAGATCAATTTTGACAATTGATCTTTGGACATGTATGCGATGATAGGATCAGCAGCTAGGCTATCGGATGCATCTGGCTCGATGTAGGCAACTGGTTTTTTGCCTCTGATATCTAGGATAGATTTTTGGGCCATGATATCTTCTTTGGACTTAAATATGGTCGTCGGCGAGATATTATGTTCTTGATTATAAGCTATTTGGATGGCTCGTCTTCTATTGGTCTCATCCATAGTCATCTGCATACTACCTGTGACTTTGTCTGCATAAAAAATAACCAATCCATTAGAATTTCTTGCAGCTCTACCTGCCGTCTGCGTCAATGACCTATTATTTCTTAAAAACCCTTCTTTGTCCGCATCTAATACTGCTACTAATGATACTTCTGGTAGATCCAATCCTTCTCTCAATAAATTGACACCTACCAACACATCAAACTCTCCCAATCTCAAATCTCTGATGATCTCTACCCTATCCATCGTATCTACTTCGGAGTGGATGTAGCGCACTTTTATATTTAGTTTTGTCAGGTACTTGGTAAGTTCTTCAGCCATACGTTTTGTCAGCGTAGTGACCAAGACTCGTTCATCTTTCTCGATTCTTTTTTGAATTTCTTCTAGTAAGTCATCTATTTGATTGAGACTCGGACGTACTTCTATAGGTGGGTCTAGTAATCCTGTAGGTCTTACGATCTGCTCCACAACTATACCTTCTGTTTGCTCTAACTCGAAGTCTCCGGGTGTGGCACTTACGTAAATCACTTGATTGATAACTGACTCAAACTCTTCAAAACTCAGTGGTCTATTGTCCATTGCAGAAGGAAGTCTAAAGCCAAAGTTGACAAGATTTATCTTTCTTGCTCTATCGCCGCCCCACATACCGCGCACTTGTGGTAATGTTTGATGGCTCTCATCTATGATCATAAGGTAATCTTGTGGAAAATAATCCAACAAACAAAATGGTCTTGTACCTTGTCTACGTCCATCAAAAAATCGAGAGTAATTTTCTATACCATTACAATATCCCAATTCTCTGATCATTTCTAGATCAAAGGTCACACGTTCTTTAATTCTTTGTGCTTCTAGGTATCTGCCTTCGGCTTCAAAGAATTTTTCATGATTATGGAGTTCATCTTCTATGTCGCGAATGACTGCATTCAGTCTATCTTTGGGCGCTACATAAAGATTGGCAGGGAAGATGGCAGCGTGTTCTAAAGCAGTGATTCGTTTGCCACTTTCTATTTCTAGCTGCTCAATGATTTCTATTTCATCACCAAAAAAAATGACTCTATACCCATAGTCCACATAAGGTAGATTGATATCAACAGTGTCGCCTTTCACACGGAAAGTACCACGTCTAAAATCTGTCTCCGTACGACTATATAAACTCTGAACTAAACTATACAAAAAAGCATTTCGGCTGATGACTTGGCCTTTTTCTATCCTGATGATTCCTGTTTTGTAGTCTTCAGGATTGCCCATACCATATATACAAGACACAGATGAGACTATGATCACGTCTCTTCTACCTGACAAAAGCGAAGATGTCGCTCTCAGTCTGAGTTTATCTATCTCTTCATTGATCTGAAGATCTTTTTCGATATAGGTATCGGAATGGGTGATATAAGCTTCTGGTTGGTAATAATCGTAATAGGACACGAAATACTCCACAGCATTATCAGGAAAAAACTCACACAACTCTGCGTACAACTGTGCCGTCAAAGTCTTATTGTGGGTCAATACCAAGGTCGGTCTTCCCATTTCAGCGATTACATTGGCCATGGTAAAAGTCTTACCTGAACCTGTTACACCAAGCAATACTTGGGCACGTTCGTTTTTCTTTAGGCCCGCTATGAGTTGTTCGATTGCTCTAGGCTGATCGCCTGTTGGTTTGTAATGGGATGTTAAGCTATAAGACATGAACTATTAACAGAAAAAGTGCAAATGATGTTTAAGCGAATTTTAGAAAACAACTTTTTCTCATAGATATTCATTGCTAAAAAAATTAATTGTTATCTTAAAGAAAAGATGTATTTATTGTCTTGATTTTTTTCAAAGGAATTATATCCGTATTTTACGGTTAATTACAAATAAAATTTGTTTTTTAAGAAAAGAAGTCGTAGTGTATTAAGTTTAATTTTGAAATTATTAGTAATCGATAATTATAGGATGTTTATTTGTTGATATTGATTTTAAATTCGGCAGCTTAGATTTTTGGGAAAACCGCAAGTGTGTCGTAAGTTTGTTGTGGAAATAAGTAAGTTGTGTGCTATTTAAGAGGCTATCGTAACACAATAGTAAAACTTGACATCTGAATAATAAAGTGACTTTACATAAATTTAATAAGTATCATATGACAAAGAAACTATTGTTGACCATATATGCTACTATGTTGGTTGTTTCAGGCTATTCACAATATCCTCCCGTATTTGAAAATAGTATCTATGGAAACAACCCTAAAGCTGGGCAATATGCCAATGTACGGGGTTTTAAAATGTATTATGAAATCTATGGAAAGGGCGAGCCACTGCTTTTAATTCATGGCGGAATTGGCTCTATCAATAATTTTTCTGGACAAATTCCTTATTTCGCAAAGCGTTATCAAGTAATTGTAGTGGATGGCAGGGCACATGGAAAGTCTGTTGACCCTACCGATTCATTGAGTTATGAAATGATGGCAGAAGATTTTAATATTTTTTTGGACTTTCTAAAAATCAAATCTTGCTACGTTATAGGCTGGAGCGATGGCGGAAACAATGGTTTACTTTTAGCTATTCACCATCCTGATAAAGTAAAGAAATTGGTCGTAACTGGTGCGAATATTTGGATTGATGAAAGAGCTTTGCCATCTGACATGTCTATGTCGTTGCCCGATACTTATCTTGATTCGTTATTACAATTACCCAAAACGGCCAAGGTGAAAAACGATATAAAACTTTGGAAGCTGCACTACTATGAGCCCAATATTTCGTTAGCTCAATTAAATTCGATTCAATGTCAAACGCTTGTGATAGGTGGTGACCATGATTTGATTTTGCCAAAACACACTTTGCTAATTGCCGAGAATATTCCTAAATCAAATTTATGGATAGTGCCTAATTCAGGGCATTCAACTTTAATACACCACAGAGATTTATTCAATAAAACAGTAGACGACTTTTTTAAAAAACCATACAGGATAATTAAAGGGATGGATCGTTTAAATTGACGGGGAAACATTTTTTAAGGGATATTTCATAGGACAAAAAACGGCACATAACAATGCACATAACGAAAGGCTTGCTATCGCTATAACCATCTTATGTGCTGGCCGTTATATTGAAAACGAGAAAAATACATAATTTCCCCAAAAATACTAAAAAGAATAATATCTATGATTTACGGTTAATTACAAATAAAATTTGTTTTCTAAGTAACGAAGTTATAATGTATTATGTTTAATATTGGAATCGTCAACAAACAATACTTTTAGGATATTTATTAGATGATGTTGATTTTAAAACCGGCAGCTTAGATGTTTGGAAAAGCCGCAAGTGTGTCGTAAGTTTGCTGAGGAAATAAGTAAGTTATAACCAATTAAAATAAATAAGAATGAATATTGAATCTATAAAAGCGAAACTCAATAAATCGTCAATTTACCATTCAGAAGAGAAAATTCTTGAAAACAAAAGTGTGATTGGTTATGAAAAGAAGTTCAAATGGGGTTGGTTTGCGACACAATTAAATACATTTATTGTTGTAACTGATTTTGGGAATAAAGAAATTGATGAAAATTTAATTGAAGATCATTTATCTAAGTCATTTGAATTTTCTAAGCAAAATTATAAAGGTTGGCCAAGGGGACTTCAATCAGGAGTTGGAGTAATATCTGTTTTGATTTCAAACAATATTTCTGATAAAGCAAAAGACTATTGCAGAAAATTAAAGTCAGGAAAAAAATGGGCTGGATTTTCGATTCCAGTTGTTCATAATTCTCAAACCAATGAAACTTTCCAATTTGAAAAAAATCCTTTGTGGGGTAGAATTTATTACCCACATTTCAAAAAACTGATTAATAACTTAAAGTAAACTGGTTACAACACCGTATATTAAATCATAGCCGCCTATCGGCAGGTTAAGCTTCATATACTAACCGTTAGTGGCAATTAGAAAATCAAAATCAGGAGTTGAATGAAAATTACTGTTTTACCAAAAGATTTGAAAATAGGTGAATCTGAAAATTTACAGTTGTACGATTATCGAAGAACTGAAGATATTCAAAAAACTAAAATAAATCTATCTAAAAATACAATTAGTTTTTTAAGAACAGGGACAAAAGAAGTTATAGGAGATGACAAAACTGTGCAAATAGGAAATGAACATTTTCTTATTATCAAATCAGGCAATTGCTTGATGACAGAAAAGGTTTCAGATTCTTTTAAAGTTTACAATAGTATTTTATTCTTCTTTTCAGATGAAGAAATATTACATTTTTTGGAAAAGTATAATCAATTTTCATCAAATTTAAAGAATCACAAATCGTTCTATATTTTCGAATACGATAACTTCGTACAAAATTTTGTGGATAGCCTTGAGCAAATATTGAAGCTTCCCAAAAAAATTCAAACCAATATTTTAAAGAATAAATTTGAAGAGTTAATGCTGTATTTAATTCATCAGGATAATGCTGATTTTTTATATTCATTAGTCCAAAATATAGATGATAAAATCAGTAGATTAAATTATATTGCAGAAAACAATAAACATAATAAATTGAGCTTAGACGAACTTGCTTTCTTATGTAACATGAGTGTTTCTACTTTCAAAAGAGAATTTTTTAAACTCTATCAAAAGACACCAATGAAGTGGTTCAATGAACAAAGATTAAATCACGTAGCATTTATTCTCAAAACGAAGAGGAATCGTCCAATTGAATTATATGAAGATGCTGGATATGAAAATTTTTCCAATTTTGTCCAAGCCTTTAAAAGGCAATTCGGCATGACTCCGAAGGAATATCAAATTCAAGGTTGAACTTTTTTAAATACTTTTTGGACTTTATTCATTACCCAGTTAAAGTGGGTTGACCGTAAATTTGCGGTATTAAATCACTAAAAATTTATATTATGTTCAAATCAATTTTTATCTTCCTTTTAGCTTTTTTGCTTAATTTAAGTCTAATTGGTCAACGTTCTTTTACATTAGAAAGCAATACTTTGGGAGGAAATTCAACAAGCGTCGAGGAATTTAATGGTTTCGGTTGCACAGGAGAAAATACTTCACCTCAATTATCGTGGTCAAATGCACCAGAAGGAACAAAAAGTTTTGCAATTACAATGTATGACCCTGATGCTCCTACGGGAAGTGGCTGGTGGCATTGGGTAGTTTTTGATATTCCAAGTAATGTAAATAGTTTACTTAAAAATGCAGGAAATATTGAAAAGGAGTTAATGCCTAAAGACGCTATTCAAAGCTTAACAAACTATGGAGTGCCAGGATACGGAGGCCCTTGTCCTCCAGAAAATCATGGATTTCATCAATACATAATTACAGTTCATGCACTTAAAGTCGATAAGTTAGGCTTAGATAAAAATACAAATCCTGCAATCGTTGGATATTATCTTTGGAATAATACAATTGCAAAAGCAAGTATTGTTACCTATTATGAACGAAAGAAATAAAACTGGCACTAATGTTGGCTAAAACGGCAAGTGAGGCTAATCGCCCCACTTGCGTTTAGCCGAACAGTTAAAGCTCATAACATAAAAATAATAAAGTACATCATACTACTATTCTTTACTATTTCACAAATGTGTCTAGGTCTAGTTTTGACTAGAGTAGATTCAGAGTTTTAAATAGAGACAAAAGGTCAACATAATATATCTTTTTCAGGCACCGTCAATATTGACTGTTGGTATTATAGTTCAGAAAAATTTAATAATAATCCATTTCCCCCTTTGGCGATTTATACAGGAATTATTTTAAATTAAACATCTATTAGTACAACTTATCTGTAATATTATCCAGAAAAATCCCACATACATAATTAAGTCTGTATCACACCAGGATTAAATTTCTCCACCACACCGTGATCAGCCATTTCAATACCTTTTGATATAAATTCTCTTGTTTTCCTTGGATCGATGATGGCATCTACCCACAATCTAGCAGCTGCATAGTAAGCAGATGTTTGCTCATCATAGTTGGCTTTCGTTTGTTCAAATAATGCTTGTTCTGCTGCAGGATCAGGTGCTTGTCCACGTTTTTTGAGTGTGGATACTTGTATTTGTGTCAATACTTTTGCTGCTTGTGTGCCACCCATGACTGCAATTTTAGCAGTAGGCCATGCGACGATAAGTCTTGGGTCATATGCCTTACCACACATGGCATAATTGCCTGCGCCATAAGAATTGCCCATCACTACGGTAAATTTTGGAACGGTTGAATTGGCAACAGCATTGACCATTTTGGCACCGTCTTTTATGATACCACCATGTTCCGATCTTTTGCCCACCATAAAACCTGTCACGTCATGCAAAAACACAAGCGGAATCTTTTTTTGGTTACAATTCATGATAAATCGTGTAGCCTTATCTGCTGAATCAGAATAGATCACTCCTCCAAACTGCATTTCTTTGGCCGCGTTTTTAACGACCATTCTTTGATTTGCTACAATACCTACTGACCATCCATCGATCCGTGCATAAGCACAAATGATGGTTTTGCCATAATCTTCTTTATACTGAAGCAATTCTGAGTCATCTACCAATCTTTTCAGTATCTCTACGGTGTCATAAGGTTTCGTTGAGTTTTCTGGAAAAAGACCTAGAATTTCATTACTATCAAATTTTGGCTCTTTAGGTGCTACCCTATCAAATCCCGCTTTCTGACCGTGACCTTGTTTTGAAATCAAATTCCTTATGGTATCCAAACAAGTTTTGTCGTCAGGCATCTTGTAGTCAGTTACACCCGATATTTCACAATGTGTAGAAGCACCACCTAGCGTCTCTTGGTCTACATCTTCGCCGATAGCTGCTTTTACAAGATATGGACCAGCCAAAAATATGGAGCCTGTACCTTCGACGATCAATGCTTCATCAGACATAATGGGCAAATAAGCACCACCAGCCACACAGCTACCCATAATAGCCGCTATCTGTGGAATACCCATAGAAGACATCTTTGCATTGTTTCTAAACATACGTCCGAAATGTTCCTTATCGGGAAAAATCTCATCTTGCATCGGTAGGTAAACACCAGCGCTATCTACTAAATAAATGATAGGGATATGGTTTTCCATGGCTATTTCTTGCGCTCTCAGGTTCTTTTTTCCTGTGATAGGAAACCATGCACCTGCTTTTACAGTGGCATCATTGGCTACGATCATAACCATACGACCTGCCACTTTGCCCAAACCTGTAACTACACCACCTGCAGGGCAACCTCCATGTTCTTTGTACATGTCGTAACCTGCAAACGCTCCAACTTCAAAAAATGAACTGTCTTTATCTATCAAGTAATCTATTCTTTCTCGAGCAGACATCTTGCCTTCTTGGTGTAGTTTTTCAATCCGTTCTTTACCACCACCTAAATATATTTTATCCAATTTATGCAGGAAATTTGCAATGGTAAGTTGGTGGGTATCTTCGTTTTTATTAAATTCTAAATCTATTTTGCTCATAACTGTGACTACTTCTGAAGGGTAAATATACAAATCTTTCTTTGGTAAGAAAAAGCTTACAAACAAAAACTAGAATTTTGGTAAGATGTTTTGAAAATTATTAAGAATCAAGTCCGTTTTACTAGCCGTGAGTCCACTCCGAAAAGTCCTTCGTACAAATAATTGAATAATTGTATTCTCTATTTAATTGATAATCAAACGTTTCCCTTTAGAGTCAGGGTAAAAAACGGTTGATTATCAATCTATTTGTATTTTCGGAGTAGACCCAACCATTAAGGAGTTAAGAGAAGTTAAGTCTTTTTTTGGGAAAATATTACGGCATCACAAACTTGTATGGATAAGCACCAGGATATTTTTTATAGATTCCTTCAAATAGAATCTCTTTATTACTTTGTGACTCTAAATATTCTATCAAAGCAGTTACAGATGTCACTTCCTTATCATTTACCCTAGTGATGACATAGCCAGGTTCCATTTTGGTATTCCCAATGATACTTCCCATTTTTACAGAAACAACAACGACACCATTAGGTGCAAATACAGATTTTTCATAGCTATCCATATCACGAAGTTCAAATCCCAATTCCTTTAATATTCCATCTTCTCTCACAGCTACTAGCTCCGTTGAGTTTATTTGGTTTTTTAGCTTTGCTTTTGCAAACATTACTTCACCTGCCCTAACGAACATTACTTCTATCACATCACCTGGTCTGTAAGCAGCTACTTGTTCCATAAATTCGGCTGTGTTCTTTGTTTTTGTACCATTGATACTTATCACTACGTCTTCATTTCGAAGTTTTGCATCTGCTGCACTTCCGCTCTTAAATACAGATGCCAAATATACACCAGAAACTTCTGGAAGGTCGAGACGTTTTGCCATTTCATTATCGACATTTTCGATCTCAATTCCTAAAAAGCCACGCTGAACAACGCCAAACTCTTTTAAGTCAGCAATGACTTTCCTAGTAAGATTGGCAGGTATGGCAAAAGAAAAACCTTCATATCTTCCTGTATTACTAAGGATAGCAGAACAAATCCCAACTAAATCTCCCCTTGTATTAATCAGAGCTCCTCCACTATTTCCAGGATTAATGGCAGCATCTGTCTGGATAAATGATTCTATGCCTTGGTTTTCTAGTAAGTTGATATTTCTAGCTTTGGCGCTTACTATACCCGCAGTTACAGTAGATTGAAGTCTGAATGGGTTACCTATAGCCATGACCCACTCTCCTATTTGGAGAGAATCAGAATTGCCAAAGACAAGATAGTCCATGTTTTGCACTTCTACTTTTAGCAAAGCCAAATCAGTACTTGGGTCAGTACCAACTAGATTAGCTACAAAGACCCTATTATCGCTAAATAGTACCTCTATATTTTTTGCGCCGGCCACCACATGATGATTGGTCACTATGAATCCGTCTTGGCTAATGATGACACCAGAACCAGAATTCATAGCCGTATTATTCTGATCTGTTTGGTTGGCATCAGATTTAATAAAAACAACTGCTTTACAACTTTCTCGGGCAGCAACTACAAAATCAGTGGGCGTAGTAGATCGGTAAGCATGCTGAAAGCGATCGGAAAATTGGATATCACTTTCTGCCACACCGATAGCTTTATTGACTTGATCATTGTACCAGTGATTATATGGATTGATATAATAATGATATACAGTGATAAATCCAAAGGAAATCAACACCGAAAAACAACAGCCATAAAGAAAGTATTTCAGATTTTTATTCACTTTATATATTAAAGAATAATAAAATATAATGCAAATATATAGTATTTTTTGAGACAATAGCATTTTAAGATTCACTTTTGCTTTTCTCTAACAATTTATTTGTTGTGCCAGATATAAATAATAATTGGTAAAAGGATGACAAACTTTACCTTTGAGACTTTGTTGTATTCAGATCAAAAGATAATAAATGTTGCTTACTTTCCAGAAATATCAAGGTACGGGAAATGATTTTGTCATGATAGATCAACGTACACATAAGTATATTGACCATAATGACCAAAAACAAATAGCCTTTTTATGCGATAGGAGATTTGGCATCGGTGCAGATGGACTCATACTGTTAGAACCGTCTGAAATTTATGATTTCAAAATGGTATATTTTAATGCAGATGGTCGCCAAAGTACCATGTGTGGAAATGGTGGAAGATGTATAGTACATTTTGCGTGGTCACTTGGTGTTTGTAGTGAAGAAACGAGTTTCGAAGCCATTGATGGATTGCACAAAGGAAAAATATTAGGTAAAGACTCAGTTAGTATTCAAATGTCTGATGTACAACACATTACTATTAAACCAGACCAAACTTATGTATTAAATACTGGATCACCACATTATGTAAAACTGCTGGACCACCTTCCAGATAACATCAAAACATCAGGTGCAGAAATCAGGTATAGTGAAGACTACAAACAAGAAGGCATCAATGTAAACTTTGTCAAAATAAACCAACACAACATAGAAGTTGCTACTTATGAGCGTGGTGTGGAAGACGAAACGCTCTCGTGTGGAACTGGAGTCACTGCTGCTGCCATCGCCACGTACTTAAATAAACAAGACAACAATAACCTTGTAAATATTCAAACAAAAGGAGGACAACTATCCGTAAGTTTTGAACAAGATGGAGATACTTTTAAAAATATTTGGTTAACAGGACCTGCTACTAAAGTTTTTGATGGGGAGATAGATATTTAATGTAGAAGGACGGTTAAAGTTGATTGTTTAAGGTCGAATGTTGCGTCAGCTACGAACAGTCTTTTATTTACACAGCAGCAAAAAAAGATTACTAATTCATTGATAATCAAATATTTTACTTTAGGTTGTGGGGTAATAAAATGGGTGATTTTCAAATTTTAAGTGTTGCATTCACAAGAAATGCTAAATATGACTTTCTTACCTTATGATTTGTGTATTAATTAACCTGTATGGAATATTAACATCTTCACACTACCTTTTACCAAAATTGATTTGTAGGCTGATATTATATGTCCTATCTAATTGAGACACATCAGAACCCAAAATAGTGTTGACTGGATTTGTATTTGAACCTTGAGTAGGTGGCAACTGGAACACAAATTGTTTGTATTTGACATTGGTTCTATTCATGACATTAAAGACTGTAAAACCAATTTTAGCTACATTTGAGAAAAGTTTAAACTGATAATTCAATCCGATATCAACACGATGATAAGCGGGCAAATTCCGAATACTTTTACTAATATCTAAGTTATTTCTATCCATATTATTGCCTAAAACTGATAGATCTAAATATGGTCTACCCGAAGCTGTAATGTAATGAAGTGAAAAACTAAAATCCTTATAGCTGTAGCTGTTCAACCATTTCAACTGATGGCGGCTATCCTCAGATGATGGGAAAAACTGATTTTTAAATATCTCTTTAAATCTATTTTCTGACTTGCTAAGCGTGTAATTTAACATGCTAAACCAAGCTCTTTTTTCATATGAAAGCGAAACATCCATACCATAAACTCTACCTTCACCTTGAAACAATTTAAAGCTTTGTGGTGGCGCTTGCATATTAAACTGTCGCAATCCTGGTCTTTGGCTAGCATGGATAATTGCCCCATCTAAAGTACGATAATAGCTCTCAAAATCTAATGAAAATCGATCCCAAAACTTAGATAAGCCCAACATAAAATTAGTGCCAATTCCGACGGGTACATTCTTTCCATTACTTAGAGCAAAAAACGATTGTTTCTGCCCCAAGATACTTTCGTGTTCGAATTGCCTTACATATTGTGCATGTTTACCTGCCGATGATTTTAACATCCACTGATTTCCTATTTGATAACTCATAAAAATCTGTGGTAAAAAATAAGCTTTTTCTAATGCATGCAAATAAGTCACCCTGAATGAAGGCTTTACGTAAAACTTATCTTTAGCACCCAAGTCCACTGAAGAGAAAATACCTGATTCTATTCCGATTTGATTTATTTCAAAAGTAGCATTTCTATTATTTTCTATATACAATACATTGTCATGATTTATATACTCCATTCCCACCATCCATTTGACAACTTTTTTGCTTTGTAATGTAAATTTCAATCCTTTGTCTGTGATGTCGTTCGAGTTCTGAATGGATACAGTATCTCTCTCGATTCCAGCCATGGTGCGCTGAAAAAGCCTACTGACTATATCATAACTACTAGAAAAACCAGTCTTGTAAACATGTGTTGTCAGTAGTAAATCGTTATTCTCATATTTATAATTCAGTCCAAATGTCTTATTATCCCAAAAATTCTCCTGACTGAAAGACTCTTCGTTAATAGTAAGATTTTTGATTTTAAAAGTCGATTCATATTTATCAGAAAAATGATCAGAACTTCTGAAAAAATTCACATCCAAATGATGATTTTTGTACTCAAAATATAGTTTGCCATTCATATCATAAAAGTCAAATGACGGACGCGACACAACACTATTATTGGTAGTCCGTGGTTCATCGGATTCTAGATTATTCCGCATAGACAAGTCATAAAATTTTGACTCAACAAGATTTGTATATGTCTTCCTTGCTGCAAATTTAAAACCCAAACCTTTAGCAATAGGAGCGTTTATAGCAATGCCAGAGTTCAATAAATTTAAGTCTAGACAAGCATTAAACTGTTCCACAGAATCTTTACTTTTAAGTTGTAACATACCTGATGTTCTACCACCATAAGTCACAGGAATATTATTTTTATACAAAGCTATATCTTGTATATATTTGGAATTAAATGCTCCAAAAAGACCATAAAAGTGATCCGCTTTATATATGGGCATCTCATCCAAAACAAGTAATGTAGCCTCTTCTTGTGATCCACGAATACGAAGTGAAGCTTTGGAGTCATCATGGGCAGCAACTCCTGAAATCAATTGAATACTGCGACTTGCGTCGTTCAAGAAGATACTAGAATTTGACAATTGATCTAAAAATCTTTGACTCAATGCTACAGATTGGTCATTATTAAATTTCACATTTTTATGCAAAGTCTGTACAGTCACGGCAGAAATGGACACGGGCGCAACTTGCAGTTGGATTTCAACAAAATTCTTTTCTGGATTTATGACAAATTGATGGTCTTTGTGTGCTAAAGAGTGAATAGTCAGTTTTTTGCCAGCTAATGATTTTGGCAACTTCAAAATACAATCCCCAAACTCATCCGTAAAAGCAAAATAGCGGAAAGTCTCATCATAAACAGACACGTAAGGCAATCTTTCTCCATTAGATTCATCACGAATTTTTAAGTGCAAATTAAAATCTTTTGCATTAAAAACATCATTTGCTTCTGACCTTACTAAAAATGAAGTTTGTCCTTGTTTGACAAAATCGAGATTGAAAGTCGCACATACTTTCTCCATAACTATATGACTGTCTGAACCTTCGATGATTTTATTTTCCTTTGCAGTCAATTGTGCCAATGTCCCACTATAAGCAATCAGTAGTTCATGTCTTGATTTAAGCATTTCCAAAGCTTGTACACAAGTCATTCCTTTTTCTATTGCAATCGTGCTTTTATCTTTCTTTTGAGCTATGGACATAGTACAGTTAGCCCATATAAAAATGGGTATTAATATCAATTTGAAGAAAGCTAAAGAGAAGCGATTTACTCTAATAATATTAAGTTTGTTTTAATTGAAATTAATTTTTAAATCAGACTATTTAGATAGAACCACTTTATTACCATCTATTTTGTAAGTAAGTCCCAATGGCCAAGTAACAGCATATAAAGCTTTATCTAAATCACCTTTATTAAAAAATCCTGTGTACATGATGGTATCCATTCCTTCGGCCATGACTACTTCCACAGCATACTGACGTTCCAATTCGTCAACCACTGCTGCCACCTGTACATTCTGAAAAGTATACACTCCATCTATCCAATCTACCTTATGTACGCCATCTGTTTCAGCGGTTTTATGGATTAATTTTCCACTTTCTAATGTGGACATATCACCTGGTAACAGAATAATCTGTGTATTATCATCTACTTGAGTTACAGCCACTTTTCCTGTTTTGCAAATTACTTCAAAAACATCACCACGTTGTCTCACACTAAAACTTGTACCTAACACTTCTACCCTGCCCTTTGCTGTTTGCACTGTAAATTTAGATCCTTTTTGTACTTCAAAAAATGCAACGCCTTCTAATGAAACAGTCCTATCGCTTTCCCATTTCTTAGCATCATACGTAATCTTTGAATCTGCATTAATCAAAATTTCTGACCCATCAGGCAATACTTCAGTTATTTCTTGCCCCAATGCTGTTTGTATTTGCTTCTCTGAATTAAAACCAGGTCGGAATATTATAAATAACGCCACACAAGCTGCAACTGCTAAGCCGATCTTTCTGAATCTAGACAAAGAGATAATGGTTGCTACCTTTTTGGGCGTATCAACCGAGATATCAGATTCGATACGCTGCCAAAGTTTTTTTGTATCAATGGTATTGTCATCAACGAAATCTATAGATCTTACTAAATGAATAGCTGTATTGATATCATCCATTTGATCTATATGATCATCTATGAATACTGACCATTTCTCATCATCTTCTGTGTATTCTGACTTTACCCAAGTGATAAAAGATTCGTCTTCGACAAGATTATTTATAAAATTATGTACATCTTTATTTTCCATAAAAACTTTATTGTTAATTATCTAAGGCTGATTTGCAGATATTGTACTCATTAATAAGGTATTAAAAATACAAATTGGCCAAAATAAATACTAAAATACTTACTATCTTCTCTCTTAAGAGCAAAATACCCTTTGAAATCAAATTTCTGACGGACTGATAATTGATATCCATGATTGTGCAAATCTCTTCATAACTCAATTCACTATAATACTTTAAATAGATGGCTTCTCGCTGACGATGACTTAAATGTTCAAAGGCTTTTTCCAATTTTGCCTTATCATCTTCTTTACTTTCTTCTTGTATCAGAATGTCTTCGGCAGAAATACTGAAGTTGACATCCATTTTTTCCGTATTTTCAATAGAAGTTGTCAGGGTTGCTTTGTTTAATTTCCTAATCAAATCCCTTCTTACTGAGACACACAGATAACTCATAATAGAGTCAGTTTGCCCAATGGTATCTCGCTTCTGCCATATGTGTACAAACATATCATGAAGAACATCTTCTATGAGTTCTACATCTTTGGTAAACTTTTTACAGTAATTTTCCAAGTCATGTATATGCAAGTCATATATTTCTTTAAGTGCTTTTGGGTCACCTTTTTTCATTTTGGACCAAAGAATCTCATCGCTCATTACATCTGTTAAATTTGATAAAGTTACTTTACTTTTTTATCTAAAAGGCAATTAGATAGTGAAATCAGGCATATAAACAAATACATTTAAAAGACTAATTTTTCTTTTTCCTGTTAATGCAAATATTATCTTTATTACCCATGATTCATTTTAGACAATTTAATAGGACCAAAGTTATGTGAATATTTGATATATTTGCAGCCTAAACCAATAATTCATTTAAAATGACATTGATATTTATCCTTCAGGCACAAGCTAGTAGCATGTTGAATTTTGTATTTCCTGCTTTATTACTTGCGTTTTTTTACTTTTTCTTTATAAGACCTCAAGTTAAAAAACAAAAAGAACAAGTGGCTTTCTCTACTGGACTCCAAAAAGGTGATGAAATCGTAACTGCAAGTGGTATCATAGGCCAAATCAGTAAAATAGAAGACGATGCAGTAACTGTACAGATAGATCCAAAAACTTTTATCAGAGTAGTTCCTAGTGCTATTTCAAAAGAAATGACTGACCAATACAAGGTTAAACCTAAGGCATAAGTTAAGGTTAAGGTTAAGACTGAGACTAAGATTAAGGCTTAGGTTGAGACTGAGAATCATAGCTAGAATTGATAATCAACTGTTTACCTTAAGGTATAGGTTGAAAAATGGTTGATTATCATATTTTGATTATATTCGGAGGGGACTATATTTTCAACGTTAAACTTTAAACGATTCAACATTATTAAACGATTCAACATTAAACCTTAAACACCTCAAAACTACCCTACTCTGCTTCTCCTTTTACTCTATTAAATCCTTTGTCTGTCAATTCGATGATTCTTTGCTTAAACAAGTTTCCAATACTTTGTTTGAACACTTTTTTGCTTACACCAAATATTTTGTAAATGACTTCTGGATCTGTTTTATCATTGTAAGGTAACGAACCTCCTGCTTTATCTAGAACATCTAAAATTTTCTGAGCAATAGCATCAATTTTTGTGTAGCCTTGTTTATCTAGTGTTAGGTCAATTTTTCCATCTTCCCTTACTTTTTTTATGTAGCCTGTGACTTTCTGACCAAGGGTTAATTTTTTAAAAACTTCATTTTTATATAAAATACCAAGATGTTGTTTATTTATGATGGCTTTATATCCAAATTCCGTTTGAGTCCAAATCATAAGTGACACTTCATCGTTAAACTTATAAGTAGCAGGTTCTTTACTCATGAACTTCTCCAATTTCATAGAAGCTGTAATTCTTTCTGTAAGTGGGTCTATATACACGTAAACTATATAATATCGACCTTCTTCCATTTTTATCTTTTGCTCACTGAATGGCACAAGAAGTTCTTTCATGACACCCCATTCTAGGAAAGCTCCTACATTTTCTACTTTATTTACTTTTAGACAAGCAAAATCACCTACTTGGGCTAATGGTTCTTCTGTCGTAGCAACAAGCCGTTCTTCACCATCTAGATACACAAAAACATCTATTTTATCACCAATAATGGAATGTGGAGATACATATCTTTTTGGAATAAGTATTTCACCGAGATTCTCACCGTTTAAGTAACAGCCGAAATCCACCTTTCTGGCTATGGTCAATGTATTTTTTTTACCTAATTCTACCACGATACTAAATTATATTGCCACAAAGATAAAATAATAAGGGAGAAGCACCAAGAATGGAGCCTCTCCCTTAAAAATAAAGTTATTTTATCTATCTAAACAAAGTCAAACTTATCTCGCTACTACAAATCTTCTAGTAATGTTAAAGTTTTGTCCTTCTACTTCAATAAAGTATATGCCATTTGCCAATTGATCCACATGGATACGCTGAGACAAACTTCCCACAAAATCTTGAGTATTCAATAGAACACCTAAGCTATTTGTAATTTTAACTTTACCTGATTGTACTTGTAATAATTGTACTTCAATATTCAAAGTACTTGATACAGGGTTAGGGTAAACTTTGAAGTGGCTCAAATAAGCTGCCTCATTCACGCCTGATACATTGGCTACAACATATGGACCAAATGTTTTTTCACATCCGTTTTCATCAGTCACTACTACTGAATACTCACCTGCACCCAATCCTGAAATATCTTCAGTGGTCGCGCCATTTGACCATAAATAAGTATATGAACCTGCACCACCTTCAGTTACAAGATTTATTGCACCTTGATTTTGATTGTTTGCATCATTGATGATACTAGATGAAGCAATAACCAAAGCCGTTGGTTGTGTGATATCAAAGCTTAACTCTTGTGTACTGTTATTAGCATCTGTAACAACAGCATTGTAAGTACCTGCTGATAAACCAGTTAATTCAAACTCAGTAGATGTAAATCCATTTGGACCTGTCCACACAACTGTAACTGGCGCTTGACCACCCAAAATTGACAATGTAATGGTACCATCTTTGCTTTCAAAACAACTCAAATCTTTTTGATTACTTGAAATTTGTAATACTGTTGAGAATGAAATGTCTTCACAAGTTGTTGTCGCGCCACAGTCATTGGTTACAGTAAGACATACCGTATATGTACCTGGAGATGTATACTCGCCTGTTGCTTGTGGCTGATCACTTGTAGTACCATTACCAAAATCCCATGCGTAAGTTGCATTTTCATCTACAACATCTACAGAAACATTTACTTCAAAATTACCTGTTGAAGCAGTAAAATCTGAAACTGGAAGATCTGTGGACTCGTCTACATTGACTTCTAAGGTTGACATACAACCTGTAGCAAGGTTAGTCGTTTGAAGGGTATATGTTCCAGCTGCAGAAACAGTAGGTGTCAATGTATTTTCTCCTGAAACGATTTGTCCATCTGTTGTAGTCCACGCATATGAAAATCCAGCAACGTCACCTTCTACATTAGCTGTGATAGTTACTTCGCTTACAGTACATGTCAATTCTGCTGGTGCTTCTGAGCTTACTTGTGGGAAATCATTAGAAACAGTCACAGTAGAAGTTGCTTCAGCTGTACAACCATTTGCGCCAGTAGTAGTTACGGTATAAGTACCACCTTGACTTACAGATATACACGCTTGGTCATTGTCGTTCGGAACATTCCAAATGAAAGAAACTCCAGTACCTGTAGCACAAAGTTGAAGCTCAGGCTGACCACAGTTAAGTGTACCAGAAGGAACAGAAACGGTAGGGTTTACTTGATCCACAACCACTGTTGTCATTCCGGTAGAAGTACAACCGTTATTTGTATTTGTAATCAATAGCTGATAAGATCCACCCGCATCTACTGTTGGGTTCAATGTCGTAGCGCCACTGACAATATTACCATTTGTTGTTGTCCATTGGTAAGTAATACCTGTACCAGATTGAGATTGTGTTGCATCAATCACAACTTCGTCAGAATCGCAATCAATTGCCGCAGGTGCTTGGATACTTAGATTTGGTAAAACAGCATTCGATAATACCACAGCAGAACTAGTGCTAGAACATCCATTTTCAATATTTGTCACCAACAATGTATAAGTACCAGGTTGATCAACACTTAATAGCAGTTGATTGTCACCAGAAACAATGTTACCATTAGTTGTTGTCCACTCATAAGTAAATACTGGACCAGCTGAAGAACCTGCACCAGAAACCTGAGCTTGTGGTGTAGCACAACTGATAGCATTCAAAGGTGCTGAAGTTGCAAGTGGAGAAGACGATATTTCTAATTCAATATTTGAAGAAATAATACAGTTATTATTATCTACGATTGTATAAGTATAGCTACCACCTGCTAAGTCTGTAAAGTATGGTTGGTTTTGTACAATACTTCCTAATTCGTAATTAAAAGGCGGTGTACCTCCTGATGCATCAAATAAAACAGTACCATCACTCGCATCACAAGAAGGTTGCTCTACTGTAGCAGCAACTTCAAAAAGCGGTGGTTCAGTAATCGTATATACTTCTGAAGAATTACAACCCAACGCATCAGTAATAGTTACAATGTATTCGCCAGCAGCAATAAAATTATTATTCGCACCAGATGTACCATTACTCCAGCTGTATGAAATATTTCCAGTACCACCTGAAGCAGACACTACAATTTGGCCAGATTCAGTTCCATAACAAAGTACATCTTGAATTACAGTGGCATCGATCACAAAATCTTCAGGACCATTTACAACATATTCATCTGTCTCAAAGAAATAACCATTTGCATCAGAAACTTCACATGAGTATGTACCATTACTAAGGTTTGAAATTACAGGTGTACTTGCACCATTACTCCAATCATATGTAATAGAATTATAACCACCAGTTACATTTAATGCTATTTGAGATGTTTGCGGACAAGTTCCTTCTGTAAATGTTTCTGAAACAACCATGTCGAAAGAGTCAAATAACCAAGTTTCCCATAAAGCCATTGATTTTTGACCTACTTCAAATACTCTTTTATCGTCTGCATCAATACCATATATTGTAGGATAATAAGCTATTTGATATTGACCAGCTAGGCCAGGAGAATTTGTACTTGTTAGATTTACAATAGGATATGGTGTGCCTGCTACCCAGTTTCCTTGCGTAGTTCCACCCATGCCCATACAGTTCCCATAAAGGCAAGCTTCAGCTGTACTTAGGTCTGCCTCAATTTTAATAACCATAATTTCATTAGTTCCATTTGGACCGTATGCATTATATAAATCTTTAATGGCATGTGTATTGTGGTAATTCCAACAAGGACCACACCATGTTGCTGAAAAATCAAGCACGACATGTTTGCCAGCATCTAGATAAGTATAAAGATTGTGCACATTACCATTGATATCGGTAACTGTAAAATCGGGTGCAATACTACCATCCGCTAGCTGAGCTTTGGCAGTAAATACAGAGAATGAAAACAGGAGAAAAGTGAGTAAAAAGTTTTTCATCTTCTTGGATTATTTGTTAATTAAAAATTTAAAAGGCGAAAATTAACAAATTACAGAATATTAAAGTATGTTTTACTAAAAAATCTGTGAAAAAAAATTTTTTAACCCAAACCGAAGAATAAAATTCTATATTTCGAACTATTTCCTACCAATATTTGGCATGCCTTGCATCATTCGGTCCATACCTTTGCCTTTACTCATCATCTGCATCATTTTTCTCATTTGGTCAAACTGCTTTATAAACATATTGATTTCATGAAGATTTTTGCCACTACCTGATGCAATTCTCTTTTTGCGAGACATATTGAGTAGGTCCGGATTTGCCCTTTCTTTGGGTGTCATGGACAAGATAATAGCCTCCACTTTTCCAAAAGCTTTGTCATCAATGTTGATATCTTTGGTCATCTTGCTCATACCTGGTATCATATTCATCAATGACTTGATATCTCCCATTTTTTTGATTTGATTCAGCTGACCTAGGAAGTCATTAAAATCAAACTTATTTTTACGTATCTTTTTCTCTAGTCGTTCTGCTTCTTTCTCATCAAATTGTTCTTGCGCTTTCTCTACGAATGAAACAATATCACCCATTCCAAGGATACGCTGTGCCATACGCTCTGGATAGAAAATATCCAACGTATCCAACTTCTCACCGGAACTGATAAATTTGATAGGTTTTCCTACAGAATATTTGATAGAAAGTGCTGCTCCACCTCTCGTATCACCATCTAATTTTGTCAGAACTACGCCATCAAAATTAAGTCGCTCATTAAAGACAGCGGCTGTATTAACAGCATCTTGTCCTGTCATAGAATCTACAACGAATAAAGTTTCAGATGGATTGGTCGCATTTTTGATGTTCTCAATCTCGATCATCATCTCTTCATCCACGGAAGTACGACCTGCTGTGTCTATGATGACGACATCATGGCTGTGCCCTTTAGCATAACTAATGGCATTTAGTGATATCTGGACTGGATTTTTATTTTCTGGCTCCTTATATATATGGACGCCTATCTGCTCTGCCAATACAGAAAGCTGATCAACCGCAGCGGGCCTGTACACATCACACGCAACAAGGAGTGGCTTTTTTGACTTTTTATCTTTAAGGAATTTGGCAAGTTTACCAGTAAAAGTTGTTTTACCTGAACCTTGTAGACCTGATATTAGGATCACACTTGGATTTCCTTTTAGATTGATACCAGAAGCCGCTCCACCCATAAGTTCTGTCATTTCGTCCATGACGATTTTGACCATCAACTCACCAGGCTTGACAGCTGAAAGCACATTTTCTGTTCCGAGAGCTTTATCTTTTACTTTATCTGTAAATTCTTTGGCAATTTTATAGTTTACATCGGCAGCAACCAATGCTCTTCTAATCTCCTTAATGGAGTTAGCAATATTAAGTTCCGTTAATTTCCCATCACCTTTTAAACTTTTAAAGGCAAAATCCAGCTTTTCACTTAAATTTTCGAACATAAAAATTTCAATTTAGGGTGCAAATATATGAAAACAGGATGATATCACTTAATGTTGCGAAGGATATATTTTGAACTCCTAATTAGAATTATAAAAATAAAATCATCTTAATAGACAAATTAAAGAGAATTTACCTTAGTTTTGGAGCTCATTTATTGTTTCATTTATGACCCCATCATCTCGTAGAAAATTTATTATCCAAGGTGCAGCACTTTTACCAGCAGTTTCTTTACTGTCTTCATGTGGAGATACTTCGAAACAAAAGTCTTCTTTGGCTCCAGTAGTAATTTCTACTTGGGATAGCTTAGACTCTGTTAATAAAGAAGCTTGGGGAATACTAAAAAACAAAGGTAAAGCAATAGATGCTGTCGAAAAAGGTGCCAACATTATTGAAAACAGTATAAATTGTTGTGTCGGTCTTGGAGGAAATCCTGATAGAGATGGGAAGGTAACACTGGACGCTTGTATTATGGACGATAAATACAATTGTGGTTCAGTGGCATTTCTGCAAAAGATAAAGAATCCGATAAGTGTAGCTCGAAAAATAATGGAAACCACACCGCATGTTATGCTTGTAGGTGACGGCGCATATAAATTTGCCATAGAAAATGGATTTGAAGCAGAATCCGGTGATCTTTCAGATGAAGCTGAAAAAGCATATCAATCTTGGTTGGAAAAATCTGAGTATAAACCACAAATTAATATTGAAAGAACACAAAACACCATTGATACCAATCACCAAGCAGCCCCTAGCAAACTAGAAGATGGCTCGTTTAATCATGATACCATGGGGATTTTGGCATTGGATCTTGACAAAAATCTTTCAGGCTCATGCACCACAAGCGGCATGGGATTCAAGATGCATGGACGTGTAGGAGACTCCCCTATCATAGGCGCAGGACTTTTTGTAGATAATGAAATTGGCGCAGCAACTTCTTCAGGACAAGGTGAAGAAGTCATTCGAATCTGTGGCACTCACTTAGTGGTAGAATTTATGCGTAATGGGCATAGTCCAACTGATGCTTGTAAAAAAGCAATAGAAAGACTAGTCCAAATAAATCCAGAAAAAGCAAAAGGATTTCAAGTGGGTTTTATAGCTTTAAATAAGCAGGGAGAATATGGTGCCTATGCCATAGCGCCTGGATTTACCTACTCTGTAACTCAAGGAGATGATGGAGGAGCGACCTATGAAGCACCATCTTATTTTCAAAAAGAAAAATAGACCGAATGATGCTTAACTTAGAATTTAGTCCTTTCCCAAATATGAATTCTGAAAGACTTGACTTTAGGTCTTTACATGATGATGATGGAAACGAAGTCTTTGCGATGAGAAGTGACAAGGAAATAATGAAATATATTCCTAGACCGTTGGCAAAGGATCTAAAAGATGCTTTGGACCATATCAAAATGGTCCAAGAAACCATAGCAAAAAGTGAAGGAATCAATTGGGCTTTAACGTTTAAGGGTTCTTCCAAGCTTATTGGAATCATTGGAATCTATCGTATATCTAAAGCAGATCACCGAGGAGAACTAGGATACATACTGCTTCCTGAGTATCATAATCAAGGAATTATTTCTGAAGCAATTCAAAAAGTGTTGACCTATGCTTTTGAAAATATAGGCTTTCATTCTTTGGAAGCCATCATAGATCCAGATAATATAGCATCTGAACGGGTATTGGTCAAAAATGGATTTGTCAAAGAAGCCCATATCAAAGAAAATGTGTTTTGGGATGGACAATATCTTGATACAGTGATTTATTCCTTACTAAAAAGGAATTTTCAGCATTGATTATTTAGGGTTTTGATTTCCCACGGCTTAGTCTTTGGTAACAAAACGTTTCTTAAACATAGTCACGACTTTATAAGCTTGCCAAAGTTGGAGTTTGGGTATTATTCTCCAAAGATGAAAGCTTTATCTATATTGATATACCAAAAGTGGAAGTTGGCTATGTCTTACCAAAGCTGGAAGCTTTGGCAACATTACCATTGCGGGCAGAAATTGTCTTCATTGTGATGTTCACCTATATATATGATAGAAAACTCCAAAGAAGACAAAGACTTACGATCATTTACTAAACTACTGAGACTTTGGTCATATGAAAAACCAAAAATAAAATTATCTCTTTCAAATCCAACCATGCCAATCACAGATTCAAGACCAAAATTATTATAATTTTTCACACCACGAATGTAAGGACCGAAAAGCAAATACTGCCCAGATTGTTTAGATATTTTATATCTGAATGTCGCACCAAGATTTAGTTCAGTATGTGGGCCTTGTACAAGGGCATTTACTCTCGGTTGGATCGCCATTCTTTCGGAAGTCTTGATAGAAGCCCCTGTATGAATACTCCATTTAGCACTCAAGGTATCAATCTTAATAACATTCTTGTCAATGATATCAGGTGTATTATAAAACGAGACATTCGGTTTATTTAAATGAAAATAGCCTGCCCCAATGTGAAAATTAAATGTTTTGCTAGGTGCAATGGAATAATAAAGTCCAATATTAACATCTGAATAAGCCCTATTATTGGGTGGTAATTGTTCACCCGTACCAAGCGTATAACCATCTATGGCATTAAATTGATCCTGAAAAGTAAGATCTTCGTAATTAAGTGACTTCTGCAATATGCCACCTTGTATACCTATTCCAATGTATTGTTTAGTCTTTTTGTCTAATGATTTATGGTAGGCAGCCGTTAGCAAAATCTGATTTGTATTAAAGTCAAAAGTATTTACCCTATCTGAAAAGAATGTAATTCCTACTGCTACAATATCAGGATTACCTTTAATGGCTCCATAATTTAAGTTAAACTTGACATCACCACTTGCTGCAAATGTTCTCAAAGGATCATCTACTGCAGATCTCCATTGATCTCTATAGATGGTAGAAATACGGAAAGTACCTGTATATGTACCTGCAATCGCAGGATTGAGTGTCAGTGGAGATCCATAAAACTGAGAAAAATGTGGATCTTGAGCATTTGTTTGAGTTGAAAATAAAACAACACTAGCCAAAATAAAATATTTGGTAATGCTTAATAAATGCTTAGTGTTCATATTATATAATTCCAATTTTATAAGCCATTGTCTACTACTCATATCTATCTTAATTCTTTGAGATGCAAAACTAATCATATTCCTTCAATTGAAGTATAAAAATCTTAAATAACAACATCGTCCCGTTATCATCTTTAATAAACCTAAGACATTATAACGCACAAACCAATAAAATAAGTATTTTCGCAGTCTCGATTCAGATAAATAAATGGCCAAGAAAAAGAAGATTGATACCAAACACTTATTTCACGCTGTGTGTCATCTCAATATTATTGCTGTGAGACCTAAACCTGACCTTGCTGAAGCCTTACTTACTCAGATGCTTTTTGGCGAGATATGTCACGTAGTCGAAAAGAAAAATAAACATTGGTATAAGATAAAAACATATGTGGATGAGGTGGTTGGATGGGTACAAACTTCTCAGATAACTTTAATATCTGAAGAGATTTACAATAAATATGGTCAGAATTATGCCTTGTCTCTAGAAATATGTCATCCCACTTTTAATGAAGAAGTATCAAAATCAGTTGTTTTAGGTTCTGGTCTGCCACTTTATGATGGGATCTCTTGTACACTTCCTGATGGCAAATATGTGTACAATGGTCAAGCAGCACCAATTGGTGGATTAGAATTCTCTACTGAATTATTTGTCAAAATAGCAAGAAGGTATTTATTTAGTCCTGAACTAAAAGGTGGCAAAAGTCCATTCGGTATGGATGCAGGTTTATTCGTGCAGCAAGTATTCCGTTTTTTTGGTTTTCATCTTCCTGGCAATGTCAATGAACAATATCTACAAGGTGATGTCATTGATTTTATAGAGCAAAGTCGAGAAGGAGACATTGCGTTTTTCTTTGATGATTTGGGTCAAATCAATCATGCTGGCATTGTCATCGGTGAAAAAAGAATCATTCACGTGAATGGATGTGTTCGGATCGACAAACTAGATCACTTCGGCATACACAATGCTGATCTGCACAAATATACCCACAAGCTGAGAATTATAAAACGAGTAATTGCCGAATAAAAAAAAGGTGGTACACATCCGAAGATATGTACCACCTTTTTTTATGTTAAAAGACTATTGTCTTATTGAATTTTGATGTTATCTAGTCTGTAAGTCGAAGTATTGGTACCTCCTGCTCCTTCATATTTAAAACCAACTTTAACTTTAGCGCCAAAAGACTTTAAATTTATATTACCTGAAGGGATAAATGTATTATCTGCATCTGCATTAACAGCTACTTTAGCATCGATTTTTGTCCATGTTGTAGTGGTAGGGTTACCAGTATAATTGGTCGTTACCCACACCGTTAAACCATCATGCACCCAAAATGCTTTTGCACTTTCGAAAGTAAGTGTAGGCGTTTTGTCGGTGTCTGCTTCCGGTGTGATTAACCACGTTTCCATTGCTGGGGCTGTGTCATTAAATGCAGTTGACTGAGCATATAAATTTCCACTGAAACTCTTACCTTGCCATTTTCTAGTTCCTTTGACA
>Ga0075163_10001741_pt1 | contig 29385 bp, 23 predicted proteins | sample JI1023141ADNA_FD_71478 | JGI IMG/M metagenome (GOLD analysis project Ga0075163, IMG submission 71478) | Wastewater effluent complex algal communities from Wisconsin, to seasonally profile nutrient transformation and Carbon sequestration -... | ecosystem: Engineered > WWTP > Effluent > Algae...
GGTCGCCATGGGTGCGGTCGTGAGCGGCATTCGCGAGTCGTTCCAGAAAGATCTGGACGAGATCGGCGCGACCACGTTTATCGTGCAGCGCCGCGGCAGTGGCATCAACGCGTGTGATGGCACCGATGAGAAGTGTCCCGACCGCCGCAATCCGCCGATCAGCTTTTCCGAGTGGGAGATGATTCGCCGGCTGCCCGGTGTGCAGGATGTGGTCGGTGTCCTGGGCGGCGGCGGCAACTTTGCGTACAAGAACGTGCGCATCGATGGCGTCGGGTACGACGCCTACAGCCCCGAATGGCCGCAAGTTGATGCGTCGGATATCTACCCCGGCCGCAATTTCACGCGCACCGAATACGACGCGGGTCAGCCGGTGGTGTTGGTCAACGACACGCTCAAGTCGCAGCTCTTTGGTGAGTCGGAACCGATCGGGAAGCAGATCATGATCAGCGGCCGGCAGTTTACGGTGATCGGCGTCTACCAGCCCAAAGCCGGCTTTCTCAAATCGCTCGAAGGCAAAGGCCCCGATACACCGCGGGCGATCGTGCCCCTGCAAGCCGCCGTGCGGACGCTGGACGCGTTCAAAGGCTCACTCACGCTGCTGGTACGACCCTTCCCGACCGCACAGCAGTCCGAAGTGATGGATGAGGTCCTCGCGGCGATGCGGGCGCGACGCGGTCTCAAGCCGGGCGCGCGCGGCAACTTCTATCTGGTCGAGCAGGATCGCATCAAGGAGACGTTCGACCAGTTATTCGGCGCCATTTTCGCGGTCGGCCTGGCACTGTCGGCGGTGGCCTTGCTGGTTGGCGGCGTCGGTGTGGTGGCCATCATGATGATTTCGGTCACCGAACGCACGCGTGAGATCGGCGTCCGCAAGGCGCTGGGCGCGACTGCGGGCACCATTCGCTGGCAGTTTCTGGTGGAGGCGGCAACACTCACCAGCATCGGCGCGCTCATCGGTCTCGCGATCGGTGGCGTGCTGGCTTGGGTGATTCGCACCAACAGCAGCATTCCGGCATCGCTGCCGACCAGCATCGTCGTCACGGCGCTGGCCGCCAGTGCGATCACCGGTGTCGCGTTCGGTATGCTGCCTGCCATTCGCGCCTCCAAGCTCGATCCTGTCGAAGCACTTCGACACGAATAGCCGTCCGCGCCATGCGCTTCGCCGACGTGATCCGGCTGTCCCTGCTGCAGTTGCGAGTAAATCCGCTGCGGACGGCGTTCACGCTGCTCGGGATCGTGGTCTCAGTCGGCTTTCTGGTGGCCGTGGTGGCGATCATCCAGGGGATGAACGCGTACGTGAAGGAGAACATCGCCGATGCGATGATCGGCATGAACACCTTCCAGGTGCGCCGGTTGCCGATCAGTCTCGGCCTGTTCAATGATGACGAGTTCCGCTTGCTGCGACGGCGTCCGCGCGTCGACGAACGGGATGCGGAGGCCGTGCGACTCGCGTTACCCGATGCACAAGCGATCAGCCTGCAGTCTGGCTGGCCGACGCCGCAGGCAGACGTGGTATGGCGCAACCGGACGCTCGGGAGCGTGCTCGTGTTTGGCGTGACGGAAGGATATCAGGTGGTGCAGGACTACAAGTTCACCGCCGGCCGTCCACTCAGCGACATCGATGTGCGTGAACGACGCAATGTGGTGGTGATCGGCACCGATGTCGCCACCAAGCTGTTCGACAACGCGAATGCCATCGATCAGGAAGTCCGCATCATGGGACAGCGCTACACCGTCATCGGTGTGATCGGTCGAAAGGGGCGCGTGCTCGGGCAGTCGTTTGACGGCTTTGCGTTGATGCCCATCACCGCCTTCGAGGCGCTCTACGGCCGTCGGCAAAGCACCACCGTGTCCGTCAAGATGCGCGAGGCCAGCGAAGTGGGGCCGGCCATGGCGCGCGCGGAAGAAGCGATGCGAGTCTCACGCGGTTTGCGTCCCGGCGAGTCCAACAACTTCGACGTCGGCACTGCCGACGCGTTGGTGGACTTCTGGAAGCAGCTGACCCGCGTGCTCTTTGCCGTGGTGCCAGCGGTCGTGGCGATTGGGGTGCTGGTGGGCGGCATTGTGATCATGAACATCATGCTGATGGCCGTGACCGAGCGCACGCACGAGATCGGCCTGCGGAAGGCCGTCGGCGCCACCGCCGCCGATGTGCGCAAGCAGTTTTTGGCCGAAGCGATTGCGCTGGCCGTGCTTGGTGGTGCGCTGGGGGTCGCATCAGGTTGGATGCTGGCCACGGCCATCTCGACATTCTCGCCGCTGCCCGCGCGCGTCAGTTCATGGTCGGTCGGACTCGCGCTCACGTTGGGCGCAGGAATCGGGGTGCTGTTCGGTGTGTACCCGGCCTCGCGAGCCGCGAAGCTCGATCCGATCACCGCGATGCGGGCGGAGACCTGATGTCGCTGAGCATTCGCGCCAATGCCTTTGGCGAAAACATCCGCATCGCTCTTGATGCCCTGCGTGTCAGCAAGTTGCGCTCGTCGCTGACGATTCTGGGCGTGGTGATCGGCGTGGCCACCGTGATGGCGATGGCGGCGATCGTTCAGGGCATTCGCGACCAGATCGTGCACACCATCGAAGTCGCGGGGCCGACGACGTTTTACGTGATGAAGAAATTCTCCACGACGCCGCTCAACCCCGACAATCTGCCAAAGGACGTGCGCATTCGTCCGGATCTCACCGAGCGTGAGGCGGATCGAATTCGCCAGCTCCCCGAGATCGGATACGCGTCGCTCTGGGCACAAACGTTGGCGCGAATCGATGCCGACGGGGTGCGCTCGCAATCGATGGCCATCTTCGGCGCCGATGACGGGTACATGCTCATCCAGGGCGGTGAGCTGCAGAGCGGCCGCTGGTTCACGAGAAACGAATTGATGGCGGGCGCACCGGTCGTGGTGCTGCAGGAGAACACGGCGCTCCGGTTGTTCGGACAGGAAACGATACTCGGCCGATGGGTGCGCGTGGGCGGACGCCCCGCCCAGGTGATCGGCATCTGGATCGAACCGGGCAACATCTTTGCGCCGCCGGGGCAACAGGTGGGCGCGATTGTCCCCTACCGCATGATGGATCATCAGTTTGAACTGGATCGGACCAATGCACTCTGGATCCCCGTCAAACCACGCGAGGGAGTCAGCGTGGCCGACGCACAGGGCGCGGTGACCATGGCGCTGCGCGAAATGCGGGGACTTCGGCCGGCGGACGGCAGCACGTTCGACCTCATCACGCAGGATCAGGTGCTGGACACCTTCAACGGCATGACAAGCGTGTTCTTCCTGGTGATGATCGTGTTGTCCGCTGTGGCCCTGCTGGTGGGTGGCATTGGCGTGATGGCCATCATGACCGTGTCCGTCACCAGTCGCACGCGCGAGATCGGCGTGCGCAAAGCGCTGGGCGCCACGCGCCGGGATATTCTCCAGCAGTTTCTCATTGAGGCCGCCACGCTGACCGGCATCGGCGGCGCCATCGGCATCCTTGTGGGGCTGGCGTTCGGGCGCATTGCCTCCGTCGCGCTCGATGTCGATGCCCCGGTACCCGTCGCGCTGACCATCATCGCCGTGTGCGTCTCAGTCGGCATCGGGATTGTCTTCGGCATGATCCCCGCGCAGCGAGCGTCACGACTGGATCCGATCGAAGCCCTGCGACACGAATAGCGTCGTCACAGGGCACGCACCGCGTGTGAGCGGCCCCGTCGCCATCGTGGTTTCGCATACTTTGATCGTGAATTACACGCGCACATTTCGCGCGAGTCTGCACCGCCAGCGTGCTCAAGTGCGCTCCGGGATCAGCCGACACTTTCCCGGGAATCGGTGGCGGCTTTCGATTCGTGGGAGCACGTCGGCTTTCGCGACGCCGATCCTTAATGCGTCCGACGACGGACGCTAGCTCGGTGCCTTTTCACATGGCGTTTTGGTCTACGCGCGAGACGCGCAACGAAGCAGAGCGGCCGTACGCGGCCGGCAGCATCCAAGTCAAGTCGCCGGAGACGCGCACCCGCGTCGCCTTTTTGCAGTTGACGGATACGGATCTCGGCGTCATCAAGACATGGAGTGCAGCATGTCTGGCGGCAGCCAATCCGATGATCGACGATTTCTATGCGCACATTTTGCGCACCAGCGAGACCGCGTCGATCCTGAAGGCGCACTCGAGCGTCGAACGTCAGCGCCCGCTCGTGACCAACTATCTCGCCCAGATGTTCACGGGGGTGCTGGACGACCACTACGTGGAATACCGGCAGGTGGTCGGGCGTGCGCACGAACGCATCGATCTCGATTCGAACTGGTACGTGGCGATGTACGAGGTGATCCGCGAGCACATGCTGAACGCCGTGGAACGCAGTGGCGCCACGGTCGCGGAGTATCGCCGCTTCCAGCGGGCGTTCGATCGACTGTTGCAGTTGGATATCGCGCTGGTCGTCACGGCGCTGACAGTCTCGCGCCAGGGGCGCATCGAAGCGCTGCAACGCGAGGAATCGCGGTTCCTCGACGAGGTGAGCCGCGCACTCGAAGCGCTCGCGAACGGCGATTTTACGGTACGTGTGGAAGGGTCCTACGCGGGCCGCAACGCCGATGTGCAGCGCGATTTCAACGGCGCGGTGGCGGAGCTGTCCGACACCATCCGACGTGTCATGACGTCGGCCGATGAGATTGCGGCGACGTCCACCGCGTTCCGCGAGAGCAGCGCATTGCTTGCCGCCGGAGCGAGTTCGCAGGCCGCGTCGGTCGAGGAAGTGGCCGCCAGTCTGCAGGAACTGTCGAGCATGACCGCGCAGAGCGCACACCATGCGGCCAGTGCGCGCGCCATGGCCGACGAAACCCGTTCGGCCGCAGAAGACGGCGTGAGTGAAATGCAGCGGCTGGCCGAAGCCATGGCGCACATCAAAGCCGGATCGGACCGCACGGCGCGCATCATCAAGACGATTGATGACATCGCATTCCAGACCAACTTGCTGGCACTGAACGCCGCGATCGAAGCGGCACGGGCCGGTGACGCCGGTCGGGGCTTTGCGGTGGTGGCCGATGAAGTCCGCTCGCTGGCGCTGCGCAGTGCCGACGCCGCGCGCAGCACCGGCGAACTGTTGGCGGATGCGGCACAGAGCGCCGAGAACGGCGTGATCCTCAATCAGACTGTGCTCGACAAGCTGGCGCACATCGCGCAGCAGGCCGGACGCGTCAGTGGGGTCATGCACGAAGTGGCGGCCGGCACCTCGCAGCAGCGCGAGGGCGTGGCGCAGATCACGACGGCGCTCGATCAGATCAGCGTCGTCACCCAGCAGATGGCGTCGAGCGCCGAAGAAGAAAGCGCCGCTGCGGTCGAACTGCGCGAGCACGCCAGCGAGCTGTCACAGTCGATGGAGCGCTTTTCGGTGGATACCGAGGACGTCTTCCCTGCCCCGACGCCGTTGGCGCGCAACGCGGGAGGCGCAGCGCCGGCATCGCTGCCAGCGGGTGCCGCAAAGGGCGCCTGTCCCTTCAGTAGCCGCGGAGCGCGAGGAACCACTCCCACAGCGCGAGGTTGACCGGCGTTCCAAGCACCGTCAACTCCAGCACACCGAGCGCGCCGAGTACGGTCAGCAGCATCATGGCCTGCCGGCGCATCGGTGTGCGGTCGCGTAGCGCATGAATGCCCACACGCAGCGTGAAGATCAGCATCATCGCCACGCTGATGAGCAGAAACCACGAATTGCGCTGTGGCCCGAAGTACGACTCCAGGAATGTCACTCCCTCGGGAAAGAATCCGCGACCGGGATTCTCCACGCCGAGGAAGATGTTGATGCTGGCGAGTTGATGACTCACCCAGAACGTCACGAGCGCCCACCAGCCGATCTTGTTGGGCTGGCGGGCCACCAGGACGAGTGAAACCGCCAGCACCAGCAGCATGACCAGTTGATACCAGATCATCGCCAGGACCGCACGGACCGCCAGCGAAAACGACGGCGCTTCTGCGGGAATCGGGACGGCGAGCGACGCGGGCCCCACCAGCCAGCCGCCATAGAACAACACCTGCACCCACGTCCACAGAAACGCGGCGCCGAGAAATCCGCGCCGCACCGCCGACGGAGTTTCGAGGCGACGTTCGGCGTGCAGCAACCATGCGCCCCACACGGCCAGCATCGACGCCATCACCAGTCCGATGGTCCGCGTCGCCGCGCCGCGTTCGAGGGCAAAGATCACTCCGGTTGCCATCCACCAGAACAGCACCACCACAAAGACCGATCGCATGAATACTCGTGCGGTCGTCTCCCGTGTGGCAATGTCGATACCGCCGATGGACTCGGCGCGGCGCGCGCGCAGCAGCGCGATCGTGGCGAGACTCACGTGATGTCCCGGACCGTGCGCACCAACGCCCCAAGCGCCTTCGCGTCGGCCGTGGGCAGAAAGACGTATCGCGCGCGCATCGCATCGGCGAGCCGCCGGGCGATCGGTTCGCCGCGGGGCGAGGTGTCGATGAACATCGCGGGAATACCAAGCATCGCGAAGGCTTTGGCCGACACCATCGCATCCCGTTCAGCAACGGCGCGTCCGGGTGTGCCATCCCGCGCAATGTTGGCGCGTCCATCACTCAGAAACACGATCAACGGCGCGCTGCCGCCGCGTCGGGTCCCGAGTCCCTGCTGCGCCGCTGCATCGATCGCCGTCGCCATGGGGGTCCCACCGCCACCAGGCAGCGCCGCCAGAACACGCTTCGCGCGCGCCAGCGCGCGGGTGGGCGGCAACAACACTTCCGTTCCTGTGCCGCGAAACGCCATGAGACTGACGCGATCACGTCGCGCATAACTCTCGGCCAACAGCAGTTCGACGGCGCCCTTGGCTTCACCAAGACGATAGACCGCCGCCGATCCCGATGCGTCGACGATGAAGTGCACCGTCGTGCCCGTCTTTTCGATGAAGCGGCGAATGCGGAAATCTTCACGCCGCACGGCGACGCGCGCGCGGTGCGCCGCTGCGCGTGAACGTACGCGCTGCCACGGTGCCGCCGCACGCAGCGTTTCAAGCAGGTGCAGACGCGCGCCGCCGCGTGGCAGTCCGCTTCGCGCGCCGCGTGGGCGACCGCGCAGCAGGTTCTGCTGTTCCGCACCGACACGACCGGAACTGGTTCCGGATTCGATGCGCTCTAACAGCTGTGCCAGAAGACCGGGCGGCAACGCAGCCGTCACCGCCGCGCGCAGCAGCTCCCCACCTTCTTGCGGCGGCTCCGGTGTCGACGAGTCGTCGTCGGGTTTGTCGGGAGGCGGCGGGTTGTCCGTCGCCTGCGGCTCGGGTGGTTCCGGCTCCGCGGCGTCGTCGCTCGGCGGAGGTTCCGGCAACCGCGTGGCGCGCGGTGCCAGTACCAGACGCGCCGCAACTTCGGCGTCTTCCGCGCTCACCAGCAACCGGCCACACAACGCGGCGTGCGCGCGTGCACAGCGCACCGCAAAGGTGGTGGCGCGCACGGACTCGACACCAAACACGTCGGCCGTCTGACACAGCATCGTCAGCCACGCGTCGTCGAGCGTCACCGAATGCAAGCGACGTCGCGCATCGCGCACGTGTGCGGCGAATGCCGACAGCGATTGGGCCAGCACGCGTGCCTCGCCGGCATCGAGCGACAGACGAAACGCCAGTCGATCGAGCAGTGCGGGGTGCAGGATCTCGTCATCCACCGACTCGTCCAGCAACACCGCAATCACACGCGCATCGTGCCGTTCGGACACGCCATCACGCGCGACGTGCAGGGCCCCGTAGTCGAGCACCTCACTCAGTGTGGTGCGCACGGATACGGACAGTCGCTCAGCCATCGGCAGCACCACCACGCCGCCATCGGCCGCGGCCAGCACACCGCGTTCCGCGACAAGCCGTCCGAGTCCGAGTGTGGCGGCGAGATCCACCCCACCGATCAGCCGATCGGCACTCACGCCGATGGGGACGCGGCGTTGTGGCGCGCCGTCGGGCAGCATGGCCTGCACGCTGTCCACAAAATGGCGAGCCGATTCGTGCAACGGGTGATCGAGCACGATGCCACCCAACCCAGCGCCGTCGATCGCCAGCAGCATCGCTGCCAGCGCCGCGGGCGAACGGCTTTCCTCACTCACGCGGACGCCGGGGCGGCACCCCAAAGGTCGGCGATGGCGCGCTCCACACGCGTGGTGGAGTCGGCATCATCGAGCACGTTGCGGCGCAGACGGTGACGCAAGGCCATGGGAGCGATGCGTCTGAGATGCTCGAGGGTGACTTCGTCGGCGCCTTCGAACGCCGCCAATGCGCGCGACGTGCGAAGCAGCGTCAGCTCTCCACGCAGTCCATCGGTTCCCAGCGCCGCGCACAGCGACGCGGCGCGCTCGAGCACTTCATCCGACACGGCGAGTGTGTCCAGCCGGGTGCGACCTTTCTCGAGCGAGCGACGCACCTTGGCATCGGGCTTCGCCCAGTACGCCCGTACGGACGCCCGTACGGACGCCCGTGCAGACGCCCGTACAGGCGCCCGTGCAGACGCCCGTCGACGCGTCTGCGCAGGTGATCGCGCCAGCGCCGGTCGACACCGGTGCTCGACGTGCACCGCTTTCGATGCCGCAGGGATATACGACCGTCACCTCGACACCCATGGCAGCGGGTGACACGTCGGTCCCGACACGAACAGGGGGCACCAGTCCCGGTGTCCCCTCGCTGACCCGCGGACTGTTGGACGCGCCGATCGGCGACCGGTCGCGCATGCTGTACCGTGAGCCCGCGCAACGCGCGAGCGGCAGTTCCCTTCCGCTCCGCTCGGCGCCGACCGCCAGTTCTCCGTCGCTGGCATACGACGAAGTGTTTCTCAATGACGGCAGTAGCATGCGCGGCCGCGTGGAAATCGTGCGCGCGGGTTCGGTGCTCTTTCGCGATCAGCGCACGGGACTGCGACACGAACTGCGCAAGGACGATATCGATCGCATCATCACCGAGTTCGGTTCGCCGGTGCGGTTTCGCGCCGAGCGCCGATCGACCACCGATGCGACGCCCTCAACACGGGTCCCGCTGCGTCTGCCCGCCGAGTCCGGGGTGCGCACGCGCGGTGTATCCGGGACATACGTGGTGAGGTACGGTTCTGCCACCGCCACGGGATCGCCGGAGTGCACGAGTCTCTGGTCACGCCCGCCAGCGGCGGTGGACCGGGCGGTCGTGAAGCACGTGCCGGGAGCCGACACGCTGACCGTGTTCTTTGATGGCGGCGACAACTTTCCGAGCAATATCGACGCCGAGGGCTACTTCGCGTCGACGTTCAGAATCGTTCGCGATCAAGCGCGAACCAGCACGGCGCTGACCACACGTCTGACCGGTCAGTTCCGACCCGACGGCATCCTCGCACTGCAGGTGAGCATCGTGTTCTTCCGCCGCATGCGGGAAGGACAAGACCTCACCTGCTCGGTGAACATCCAGGCGACCGGCACACCGTCGGCGAAATAGGGCACCGGCCAGTCGCGTGCACGCGAGAGCCGGGCGCTACTGCGTGCGCCCGACGCAGAGCGACGGAGGCGCGGCCAGCACGGAGAACTGGAGGACGGCCAACACGTCTCCGGAATCGAGGACCCCGTTGCAGTTGGCATCGCCCGACGGCATCGGATTTTGACCGCTGGACGGGCGCACACCGGCGATCGACTGCTGAATCAGCACGGCGTCGAACGCGTTGACGACGCCGTCCTTGTTGACATCGCCACGCAACACAGCCGAACCGGTGAGCACGGTGGTGGCCCACAAGCCGCGCCCGTAGGTGCCGGCGTACAACGTTCCCGTCGCTTGCTGATAGACCAGATCGAGTACCTGGACATTCGGCAGCCCCTGTCCCGTGAGTGTCCAGGTGGCGCCATTGTCGATCGATTCATAGACGCCGACATCCGCCGCCACGAAGAGACGCGTGGTACCCGGAATGAAAACGGCCGCGTTGAACGGGATGTCTGGCAGGCCGGCGGAAATGTTGGTCCAACTCGTGCCAGCGTTTGCCGTCAGAAAGACATGCCCGGTGCCGGTGCCCGAGAAGGTCACCACGGCGCGCTGCGGGTCGAGTGGATCGACCGCGATGTCGGTGACCGAACGGTTGGGCAGTCCGCTGATCACTGGCAGAAAGTTGACACCCGAGTTGAGTGAGACCTGCACGTTGCCGTCGGTCGCGCCCACCCAGATGATGCGATTGTCGGCCGGCGAAATGGCACCCGCATTCAGAAAGCCGCTGCCCTTGGTGAGATCACCGGTGAACGGCAGCCATGACACCCCTTCGTTCGTGGTGCGCCACAGCCGATAGCCGCCAGAGTAGAGCGTCGTGCCAAGGGTGGGATCGATCAGCAAGGGCGCAAAGAAGTTCGTCCGATCGTTGCTGTTGAACCCGCGATACACCTGCGACACCCCTCCGCTGAGTGCGCCGCGCGTGCTGCGAATGATGTAGCCCATGCCGTACGAGGTGGCGTAGAACGTGTTGGGATCGGAAGGACTCCACACGTTGAACCCGCCGTCCCCGGTTGGCGCGGACATCGTCCAGTAGCCAGCGCCAAATCCCCAGAGCGAGCTGTTGTCCTGCAATCCGCCGGCCACGACATTCTGCTGCGTGGGATGCACGGCGAGTCCGGGGTAGAACTGCGTCACGGCAATGTTGGTGTTGCGACTCACCCAACTATTGGAGCGGTCGTACGACGCGTAGATACCGCCATCACATCCGCCGTAGATCACGTTGGGATCACTCGGCGCAAACTCGAACGCGTGCCAGTCGACGTGCAGATCGTACGCCACCACCGAGAACGACTGGCCGCCGTTGGTGGAGCGATAGATGCGCGAGCCGCCCAGGTACACGATGCTTTCGTTCTCCGGGTCGCGCTCCAGCACCAGATTGTAGGAAGACTGCGATCCGAAATCGAGACGCGACGTGACCCCGTATACGCCTGACGCGGCGCGCACGATGCTATTCCCTGCCCCGTGGTCATACTCGACGAGCATGTTGAGCTGACTCGACACCACAATCGCCGCCATCACCCGGCCGGGCGACGCGGGCGTAACCGCCAGCGCGATGCGCTGTGCGTTGGTGGGCGCGCTATACACCTGCGTCCACGTGGCCCCGCCGTCGGCGGAGCGATAGATGCCGTTGGCGGCGCTGTTGGCGTTGGCGCGCGCCGCGTAGTACACGTTGGCGAGAATCGGGTCGGCTTCGACGTCGGTGATGAAGCCACTCAACACCGTGCTCCAGTTGCTGCCGCTATTGGTGCTGCGGTGCAAGCCGTTTGACGCCGCGTACAGCACGACACTGTTAGTGCGAGAGCCGGCCGTGCCCCGATCAATCCGGATTCGATACGTCTGATTGGCGCGCGTACCGTTGGTTGGCGCGAGCACGCCGCCGCCATTGATCTCCGTCCACGTGTTGCCACTGTCGAACGAACGCAGCAATCCACAACCGCTCGATGAGGCCGGTTCGCCGGTTCCCACATACACAATGGTGGGATCGACAGGATCGATTGCGATGGAGCCGGTGGTGAGCGTGCATTGAAAGTCGGTGAGCGGCGTCCACGTGGCGCCGCCATTTGAGCTGCGCCAGACACCACCCGACGCGGAGCCCGCGTAGACGATACTCGGATTGGTCGGGTGGATGGCGATGGTGCGAATGCGGCCACCATCCGCGTTTGGCGACGATCCATAAAACCCGCTGGTCTGAAACCCAAACGGGCCGAGTGAGCGCCACGGCGTGACAAGCGACGCCGAGCCGGCGCGCAGCGCACTCTCCATGCCGCGAAACGCGGTGATCGGATTCTGTGTGTAACTCACGCCTGGGTACGCGCGCATCGATTCATACCAGGCATTGCGCACCTCGATGCTCGCCTCGCGCTCCTCGACGACCTGCGCGTCGAGCGGACCGCCAGCGGTCAGCAACGCCGCCATCGCGACGGCCAGTCCGGCGGCGGCGCGTGTGGTCATCGTGCGCGTTGTCGCCATGCCTCGGGTCGTTCCTCTGACAGCCACCCCACGTGGCGCGATCATCGGGCCACCCGGAGCGGCAGGACCGTGAGCGCTGCACGTGCATCGGTGGCGTCGACGCGATGCATCTCGCGCACGGTCAGTGCGAGCGATTCAAAGGCCGAGGAATCTCGCGCCACAAAGCGGAGTCGCGCGGCGACATCACCGCGCAGGCCGGTAGGGTGCGCCACCGCCATCATCACGCGGCCGCGTGACGCGTGCATGGCGCGCATCGCACCATCATCGGGCGACCCGTCAAACGCGAACCGGAGCCGCGTGGTGTCATACACCACGTCGGCGGTGAGACTCGCCACCGACGGAGAGTCGAGACCGACCAGACGCACCCCGATCACCATGGTACTGTCTCCTGCCGTACCTGGCTCCAGCACCAGCTGGACACTTGGTGGCATGGTGGGCGACGGATTGGCGCCCATGCCACGCTCGAGGTCATGACAGGCCGTTGCGGCAGTGAGGAAAAAGGCGGCCGGGAGCGTGCGTGCGACGGCGCGCAGTGAGAACGGAAGCAGCATGCGAATGGTCTTCATCGGACGATGACCGGATACTGGAGGGCGTTGGCACTATCCAACAGCGAGGCTTGGTCAAGCGCGATCAACTCGGTGAATCGCAACACGAACTGACTGCTGCCGACCACCTGCGGCGTGAAGTCGAAGCGACCCAGATTGATCAATCCGGTCAGCCCCGCCGCACTCGCGATGGAAATGCGGGTGGTACCGCTGGCAAGATCGGACACAATGACGGGCGCGCCGACGAGTCCCGGCACCGTGCTGTTGAGTCGCAGCAGTCCCGGCGTACCGTTGATGGTCGGCCACGTGAAGACCACGTTCGCGGCCCCGGCCGTCTGACCACGCAGATCGAGATAGACGGTGACGGAGAAGTCGGTGTTGCGCGTGTAGGCAAACCGGGTCACGTCGGCGCGCAGCAGCGGACCGGTGGTGCGTGTGACATTCACGAAGATTGAATCGCTGGCACCACCGTCCTGCGAGGTGACGGCAACGATCCATGCTTGTCCGCCCAACCGACCAGTGATCGTTCCGTCGGCGGCCACCGTCGCAATGGTGGGCGAGCGACTGACAAACTGCAGTGGTGGATTGTTCACCACGCCGCTCTGGTTGGTGACCACCGGCACAATGCGCAGCGTGGCATTCGGATCAAGCTGCGCAATCTTCTGATCGACACCACCGTACGCGATGCTCACCGAGGGCCGAACATCGAAAGTGACCGGCACCTGCGCGGTTCCGGCAGACGCCGAGGTCACCGTGATAGTGGCCGCGTAGATGCCAACGGGCAACGCGCCCGGCGTGGCCGTCACCGCAAGCCGGGTCGACGACGCCACCGGTACGGCCGTGAGCCAGGATCCACCGCCGGTGTATGTGATGGAAGTCGTGACTGCGCCGATCGATGTGCAACTGCCGTTCAGATCGCGAATGGCGACGGTATCAGCGACCGCCGTGCGCTGGAAGAATCCGACCAGCGGCCCGGTGAGTGCGTTCACTCCAAGCTGCGGGAACGCCTGCGAGTTACAGGGCGTGACCACCGCATTGAGACTGGGTACGCCGGATGCGGAGAAGGTCAACGTGCGGGTGCCCGCAGCGCCGGTAATGGACAGTCCCGTGAACGTGGCGATGCCGTTGACGGCGGTGGCGTTGGCGCCGCTCAGCGTGCCGCCACCGGACGTGATGCTGGCGGTCACCCCGGTGGTGCTGTTGATCGCCAAATTGCCGCCGTTGTCGCGAACGGCCACCACGGGCTGCGTCGTGAACACGCTGTTCAAACCACCGCCCGCTGGCGACGTTTGCAGCGTGAGCGTGGCCGGAGCACCGGCTGCAAGATCCACACTCGCGCTGTTGACCGGCGTCAGCGAAGGCGACGTGAACTGCAACGTGCGGGCCCCGACGATGCCGGAGAGCGTCAGCGCGGTGAACGTCGCGACACCAGACGCGCTCACGGACGTCGCCGCCGTCAGCGTGCCACCTCCGCTCAGAATGGCGGCGGTGATGGTGGCGGCAGATCCGGACGTGACCAGGTTGTCCGCCACATCGCGAAGTTCGATGACGGGTTGTGTCAGCAACGCCGCGCCGGACGCCGCGCCGCTGGGTTGTGTACGGATCGCCAATTTCGCGGCCGCGCCGGGCGCCAGTGCAAAGGACTCACTCGTGACAGCCGTCAGACCGGCCGCACTGAACGTCAATGTTCGCGCGCCAATCGTGCCGGTGAGATTGAGATCCACGAAGGTGGCCGAACCGGAGACGCTTGTTGCACTGGTGATGCCACTCAGCACACCGCCGCCTGAGGCCAATGCCGCCGTCACCACATTCGCGGCCGACGTCACGACATTGCCGGCGACGTCGAGGATGTCGACGATCGGCTGCGTCGTGAAGGCCGCCGACACGGCGGCCCCTGCCGGCTGGCGACGCACGCTGAGTCGGGCCGGCGCGCCTGGCGACACGGCAATCACAAATGCACCGGTCACTCCTTCTGCTGCCGCCGTGATGGTGGCCGTGCCGGCCAGGAGTCCCGTAACGGAACCCGCCGTACTCACTGCGGCCACCGCCGCATTGCTCGAGCTCCACGAGACCGCGGGATTCGAGACAACCGCGCCGCGATTATTGGTGACGCGCACGGTCAGTTGCAGCGATGCACCGGAGGCGACCGAGCTTGGACCAGTCGAGGAGGTCACCGTCACGACCGGCGTGACATTGGGAGTGGTCCCGCCATCGCCGCCGCCACCGCACGCGGACAGCGTGAGCATGCCACAGGCGACGAGTATTGCACGCGCGTTCCAAGCCGTCATCGCGTCTCCACCACGGTAATGGTCACTGGCGCACTGGTTCCGCGAGCCGTGGTGACGGTGAGTGCATAACTGCCGCTGATCCACAGGGCGGGCGCCGCTCCACCGCCACTGGGCACGCGGTCCGGAACGGTGAACGAGATGGCCGTGCCGTTGGCCCGCGACGCGATGGCGTTCAGCGAGACTGGCCCCAGTGTCACCGTGTTCCTGGCGGCATCGAATGACGTGCCGGTGATCTCGAGCGTGACCGGCTCGCCGGCGCGCATGGTGATTGACCGCGGCGTCACACCGGCGACAACTGGCGCTGAGGTGGAAACAGCCGCGCCGTCCGATCCCGTGGACCCTGCGGATCTCGCAGTTCCCCGCTGACACCCGGACAGCAGGACAGCGACCGCGATGAGCCGCATCGCGCGATGAAAGGCAGGCAATTCAGGATTCGGCACGCGTGGAGTGGCGCGGGGCGGGACAGAGTGGCAACGGGGGTCGTTGCCTTAGACGCGTCAAAGCATACGGTGAAACACCGCTTTCAACTACACGCGCAACCGCACGTCATTTCGGATCATGCTCGAGTCGTCCTCGCCCGAACGCACAAAAAACCGCCCGGTTCAGAGAACACGGGCGGAGTCTGGACTGCGCGAACCGGAGGTTGGCTACTGCAACAGTCGATCGAAGGACTCGACCTGCGTGTGCCCGAAGCTGGTGATCGTGACGTGTTGTGACGTCGCCGGGTCCAGCAACACGAGCCGCCCATCCGTGTAGCGGATCAGCTTGAAGGGGATGTCCCGGCCGATGCCGCTCGAGGCACGCGTGCGTGTGAGCGCGCGCAGTGCGCCGCGCAAAAAAGCCGTTGGTCCCCGGATCGATGACCGCCGCTTGCTGCTTCGTGACCGCGTCGGTCACGACGATCCCGCCATCGGCGGCATCGGCAAACTGCAATTCCCGCTGCATCAGCACGGTGGTGGCGACTTCGCGATCAGCGCCGAATCCGAACCACTTGGCCGACGCCGCAAGTCCGATCACGAAGACAATCAGCATGCCCGCCATGATGAGCGCGGGTCGCGGCACCTGCATGCCCGGCGCGCCTGGGCGTGCGCCAGGTTCCGGTTCGAAGTGAATGGGGCCGGTCATGCGCCCGCCGTCTGCGGGACGGTCAGGGTGTCGTGTGCCACGTCGCGCACAGCACTGCGCTGCACCGTTTCGCCTTACGCGGTCGCGCCGACGAGTCCGTTGCCGGTCTGCAGGTATCGCACGACCAGAAAAACGGACACCGCCATGACCAGGAACTGGAGCGGAGCAAGCACGCCCTGAACCAACGTCCAGGATGAGGTATCGCGCCGCCGCCGTTCGTCAGGCGTGTACAAGCCCGTCCTGACTCCAGCGGATGCAGCGGCGCTGGTCAGGGCATGTGAGTGTCGGGTCGAGGTGGGCTCGGCCGTCACGTGAGTTGGTACCACAGTCGTCAACCTTTCAGGTCCGGGGGTTCGCTACCCAGATGTGTCGATGGTATGGTCGGGGAATGAACTTGTCAAGAAAGGTTGACGTAAGGTTTTCTTGACAATCTGTTGGGACAAGACCATACTCGAAATCCGCTTTCTTCTTGCGCTCAGGAGACACATCGGCAATGTTCGCAGCGTCTGTCACGCCCTCCTTGGCAGGCTCTCACCCTTCCGGTCCGAGCGGGACCGGCCCTGCCTACGCGACGATGGAAGCCCCCATGTCCGGCCACCGCACTGAGCGACTGCAGCGCACGATCCAGAATGAGATCGTGCCACGCCTGCTGCTCAGTCACCGGGTCGGACCGTTTTCGCCGGCCCTCATGAGCGCGGCCGTCCGCACGCTGTCCGAGGCCGACGTCGACGAGTTCGTGCGCGCCGTTCGAGGCGTGGACGACAATCAGTGCATCGAGTTCGTCCGGGCGTTGGTGAGCAGCGGGGCGAGTGTCGAATCGGTGTACCTCGATCTGCTCGCCCCCTCGGCACACCGCCTCGGCGCACTCTGGGACAATGATGAGTGTGACTTCGTCGAGGTGACCCTTGCCATGGGCCGCATGCAGCGGCTGCTGCGCGATCTGTCGCAGGTGTTTCTCGCCGACACCGGGCGCACCGATACCGTGGGCAATATTCTGCTCACCTGCGTCCCCGGCGAGCAGCACACCCTCGGCATCATCATGGTCGGCGAGTTTCTCCTTCGTGACGGCTGGCGTGTGCTTGTCGGCGCGCCGTGGACCGAGAGCGACCTGCTCGAGATGGTCAGTGCCGAATGGTACGACGTGGTCGGCTTCTCGGTGGGATGCGAAAGCCGACTGGGTACGCTCAAGCGTGAAATCCGTAAACTGCGCGACGCGTCGCGCAATCCGAACGTCAAGGTGATGGTCGGTGGGAAAGTCTTCCTCAGCGATCCGTCCATCGTCACGCGTGTCGGAGCCGACTCCGCGTCTACCGATGCCCGTGAGGCGCCACGCGTCGCCCGATCGCTCCTTGCATCGTCCCTCGAAGCCGCGCGAATGAAGGCGCAGCGGGAGGCGACAGGCGATCATGGCGAGCTCCGTGAAGCCCTTCGACGCGAGTGAGCCTCTTTTCGGCGCGATCGATGCCGCTACTGCGGCGTCGCTTCTCGCCGTAGCGGGTGATATCGCTCTCGTCATCGACAGTGCGGGCGTGATTCGCGACGTCGCCACTTCCGAGTGCGAGTCGCCGATCGACGGTACCCGCAGCTGGATCGGTCGCCCCTGGGCAGACACCGTCACGTCCGATACGCGGCTCAAGATCGAAACCTTGATTCGCGAAGCCGTCAACGGCGGCATCTCCAAACGGCGACAGGTCAACCACGCCGTCAGTAGCGGCGTCGATGTTCCCGTGGCGTACACGGCGGTGCGCATCGGCCGGGCCGGCGGACTGGTCGCCGTCGGCCGGGACATGCGCCACGTCTCCGCGCTCCAGCAGCGACTCGTGGAAGCGCAGCAGGCGATGGAGCGCGACTACTGGAGACTTCGGCACGTCGAAACGCGCTATCGCCTGCTCTTCCAGCTCGCGAGCGATGGGATCCTGGTCGTGGACGGATCCAATCTCAAAGTGCTCGACGCCAACTCGGCCTCGGCGCAGATCTTTGGCGAATCCTCCGATCAGCTGATTGGCCGTTCCTTTCCGTTTGGGCTCACCTCCGACAGTCTGCGTGCCGTCGAGGAGCTGGTCACCAACGCGCGGAGCTTCGGTCGGGCCGGCGACGTCACGATCACCATCGCCGACGGTCGTCGGCCGTATCATGCGTCCGCGTCCTGCTTCCGGCAGGAAGCCGCCACGCTGCTGCTGGTGCGTCTCTCGCCCGTCGATGTCACCACCGCCGGTAGCGACGCGGCAGCTGGATCGCCCGTTCGGGTCCTCGATCTGCTGGAGCGCTCGCCCGACGGGTTCGTGGTCACCGACCTCGAAGGCCACATTCTGGTCGCCAATCGCGCGTTCGTCGATATCGCCGAGCTGGCCAGCGAGGAGCAGGTTCGTGGGACCATGTTGTCCAACTATATAGGAAGGCCTGGAGCCGACTTCCCGGTCTTCCTCTCCATGTTGCGCAAACACGGCGCCGTTCGCCTCATCGCGACCTCGGCCCGTGGCGCGCATGGAAGCCAAACGGAAATCGAAGTCTCCGCCGCGTGGGTACCCGATGGCGAAGAACCCTGCATCGGCTTCACCCTTCGGGACATCGGCCGACGGTTGGCAAGCGGGCCGCAAGGCGCCCGTGACCTGACCCGCGCCGCCGAGGAGCTCACGTCGTTGGTCGGCCGGGTGTCGCTGCGCGATCTGGTCCGCGATACCGTCGATCTGGTGGAGCGCCATTTCATCGAGGCGGCGCTTGAGCTCACCAACGACAACCGGACGTCGGCCGCCGAAGTGCTGGGCGTGAGCCGGCAGAGCCTGTATGTCAAGCTTCGGCGACACCGGCTGGTGACGCCAGGCGCTGATCGCGAAGATCCACCGCTCAGTTAGCCCCAAAACGGACCCGAAACAGCAAATTCGGATCTGTTGCATTTTTGAACTGTAAACTAAACTAGACGCCTATGAGCGTCAGCTCCATTGTACGGCCTTCCCCAGCGCGCCCGGACCCACGTGCGGTTCTGACCCTGCTGAAGCCGGTCACGTGGTTCCCTCCGATGTGGGCGTTCACCTGCGGCGCAGTATCCGCGGGCGTTGCGCTCACCGATCGGTTTGCTGTGCTGGCGCTCGGCATTCTCATTACGGGTCCCCTCGTTTGCGCCTCCAGTCAGGCCGTCAACGACTGGTTCGATCGCCACGTCGATGCGATCAACGAACCCAACCGGCCGATTCCGTCCGGACGGATCCCCGGTCAATGGGGGCTCGCTCTGGCGATTCTCTGGACGGCGCTCTCACTGTTGGCCGCCGTACCGCTCGGCACCTTTGGTGTGGTGGCCGTTGGCATCGCGCTGCTCTTTTCGTGGGGCTACAGCGCGCCGCCGCTGCGCTTCAAACAGAACGGATGGATTGGGAATCTCGCCGTCGGCATCACCTACGAAGGTCTCGCGTGGGTCACCGGCGCCGGCATCATGCTGGGCAGCCGAGTGCCGCCCGCGCCGATTCTGCTGCTCGCGCTGCTCTACAGTCTGGGCGCGCATGGCATCATGACGCTCAATGACTTCAAGGCCATTGAAGGCGACCAGAAGATGGGCGTACGCTCGCTGCCCGTCTTGCTCGGTCCCGACGGCGCGGCGCGAGTGGCCTCTGCGGTCATGCTCGCGGCCCAAGTCGTCGTGATCGCACTCCTCGTGTCCTGGGCACGTCCCATGCACGCGGCCGCGATTGCCGTGCTGGTCTGCCTGCAGGCGGCGATGATGTGGCGCTTTCTCGGCGCGCCGCGTGAACGCGCGCTCTGGTTGAGCGCACTCGGTGTGCCGTTCTATGCCTCGGGCATGATGATCGCCGCCTTTGCCGTGCGCGAGGTGATTGCATGAGCTGGTGGCAACTGACCAGGCTTGGATTCGTGCAAGCGGCGATCGGCGCGGTCGTCGTGCTGCTGACCACGACGATCAATCGCGTGATCGTGGTGGAGTTGGCGTTGCCAGCCTCTGTGCCGGGCGTGTTGGTGGCGCTGCATTTCGGTGTGCAACTCGCGTTGCGCCCACGCCTTGGTCACGACAGTGATCGCATGGGTATGCGGACGCCGTGGATCATCGGCGGCATGGTGCTCTGTGCCGTGTCCGGGGTGGCGGTGGCGGCGAGTCTGCCGGTGATGCGGGATCACACCATGCTGGGCATCGTGCTCGCGTCGGTGGCCAGCATCGCGCTGGGCGCTGGTGTCAGTGCCTCCGGCACACCACTGCTGGCGCTCATGAGCGAACGCGCGCATCCCTCGCAACGGGCCGGCGCGGCGGCGATCACGTGGATTCTCATGATTGTGGGCATCATCATCACCGCCGCGACATCCGGTGTGCTGCTCGATCCGTTTTCGTTTTCTCGACTGATTGCCATCGCGGCCGGTATCGGCGGCGCCGGCGTGTTGATCGCCATTGCGGCAACCTACGGCATCGAACGTCGTGCCATGGCGTCTCTGGCATCGATCGCGTCGGCAACTCCGGTGACGCCGTCAACGTCGTTCCGCGATTCGCTGCGCGTCGTGTGGGATGAACCCGCTGCGCGCACCTTCGCGGGTTTTGTGTTTCTCGCGATGCTCGCGTACAGCGCGCAGGATCTCATCCTCGAGCCGTTTGCCGGCATCGCCTTCGGGATGACACCGGGCGAAAGCACCAAGTTGTCCGGCATGCATCACGGTGGTGTGCTGGTCGGCATGGTGATTGCCGCACTGCTTGCGACCCGCACCGGCCAACTGCGGCACTGGGCGGCGTTCGGGTGTTTCGCCTCGGCCGTGACGTACGTGGTGTTGGCGATCACCCCGGTGGTGGGCGATGTGCGCCTGTTTCGTCTGGTGGTTCCCGTTCTCGGACTGGCCAACGGCATCTTCGCCATCGGCGCCATCGGCTCGATGATGGCACTCACTAGTGATCGCACCGACGGACGCGCGGGTTTGCGTCTTGGCGTTCTTGGCGCCGCGCAGGCGGTGGCCTATGCCAGCGGGACAATGGCTGGTGCGGCAGGAGTGGACCTTGCACGCACGGTTTTCAACTCGCCTGTCCGAGGTTACCTGACTGTTTTCGCTGTCGAAGCAATCCCCTTTGCGGTCTCGGCCGTGTTGGCGCTTCGCAGTGCATCCAGCGAGCGGGCCGGACAGGTCATGCGTCAGCGCGGCGACATGCTGCCGGCGGTGATGCAGTCATGATGAACGTCGCATTCGCAGTTGCACATGTCGTATCTGAACGGCCGGGGCCACGCTGCGCCCCGGGCAACAGCCGCAGGGAGACACAATGAGCCAGATGCACGAGCAGTCGAGCAGCGTGACCGATCCGATGTACGATGTCGTGGTGGTGGGTGGCGGGCCCGCGGGCGCGACGGCGGCGCATGAGCTGGCGCTCAAAGGGCGCCGCGTGCTGCTGCTGGATCGCGCCGGCCGAACCAAACCCTGCGGTGGCGCGGTTCCTCCGCAACTGCTGCGCGACTTCGATGTCCCCGAGTCGTTGCTGGTCGCGCATATCGACACGGCGCGCATCATCTCGCCCAAGTCGCGAAGAGTCGACATTCCCGTCGGAGATGGATTCGTCGGCATGGTCGATCGCGATGTGTTTGACGAATGGCTCCGGACCCGCGCGGCCAACGCCGGTGCAGAGCGTCGCACGGGGACGTTCACCCAGTTCACACGTGGCGAAGACGGCGTCGCGGTGATCAGCTACACCGACGGCAAGTCGCGCTCTGGTGAGGTTCGGCAGGTGCGTGCGCGCATGGTGGTGGGCGCCGATGGCGCGCTGTCACCGGTGGCGCGGCAGTGCGTCCCCGGGGCGCACAAAGCGCGCCACGTCTTCGCGTATCATGAAATCGTGAAGTCTCCAGAGAGCGACAGCAGCGCTGACTTTGGCGCCGCCCGCTGTGACGTGTACTATCAGGCCCCGCTTTCCCCCGACTTCTACGCGTGGGTCTTTCCGCACGGCAAGACCACCAGCATCGGCACCGGCACGCTGCAAAAGGGTTTCGGCCTCAAAGAAGCGGTCGCGAAGCTGCGCCAGGACACCGGACTTGATCGCGTGGAGACCATTCGTCGCGAAGGTGCTCCAATCCCGATTAAACCACTCCCCCGTTGGGACAACGGAAAAGATGTGGTTTTGGCAGGAGATGCAGCCGGGGTGGTTGCGCCCGCGAGCGGAGAGGGGATCTTCTACGCTATGACTGGTGGCCGATTTGCTGCGCGGGCCGTGGAAGAGGCGCTGGCAACCGGAAACCCGAAAGCACTCGCCAACGCGCGCCGTTCGTTCATGCGGCTGCACGGGCAGGTGTTCTGGGTGCTCGACATCATGCAGAGCTTCTGGTACAACAGCGACAATCGGCGGGAGCGGTTCGTCGCGATCTGCCGTGACAAGGATGTGCAAAAGCTCACGTTCGACGGTTACATGAACAAGCAGCTCGTCAAAGCGAAACCGCTGGCGCACGTCCGCATCTTCTTCAAGAATCTCGCGCACCTCACCGGTCTCGCGACCGCGTGAGCACCCAGTCCTGGCCCTGCCGCCCATGCTGATTTCGATCGCGATCGATTTCCGGCTCGCTGACGTTGCGACGCGTGAACGCTTTCATCTTTCGGATGAACGCCTCACGCAACTCTATCGCACGGCACGCAGTGAAATCGTCACCGAGGCTGCGCTCATTGCGACCTGCAATCGCACCGAGTTGTACGCCTAGGTCGACAGCGAAGACATGAAGGTTGTCGAGCGCGCGGTGCAGACGCTCGCCCGGCGTTGGATGCGCACCCGCGCGGAAGGCGACGCGCTGTTGCACACCGCGACGCAGCGATTCGGTGCACAGGCGGCGCGACATGTTGTGCGCATCGCTTCGGGACTCGAGTCGCAGGTGCTTGGCGACGGTCAGATTCTCGGCCAGCTTCGGTCCGCGTACAAGCGCGCATCGCACGGCCATGCCGCTGGACCGGTACTGCACCGTCTCTTCGAGACGGCACTGCGTGCGGGCAAGCGGGCGCAGACCGAGACATCTCTCTCGGCGGGACGCAACTCGGTCGGCGCCGAAGCGGCCGTGACCGCGTCGCAGCGTTTCGGGAATCTGCAGAACGCGCGGTGTGTGGTGGTGGGTGCCGGCAAGACCGGTACGCGCGCCGCCAAGCAGCTGCACAAGTTGGGCGCGCGTGATCTGGTGATTGTCAACCGCACGTTCGAACGCGCGCACGAACTGGCCAGCTATGTCGGCGGGCGGGCGGCGCCGATGGAAGCGTTGCATATCGAAGCGGCGATGGCGGATGTCGTGATCATTGCCACAGCCAGTCAGACGCCGGTGCTCACACATACGGCGCTGCAGCATGCGCGCGAAGCGTGTGCCGCCACCGGTTATGCGTTGCTGCTGATGGATCTGGGTGTGCCGCGCAACATCGATCATCGGGTGGCCGAGCAGGCTGGTGTGACCTTGATCGACCTCGACACGCTGCACCAACCCATTCTCGACGCGGAAGAGATGCGCCGGGATGCCGTCCCAACGGCCTCGCGCATCTGCGAAGACGAAATCGCGTCGTTCATGGAGTGGTTGGCCACGATGCCGGCACGCGACGCCATTCGTCCGTTGCGGGAAGCGCTGGAAGGTGTGGCGCGCCGCGAAGTGGCGTTCGCCGCAGGCGGAGACGAGTTGGTGGCCGAGCGCACCGCGTCGCGCATTGTGGCCAAGCTGTTGGCCGGGCCGATGTCGGCATTGCGTCGCGCCGTTCAGCGCGGCGAGCCGCTCGATGCGCAGGCCATGATGCTGCTCGAGATGTTTGCGCCCGTGTCACCGGCGACGGTCCGTTCACCGCGTGCGGCGCATCATCCGGCGCGCAGCCGTCAGCAGTCCCTGGAAACCGTGGTGCGTGAGACGCCCGCGCGGGAGACCCCCGTGCGCGAGACGCCGGTGCGTGAAACAACCCCACTCCGCGACACGCAGCGCACGGAGGCGTCCGCTGGCCGCCGCGTGCCGGCTGAATGGCGGGCACTAACCCCTGAGCGCTATCTGTGAGTGATGCTCCGTTGGTAACACCGCCCGCCAACGATCTGTTGTTGCGGGCATTGCGTGGCGACGTCGTTGAACGCCCGCCCGTGTGGATGATGCGACAGGCCGGCCGCTATCTGCCTGAGTACCGCGCGGTGCGTGCGAAGTCGGATTTCTTGACCATGTGCCGCACCCCCGAGCTTGCCGTCGAAGTGACGCTGCAACCGCTCGATCTCGTCGGTGTGGATGCGGCCATCATTTTCAGCGATATCCTGGTCGTGCCGGAAGCGATGGGCATGCATCTCACGCTCGACGAAGGCGTGGGGCCGCAGTTTCCGTCACCGGTTCGTACCATGGCCGACCTCGACCGACTGCGCGCCGTCGATCCCGAGGACAGTCTCAAGTACATGCTGGACGGGATTCGCCTGGCACGCCGCGAGATCAACGGGCGGGTGCCGCTGATTGGATTTGCCGGCTCGCCGTGGACGCTGGCCGCGTACATGATCGAAGGCAAAGGCACCAAGCAGTTTGCGGTCGCCAAGAAGATGCTGTTCGAGCAACCCGCACTTGCGCATGCGCTTCTCGACAAACTGGCCACCGCCGTGGGTGATTTTCTGGTCGCGCAGATCAAGGCGGGCGCGCAGGTGGTGCAGCCGTTCGAATCGTGGGCGGGAGCACTCGGCCCCGAGGAATACCGCACCTTTGCCCTGCCCTACATGGCCAAGGCGGCATCACGCGTGCGCGGCATGGGTGTGCCACTCATCGCCTTCTGCCCGGGTGGTGGATGGGCGCTGCGTGAGATCGCCGAGGCGACGCAGGCCGACGCCGTTGGTGTCGACTGGCACGCCACGCCGCAGCATGCCCGCGCCATGTGCGCCGGGATGAACGTTGCGATGCAGGGCAATCTCGATCCGTGTGCGTTGTACGCTCCACCGGCGGAGATTCGTCGCCGCACGCACGAAATGATCGCGGCGTTCGGACCGGTAGGACATATCGCGAATCTCGGGCATGGAATTCTCCCCGACGTGCCAGTAGCGCACGCGCGTGCATTTGTTGATGCTGTGAAGGAGTGGCGCTGGACCGAAGAGGCCCTGGCCGCAGCGAGCGCGTCGTCTGGTGCGCACGCACAACTCGTGGGGGTCTGATGAGCGCCGCCGTGTTTCCCATTGATCGAACTGCCCCCGCGTTGTCGACCGAATCGCGCCGAGCGGAAGCGACGCGCTGGATCGCGGGTCTGCATGACGAACTGACCTCGTTCTTCGGTCGCCTCGACCGTGGCGGGACGTTCATCGAAGACCGCTGGGAACGTCCCGGCGGCGGCGGCGGCGTGGCGCGGGTCATGACCGATGGGGTCACGTTCGAGAAGGCGGGTATCAACCGCTCGGCCGTGATGGGTGAACTGCCCGAATTGGCGGCCCGGCGACTGGGCGGCCGTGGCGCAGCGGCGGGCGCGACGAAGTTTTTTGCCACCGGCGTGAGTCTCGTGGTGCATCCGCGCAGCCCGAAGGTGCCGACGGTGCACTTGAACGTGCGGTACTTCGAGCTGACCGACGAACAGGGTCAACTGACCGACTGCTGGTATGGCGGCGGGACCGACCTCACGCCGTTCTATCCGCACGAAGACGATGCCCGCACGTTTCATCGCGCGCTCCGCACCATGTGCGACCGGCACCATCCGCAGTTCTACACCGACTTCAAACGCTGGTGCGACGAATATTTCGTCAACACGCATCGTGACAACGAAGCGCGCGGTGTGGGCGGCATCTTCTTCGATCATCTGCGTCCGTCCGAAGAGAACGGACTCAATCATGAGCAGATTGCGGCATTCGTCACCGATGTGGCGCGGTCGTTGCGCCACGCCTACGAGCCGATCGTCGATCGTCGCCGTGACGAGCCGTTTTCAGCGGCGGAACGTGATTTCCAGTTGGTGCGTCGCGGCCGTTACGTGGAGTTCAACCTCGTACACGATCGCGGGACCGTGTTCGGCTTGCAGACCCAGGCGCGCGTTGAAAGTGTGCTCATGAGCTTGCCCCCGCTGGCCATGTGGCAGTACGCTCCGCGGTATGCCCCGGGCTCCTTTGAAGCACACCTCACGGCCATGCTTGCTCCTCGCGACTGGGCGTCGGACGGCGCCGGAGTGTGAGTTATGCCGGCGCTTGCCAATCGACGGGATAGCATGAGCGCGCGGGAACCCGAGCGCGGCGATCACCGCTCGGTTGCCGTCGTGGGCGCCGGCATCACGGGCCTGGTGACGGCCTACGAAATGCGCCGGCGCGGCGTCAACGTGACGCTGTTTGAATCCAGCGGTCACTCCGGCGGGGCGATACGCACGACATGCACTGAAGGATTTCTGGCGGAGCATGGCCCCAACTCCTTCGTCACATCCGCGCCGGTCGAGTCACTGCTGACACAGCTCGATCTGCAGGATGAAGTGGTCGAGGCCAACCCGCACGCCAATCGGCGCTACGTCGTGCGCAATCGCGCGCTGGTGCCCTTCCCGATCACGCCGCCGGCGATGCTGGGGACACGGCTGTTTTCCCTGCGGGCCAAGCTGCGCGTGCTGCTCGAACCGTTGGTGCGTCGCAGCGTGGACGACAGCGACGAGTCGATCGCCTCATTCGTGCGGCGGCGGCTTGGGCACGAAGTGCTCGACTACGCCGTCGACCCGTTCATTTCGGGGATCGTTGCCGGCGACATCGAAACGCTGTCGATGGCGCATGCGTTTCCGCGAGTCTACGCGCTCGAGCGCGAGTACGGGTCGCTGTCGAAGGGACTGATGGCGCAGCGCAGTGCGGCGCGCAAACAGGCATCGGGCACGTCGGCAAACGGCGGAGCGACCGATGCGGGCACGCCGGCGGCGCTCGAATCGCAGCCGGATGCAGGCGCCCCCGTGCGCCCCAGATTGATTTCGTTCATCGATGGCATGCAGACCCTGACCGACGCACTCGAAGCCGCTCTGGCAGGCACGCTGCGGCTTGGCTGCCCGGTCCGTCTGCTGCATCGCGACGAGGCGCGCTGGATTGTCGATGCCGGTCAGGAAGGCGCGGAACGCTCGCGCGCTTTCGACGCCGTCGTCATGGCCACCCCCGCCCATGTGCTCGCCGCCATGGAGCTCCCGGGCGATATGCGTCAGCATGCGACGCCGGTCGAACGGGTTGAGTATCCGCCAGTCAGTACCGTGACGTTGGGCTTCCGGCGCAGCGATGTGACGCATCCGCTGGATGGCTTCGGCATGTTGATTCCATCAGCCGAGCGCGAAACGCTGCTGGGTGCCCTCTTCAGCAGTTCGCTGTTCACCGATCGCGCCCCGGAAGATCATGTGACCATCACCTGTTTTGTGGGTGGGGCACGCTCTCCGGATCTGGCGCGGGAGAGCACCGACGTGCTGGTTGGCCGGGTGCTGCGCGAGTTGACCAGACTGGTTGGGGTGCGCGGCGATCCGGTATTTGTCCAACACGTGTTCTGGCCGCGCGCCATTCCGCAGTACACGGTGGGCTATCAGACGGTCAAAAACGCCGCCGACGCGATCGAGCGGGCCAACCCCGGACTCTATTTGGCAGGCAACTACCGAAACGGGGTCTCGGTGGGCGACTGCGTTGCCAGTGGCCAGGAGATCGCGCAGCGGGTCGAGGCGTACCTCTCGCGGGCACGCTAAGACAGACGCGGGGGCGGGCTGGCACCGGGGCGCGCCGGTCAGTAGCCTCACTCATGTCTTCTCTCGCTCTTCTGGCCATTGCCGCACATCGCGACGACGCCGAGCTGACCTGTGGTGGGACGCTCATTCGCGCCGTCGACGCCGGACATGCGGTGGGCGTGCTCGATCTCACGCAGGGTGAAATGGGTACCCGTGGATCGGCGGCGCTGCGCGCGGCCGAAGCGGAAGCGGCCGCGCACGTGATGGGCCTCGCGGTGCGCGAAAATCTGGGGCTGCCGGACGCGGGCATTCGCAACGATGACGACACGCGCGCGCGGCTGGTGCAGCTCCTGCGACGACTCGCACCGCGCGTGGTGATTGCCCCGGCCACCCGCAGTCGGCATCCCGACCACCGGCGCGCGGCAGAACTCGTGCGCGACGCGTGTTTTCTGGCCGGACTGGCCAAGTACGCTTCCGGCGACGCGCCCGCCGCGCGCCCGTTCAAACTCTTGCACGTGCTCACGTATCGTGAAGACGCCGTGAAGCCCACGTTCGTCGTGGACATCACCGAACAGTTCGACCGCAAGATGGCCGCGATCAAGTGCTACGGCTCGCAGTTTGACGGCGCGACACAGGCTGGCGAAGTCTATCCGAATGGCGAGTCGTTGTACGACATGGTGACGCATCACGCCGCGCGATACGGCTCACTCATCCGGTCGCGCTACGGCGAGCCATTCAGCACCGACGAAACGATGCGTGTCGATGACGTGACGACACTCGCCGTCTCGACCTTCTGACGTCCAGCCGGCAGTCTTGCCCCGCGTGGACCACGTTCCCTCCGCTTCAGACCAGGCGCACCGCTCCATGAGTGACACTCCGAGCAGCATCGACTACGGCAGCTATTTGCGTCTCAACGAGCTGCTGGCCTTGCAGACCGTGCAATCGTCGCCCGAACACCCCGACGAAATGTTGTTCATCGTGGTGCATCAGGCGAGCGAGTTGTGGTTCAAGGTGTTGCGGCATGAGATGGACACACTCATCGCTGCCTTCGAGCAATTCGACACGATGCGGGCGCTCCTGGCCATTCAACGTGTGAATGTGCTGACGGAGATCGTCGCGCAGCAGCTGACGGCACTCGACACGTTGCCGCCGCAGCGTTTCGCGCAGTTTCGTGGCTATCTCGGATCATCGAGTGGATCACAGAGTGCACAGTTTCGCGCGATCGAAGCGACGGCGGGTCTCCGTGATGCGCACTACATGGCGGCGATCGCCGAACATGGCGACCCGCCGGCCGAAGTGGCGGCGGCACTCCAGCGCCCGACCCTGCAATCACTCGCGCTCGCACTCATCGATCACGAGCACGTGACGTTGGAATCGCTGTACATGGGACCGGGTCCGACGCCGCTCTTCCTGCTCATTGAAGGCTTGCTCGAGTTCGAGCAACGCTTTGCCCGGTGGCGCTTCCTGCACGTGCAGCTGGTCGAGCGCATCATCGGTCCCGGCACGTTTGGCACGGGTGGCACACTCGGCGCCAAGTACCTCTCACGCACCGTGAGCCAGCGCTTCTTCCCGGAGCTCTGGGCCGTGCGTTCCAAGTTCTACGGCGCACGCCCGTGAGCGAATGGCACCGCGTTGCCCCGTGGCGTCGCTGAGATGTCGGGACTGATCGACATCTCCATTCCGCTGTCGGCGGCCACGCCGCCGTGGCCGGGAGATACGCCGTTCTCATGCGGCTGGACCTGTCGACGTGAACGCGGCGACAGTGTCAACCTCGGCACACTCGTGACGAGTCCGCATGTGGGCACACACGCCGATGCACCAATGCACGTCGAGTCGGAGTGGGCGCCAAGCGAGTCACTGCCGGCGCGCGTGTTCGTCGGCGAATGTGTGGTGATCGCGCTGCCGGACGATCACGCGGTCACCGATGAT
>Ga0075163_10001743_pt1 | contig 29375 bp, 19 predicted proteins | sample JI1023141ADNA_FD_71478 | JGI IMG/M metagenome (GOLD analysis project Ga0075163, IMG submission 71478) | Wastewater effluent complex algal communities from Wisconsin, to seasonally profile nutrient transformation and Carbon sequestration -... | ecosystem: Engineered > WWTP > Effluent > Algae...
CGTGGCTGATGCCGTGGTCTGTCGTGAAAATCACTAGCGTCTGTTCCAGCACGCCCTCTTGCTCCAGCCGCGCGAGCACGTCGCCCACGTGTTTGTCGGTGAAGCGCACGGCGTCGAGATACGCCGCCCAATCGCGCAACAGCACAGGATCGCGCGGGTAGTAGGGCGGCAGGGTCACCTTCGCTGGATCGGTAGCCGCGCCGAATTCCGCCTGCGCGCGCGCGGAGAGCGCCTGCGCCTGTGCATCGGTGCCGCCGCGTAATTTACCGCCGGCGAGCTGCACCTGCATGAAGAACGGCTGCCCCGCTTTTCGTCCCGCCCAGTCGTTGCTGTCGTAGATAGCTTTGTCCCACTCGAAATTGTAGTCGGTTTTGCCGAGCGCTCCGCTCGCGGCCTTCTTCGCGTTTTTGGCTTTGCCCGCGCGGCCGGCGTCGGGGAGACCGCTGCCGATGCAGGTGTAGTAACCCGCGCGTTGGAAAATCGCCGGCACTGGCACGACCTCGGCGGGCAACACGATCTTCTCGGTGCCGCGCCCGCTGCGGTGTTGGTGTGAGCCGATGGTCGTCTGGTAGAGACCGGTGATGAAGCCCGAGCGGCACGGCGAGCACACCGGCGCGGTGGCAAACGCGCGCGTGAACCGCGTGCCCTCGCGGGCGAGCCGATCGACGTGCGGCGTCGCGATGAGCATTTCCCCGTAGCACGAAAAATTCGCCGACATGTCGTCGACGATGAACCAGAGGATATTCGGCCGCGCGTCGGCGGCGACCAGCGGTTGATACGCGACCAGCGCGAGCAACGCGCCGAAAACGAGACGGAGGGTATTCATGGGGTCGCGACGGTTGTTGCGATTTTTCCGCGCTTGGCAACTCGCCCCGCAGTCCCGTGCCGCTCCGGCGTAAAAAGCGCTCGACAGCCCGTGCGCGCGCTCGGATGCATCTGCGCCGCCGCGCCGTCGCCGGCCTTATTCCCCGATGAAATTCCCCTCCACTCGCTGGTTCGCGCTCTCGTTCGCCTGGTTGTTGGCCCCACTCTCTGGCGCCGATCCCGTGGCGCCGCCGAAGGAGGAACCGGTCGAGATGCTGCCCTTCCTCGTCGCGACCGAAAAGGACACGGGCTACACCGCCGCTGACACCATCAGCTCCGGCCGCCTGAGCACCAACCTTCTCATGACGCCCTCCGCGACGACGGTGCTCACGCGCGATTTTCTCAACGACCTCGGCGCCGCCACGATGGTCGAGGCCTCGTCGTGGCTCACCAGCGGCATCGAGCAGCCGCAGGGCGCCGTCAACGGCTCCTCGATGAACGTCGATCCCAGCGACAGCGGCGTGAACACCCAGCTCCGCGGTCAATCCACGCAGGCGAGCACGCGTAACTACTTCCCGAGTTCGACCACGCCCGGCGACTACAACGTCGAGCGTCTCGAAGGCGCCGCCGGCCCCAATGCCATTCTCTACGGCGTCGGCGGTGCGGGCGGCCAGATCAACTACATCACCAAACGCGCCCGCGGTTACAATTTCGCCCGCGCCCGTCTGCGCACCGATACCTACGGCTCCCTCGAGGGCTCGGTCGACCTCAACCGCCGCCTGCGTCCCGACCTCGATGTGCGTTACAATGCCTTTTGGAATGCCGGCCGCACGCTCCGCGACCGCGTGGAAAACAACGTCCGCGGCCACGCGCTCAGCGTCGTCTACCGTCCGTGGAAAAAATCCGAACTCACCGTCGAGGCCGACCTCGGTCGCAGTTACCGCTCGTGGAATTACGACGCCTACGTCGACAACGCGTCGCTCTGGACCGGCGCTCCCGTCAGCGGCCGGCTCACGGCCGCCCAAGCTGCCGCCGCCGGCCTGAGCATCATGGCGGCTAATGCCAGTCAGCCCAGCTACTGGGTTTGGATCAACGGCCTCGGTCTCATGAACTGGAAAGGTTACGGCCAGACGACCGGCACGAGTCACAATCTCTATCCCGCCGACTACGCCGATACGCGCGGCATTCCCAATCTGCCGCGCTCGCCCGGCCGCGAATTCAACATCGCGCCCGAGCAGGTGCACGTCACCGCCGACACCAAGGATATTCAGGCGTCGTTCGTGAAGAGCTTCGATTCCGGACTCACCCTCGAACTCGCCTACGCCTACGCCACGATTTTCCAGGACGGCTGGAAATCCAGTTTCTCGCCGGCGATCACCGGCCTCAAATACGATCCCAATCTCCTTCTGCCGACCGGCGCGCCGAATCCCAATTTCGGCAAGCTCTACGGCCAGCTCGAGTATGACTTCAATCTCGACGGCACGTCCCGCCTCGCCGATGCCGAGCGCTTCGCGGCGAATTACCCGATCAAGCTCGGGCGTTTCGGCACCCAGAATCTTTCGCTCATCGTGCAGCATCAGCAGAACCGCAACCGCACGCGCATCAACCGCGCGTTCAACGCCAACGCCGTCTCGCCCCTCCTCAGCGCGAACAACGTCATCTACGTTTTCCGTTACGTCGACGATCCTACGCCCGCGCTGCCCGATCTCACGAAGGAAATCCCCATGATCCGCATGGTGCAGGACACCGACACGACGTCCAAGAATACCAACGACTCCGCCACGCTCGCCACCGCCGGCAATTATTTCTCCAACCGCCTCTCGGTCATCGGCGGTTTCCGTCGCGAGCGCTACACATCGCTCTCCGGGGCCATCGCCACGCGCGATGCGCCCACCGGCGCCGTCACGGGCTACAATTACACGCGACTGCGCGCGATGAACAATTCCGCCAGCGCCGGCTTCGTGTATTTCCCGCTCCGCGCCGTCGGCCTCAGCGCCAGCTACGCGGAAGGTTTTAACGTCGTCTCCAATCCCAACCCCAGCCTCGACGGCAGTTACCGCCCGACTGCGATCCAGCCCGCGCGCAGCTTCGCCGCCGGCCTGCGTTTCAATTTTATGCAGGGCAAGATTGTCGGCTCCGTCGAGCGCTACGAGACGAAGCAGACCAGCGTCTTCAACGTCGGCGTGCAGAATTACAACCAGGCCCTCGCCGCCAACGGCCAGCCGCTCATCCCCGCCGGCAACGCCATCACCCAGAATATCTCCATCGCCGATTCGCAGATCACCGAGGGCTCCGGCTGGGAAGGCCGTGTGACCGCCTCGCTCGCGCGCTCCTTCCGCCTCATGGCCAACGTCGCCCTCCCCGATGTGAAGATCATCGAGCAGGCGCCGGCCTTCACCGCGTGGTATCTCGCGAAGCTCCCGACCTTCGAGCAGTGGGCCAACAATCCCGCCTACCTCGCGACCGACAACCGCCGCACCAGCGCCCGCACCGCAATCACCTCCGGCCAGACGTTGCTGAATGGCGGCGCCGTCGGCAAAACCGTGCTCCGCACCTACAAGGCCCGCGTGAATCTGTTCGGCAACTACACGCTCCAGACCGGCCGGCTCAAGGGCCTGCGCCTCGGTGCCGGCGTGCAGTATTTCGGCAAACGTGTCCTTGGCACACCGCTCAACGACCCGGCCGGCTACGTCTACGCCCCGACCTCCTACACCGCCACCGCGACGACCGGCTACACCTTCCGCCTCGCGCAGAAGCGCACGATCGATCTTCAGCTCAACGTCGCGAACCTCCTCGACAACACGAAGCCCATTTTCGGCGGCACCGCGGTCTACAATAACACGACCGCCTTCCCTAACTACTACTCGCTACCCTTGCCCCGCACTTATCGGCTCACGTCTACGATTACTTTCTGAGCCACGCGCCGCCTACGCGGTTGTTCGCGGGGAGCTCGTTTGCTAGGCCAGAGGACGCACCTGCGCCTCGCCATGAAAACTCGCCTCCTCGCTTTGCTGGCCTCCGCGGCCGGTGTCACTTTCGCCCTCGCGGCAGACAGCCGCGTTTTGGTCTTCGAAGCCGAAACTGTCTCCGGTCCCGCGAGCGCGTGGCAGGTGAACAAGACCTCGAAAGACCGCTGGAATCTCTGGAGCACCGATGCCGACGCCGCGAAAAAATGGTCGGGCGGCGTCGTGTTACAGACGCCGCCGGTGCTGCAAGACCGCGCGTCGCCCGACGAAGGCGCGCCACCGCTGCACACGCACATCACGGGAATTCCGAACGGCCGCTACGACGTCACCGTGAAGATGAACCGCACGCTCGGCGTCTCGCGCGACGGGGGGAAAACGTGGGAACGCCTGAGCAACGGTGATCTTGGTGAAGTCACGATCACCGACGGCGCGTTCGATCTCTGGGTCGACGACCGCTTCGCCGACCTGACCAATCCCGGCTCCGGCTACTACGACAATATTCAGTTTGCGCCGATGGTGCCGACCGTCGCGAAACCGCCGGTCGTCGGCTTCGCCAAGGAACGCGTGCGCGAAAAGCTCGACCGCGGCGTCGTGGCGTTGCGCCAGTCCGCCAGCGCCGTGCACGTCTCATGGAGGTTGCTCGCCGCCGACGCGTCCGAGACCGCGTTTTACGTGCAGCGCACCGATGCCGCGGGGCGCACCGCACGGCTCAAGTCGCAGCCGATCACGGCTACGTGTGATTTTACGGATACGGCGGCCCCTGCGGGTGCGTGCACGTATGCGGTCGTCGCGGTCGTGCGCGGCGCCGAGCAGCCCCCCTCACATTCCGTCGCCGTGCCCGCAGGCGCGTCGGCCCAGCCGTATGTATCGTTGCCACTCGCGCCCGGCGTGACCGTGCAGAAAGTCGGTCTCGGCGATCTCGATGGCGACGGCCGCTACGACTTCGTGCTTAAGACGCCGAACCAGAACGTCGATCCTTACGTGAATTACTGGAAGAAAAGCCCCGGCACCTATCACCTCGAAGCGCGCTCTGCCGACGGCCGCCAACTCTGGGACAAAGACCTCGGCTGGTCCATCGAGCAGGGCATCTGGTATTCGCCTTACATCGTGTTCGACCTCGATGGTGACGGCAAAGCTGAGGTGATCGCCAAGACGGGCGAGGGCGATCCCCGTGACGCCGACGGCCGCGTGCAAACCGGCCCCGAGTGGGTGACCGTTTTCGACGGTGCCACCGGCCGCGAACTCGCCCGCGCCCCGTGGCCGGCGCGCACCGTCGGCGATCAAACCCTCGACTACAACTACGCGAGCCGGAACCAACTCGGCATCGCCTACCTCGACGGCAAGACCCCGTGCCTCCTCGTCGAGCGCGGCACCTACACGATCATCCAAGTGCACGCGTTTCAGTTTCACGGCGGCAAACTCAGCCCTGTGTGGCAATGGAACACCCTGCAGGAAAGCCGCCCGAAACGCTGGCGCGGCCAGGGCGCGCACACCCTGCAGGCGCACGATGTCGATGGCGACGGCCGCGACGAAGTCGTCGTGGGCTCCGCGGTCCTCGACGACAACGGCGTCGGCCTTTGGTCCACGGGCTTCGGGCATCCGGATCACTGTTACGTCGGCAAAATCATGCCCGACCGCCCGGGCCTGCAAATTTTCTACGGCATGGAAACCGCGCAGGCGAAAGGCAACGGCCTCTGCGTCGTCGACGCCGCGACGGGTCAGGTTCTCTGGGGGCTGAAGGGTCCGACGCGCCACGTGCACGGCTACGGATTCTGCGCCGATATCGATGCGGGCCGCCCCGGTCTCGAAGTCTACGGTTGCGACACCGACGCCAAGAAAAGCTTCGAGCGCGGCTGGCTCCTCGATGCGCGCGGCGAACTCATCGTTGCGACCAAAGAGCTGACCTCGCACCGCCCGGTCTACTGGGACGCCGATCCGCAGGCCGAACTCATCGCGAAGCGCCGTATCACCGACTACGGCTCGACTACGGTGCAGCAGGAAATCGACGGCACCGTCGTGCTCGTCGCCGACGTGTTTGGCGATTGGCGCGAAGAGATTTTCACGACCTTGCCCGGCGAGCTGCGCATCTACTCGACGCCGCTTCCCGCGACCGACCGCCGCGTGTGCCTCCTGCAAGACCCCGTCTACCGCAACACGGTCGCCGCTGCCTCCCAGGGATATTTCTACAACGCGATGCTCAGCTATTCACCGTCGCAAAAGTGAGCGACGCAGCTCGCGTCTGAGGTGCCTTCAGCGAATCAACGTTGCGCCGGGAATGCCGGTATCGAAGGTGGCGAGCGTGAGCCCGGCCGAGGCGGCGACCTGGGTGAGATAGGCGTCGGACGTTTGGTTGGGCTTGGTGCTCCACATGGGCAGCTTCGGCGAAGGAGCCGCCTGTATGAATCCGCCGGCCTGACGTTTGATATCAGCGAGCGCGGATTGTGCGTCGGCGAGCGAGAGGTGAAAGACCTGCATGGACACGCGCAGGAAGCCCAATTCCGCGTGGGCGCATGTGCCAAGTTCTTTGAACCCTTCCGCTTTCGCCCAAGCGTGAAATTGGGCGTGGCCGTGCGCACTGGCGTGCCGCCACGCTATCAGGGCATTCACGTCGAGGAGGTATTTCACGGAAAGTCGGCGAGCGCGGCTTTGATCTGTTCGTGCGTCACGAGCGGGCCGCCCTCATCCGTTGCATCGTAGAGCAGGCCGGAAACCGGATGGCGTTTGATGACGCGGCGGCGGGCTTTCGCGGGCTTGGCATCGAGCACCCGGGTGCGGAGGAAGGCGGACACGCTGGACTTCTCCGCCCGAGCCTTGGCGCGGATCGTGCGCGCCTCTTCCGGCGAAACTTTGAAAGTGAGGGTCGGCATGCGTATTACCGTATTACGCGCGCGGGGTCGGTCAAGGCCGGGAGCCGGAGGGAAAGGGTGGCGGCAGAATGGTCGTCAGCGTAGGTCATTCCACGCTCAGCCGGAAGCGCACGGTTTGGCTGAGGACTTCGTTGGCCGGGGCGGCGACGATAAGCTCGATCGGGTGCGCGCGGAGCGCGGGGTAGGGCGACCAATAGCTGGTGGCATCGCGGCCGACCACGAGTTGCGCGGCGCCTTCGACGAGGCGGACCCGCAGGGTTTTTCCGCCGCCGGCGATGCGCACGGTGCGGGCGTCTTCCGCCGTGAACGTCATGCCGGCGTGCGCGATGATTGGTTCGACGATGCGCACTTCGGGTGTGGCGCCACGGTAGTGCAGGGTGACGGTTTTTTCCACCGAGTCGTCGCGCAGCGTGTGGGTGAGGCGGTAGCTGACGCCGCCGTAGTGCCAGTTGCGGTCTTTCAACTCACCGTAGGTCGAGACGGTGTATTCACCCGGCTGCGGCTCGCGGGCAGTGAGGCGGCCGTCGAATTCGTAGAGGTTGGTAAAGTAGTTTTTTCCCGCTGTGTATTCGATGCGCGGGGTGAGGGGGCGCAGGCCGGGGGCCTCGGGAAAATGCATCGGTTCCCAGCGGTGATACTCGGTCTGGCTGGAGGCTTGCACCATGCCGTGGCCTTCGAGCCAGAGGTAGGAGAGGGCGCCGCCGGTGGGGCGAAACATGTATTTGCTCTCGGGCCCCTTCGCGATGTCGCGGTAGCCGTAGGCCGTCGTCGTGGCCATGAAACGGGCGGTGCGCGTCGTGGCGACATCGAGGGTGGGGAAGTGGCGTTGCCAGCCGGTGCGTTGGGTCGGGAGCGCGACGACGGGGCGCGTGGGTTTCGTTTCAAACATCATCGCCATCGCGAGGTTCTTCGCTTTCGCGAAGGTCGGGTAGAGACACGGCGGAGTTTTCATCACCGCAGCGTGATGCGGACCGTAGTCGACAAGGCCGTCGCGCAGGCACGTGCGGAGAAACTGGAGGTTGCGCCACGCCGCGCTCGCGTAGACAGGATCGGCGTCGGCGTAGAGCATGAAGAGCACCTGACAGCCGTCGGAGGTGGCGCTGCCGTAGGTGGTCCATTTGTTGGAGCGGATGCCCCACGAGCCGTCCATCGAACCGTCGGGATAGATGAACGCGAGGTGCGCGGGCAGGGCGCGGCGCACGAGGTCGTCGACCACGGTGTCGCCGGTGAGGCGGGCGTAGTAGGCGAGTCCCCAGAAGGACATTTCCAGCGTGTAGCCGAGATCGACGCCCATTTTGAGGTCGTGGCACTTGCCGCCTTCGCCGTTGAGAAAACCGTCCTCGTCCATCTTCGCGACGGTGGCACGGGCGAGCTCGCGGGCTCTTTTGGCGTAGACGGGTTTGGCGACGAGTCGGTTGGCGGCGGCGAGCGAGGCGGTCGTCGTGGCGCAATAGTTGATGCTGGCGAATGCGGGGCTCATCACGCGGGCGAGGTAGTCGGCGGCGCCCTCGATCGAGCGCAGCCACGCGGTGCGTTCGGCGGCGGTGAGGTGGGCGGAGATTTTTTCGAAGGCGAGCACGAGCATGAGTAACTGGTCCGTCGTCGTGCCGGTCCACTCCTCGGGCGTTTCCTTCCAACTGCCGTCCGGCTGCTGTTGGCGGAAGAGCCAGTTTGCTAAGGCGCGCAGGGACTGCAGGTGGCGAGCGTCGCCCGTTTCGGAAAATTGCATCGCCATGGGCCACACCGCCTCGGCGGCGCGGGTGTGCAGAATGTGGCAGTGGGGACATTGCAGCGCGCCGACGTCGGCGGAGGCGGGCGAGGTGACTTGCTGACGCTCGAGCGAATCGACGAGCACCGTGAGCGTGCGGACAAATTCGGCGCGCAGCGCGACGGTGGCGGTCGGTTCGGCGGCGCGGGCGACGAGTGCGACTAGGCAGACGAAAAACGAAAAGAGTAGTGGAGAACGAAAGTTGTGGCGGGGCATGGCGGGCGGGAGGCTAGATTTTCCGGAGGATGTCGCCGCCACTGGAGGCGGTGTTGCGCACGAGGAAGAGCACAAAGATCGCACCGGTGAGGGGCACGAGGCTGGAGGCAATTAGGATTGGCGCGAACGAGTAGCGGTCAGAGACCCAGCCGATGAGATAGGTTGAACCGATGGTGAGAATACCGGCGGCCGTGCCGCAGAGGCCGCTGACGGTGGCGACCGTGCGGCGGTGGTAGAGGTCGACGGGAAGAACGAGCGCGATGGTGGAAAACGCGGCGTAGGCAAACGTCGCGAGCGCGAAGCAACCGGCGATGGCGAAGAGGTTCGACATGTAGACGGCGGGAATAAGCGCGAGCATGCCGAGCCCGCCGAAGATCACGACGGCTTTGCGGGCGCGGCCGACGGGCCAGCCGCGGCGGATGAGCCAGCTCGAAAAACCACCGCCGGCGAAATTGCCGAGATCGGCTGCGACAAACGGAATCCAGAAGGCGATGAGCGTGGACTCGGGTTTGAAGCCTTTCGAGACGAGGAAAATCATGAACCAATCGGCGATGAAGAACCATACCGGGTCGGTGAAGGCGCGGGCGATGATCGTGCCCCACGTTTGGCGCAGGCTGAGCAGGGCGAGCAGACGCGGCGGCGGGGAGTCGGGGGTGGCGGACGCGGTGTCGTTTTCCTCACGGTCGGCGAGAATCATGCGGCGCTCTTCTTCGCCAAGGCGCGGGTGCGTCTCGGGCGGGTGGTAGATGAAACGCCACGCGATGATCCACAGGAAGCCGAGGAGACCGGTGAGCAGAAACGCGGGGCGCCAGCCGCCGAATTGGTGATAGAGCCAGATGACCATCGCAGGCGCGATGGCGGCGCCGATGGAGGAACCGCTATCGAAGAGCGCGACGGCCCAGCCGCGTTCGTGTTTGGGAAACCACTCCGACACGGCCTTGGTTGCGGCGGGCCAGTTCGCGGATTCGCCGAGGCCGAGGAGAAAACGAAATGCGATGAAGCTGCGCAGTCCGCCGGCGAGCGAGGTGAGCATGGCGATCACGGAGTAGCAGGCGACCGTGACGGTGAGGCCGAGGCGCGTGCCGACGCGGTCCATCACGCGGCCGAGGGCGGTTTGGCCGATCGAGTAGGCGACGCGAAACGCGATCACGATCAGTGCGTAGTCTTCGTTGGTCCAGTGATACTCCTGCTTCAGAAACGGCGCGAGGGCCGAGAGGGTCTGGCGGTCGATGTAGTTGATGACCGTCGAGGCGAAGAGCATGCCGCCGATCCACCAGCGGAGGCGCAAAATCGGACGGAGCACGGGTGAGGCGGAGGCGGAGCTCATGGAGTGGTGTCGCCAAATTTGTGGCGATAGTAGGCGGCGAGGAAACGCAGGCCGAAGGCGGTGCCGATGTCGCGGTGGACGATTTTCACGGCGGCACCGCTGTTGCTGGCGCGGAGGTTGAAGAAGCCGCCGGCGAGATTCTTGTCCGGATGATCGGTCGGGTAGCGGTTGCGCAGGACCCATTGGAGCGAGCGCTCCAGAGCGGCTTCGCAGCCCTCGCCGGCGCCAAGTTGCGTGAGACGCAGCCAGAGCAACCCGGCAAACGCGACGGTGGAACCGGAGGGCGAGCTTTCGTTGGCGGAGCCGTCGAGAAAGTTTTCGTAGAAGATCGTGCCGTTTTTCCGCTGATATTTCACGTAGGTGAGCAGCGTCTTGCGGGCGGCGGCGAGGTAGCGCGGATCGTGCGTGAGGTCGTAGCCTTCGAGGAGAGACTCGGCATACCAGAGGTTGAAGCGCGGATGAAACGAGCCCTTCGCGGCATTGTTCGGCGTGAAATCCATCCACAGGCCTTCGGGGCCCTGCTTCGCGACGAGGCTATCGCAAAGCGCTAGGAAAACCTTTCGGTAACGCTCGTCGTGCGTGTAGGCGGCCATGTCCTTGAAGAGCGAGCCCTCGTTGTTGGGACGGGCGACGTCCGTGAGTATTTGTTTTTCCTTTTCCGGCCAGAAGGGGCTGCGGGTTTTCAGGACGTCGCCGGTCACGGGATCGACGGCGTCGTAGAACATCCCGTGCTCGGGCACATACATGTGGCGCAGCATCCACTCGCCGGCCCGCGTGGGGACGGCGGCGTAGCGTTCGTCGCCGGTGAGGCGCCACAGGGCGAAGAGTCCGGCGGTGCCGTCGGAGACGGTGGCGAACACGATGTTGTCGATGCCGGCGCCGTGGATGGCGCGGACCATGCCGGTGAGTTTCGGGTGGTCTTTGATTTCGAGGCTCACCCACCAATCGGCGGCGCGACGGGCGCGGGCGAGGTGGTGCGGGTTTTTCGTGATACTGTAGGCCTCGACGAGGCCGAAGATGATTTGCCCCGTGTGCCACGCGGGCTCGTAGGGCGACCAGCGGGACGTGACGATGTTGTAGTCGCAGCGCGACTGGCCGTCGGCGTCGAGGAGGACGTTCGCGGCGTAGTCGGCGCCGGTGGTGAGGGCTTCGCGGATCTGGGCGCGGAGCGGATCGGCGGGCGCGTTGGCCGCGGCGAGGCTCGCAGTGAGACAAAGAAAAACGAGGAGGCGGCGAATCATGGGCGAGAGGTAGAACGGGAGCGGGGAGCCGGCGCGGTGGCGTCAAACGCGAGGGCGGCGGACGCGGGATCGAGGTAGAGCGTGGCGGCGGGATGGAGCCGGAGAAGCGTCGCGGGACACGTGGTCGTGATTGCGTCGTGGAGGGTGGCGCGCACGGCGCGGGCCTTGCGCGGACCGGGGACGTGGACGCTCAGGCGTCGGGCGCGGCGAAACACCGGGAGCGTCAACGTGAGCGCGTGATGCGGCACGGCGGCGAGCGTGGGGAAGCAGCCGTCGTTGACCTGTTGCTGCCGACACGCGGCATCGAGGGCGACGATCTTGACGAGCTGCTCGTCGTCGAAATTGGCGACGGGCGGATCGTTGAAGGCGAGGTGACCGTTTTCGCCGATGCCGAGGCAGATGAGGTCGATCGGCGCGGCGGCAAGGAGCGCGGCATAGTGCGCGCAAGCGGCGGCGCTGTCGGCGTCTTCGGCGGGGAGGCCGTGGAATTGCCCGACGGGCACGCGGTCGAGGAGGTGAGTGCGGAGATAGGCGCGGAAACTCTGTGGTGCGGCGGCAGAGAGGCCGACGTAGTCGTCCATGTGAAACGCCGTTACTCGCGGCCAGTCGATGGGGCCGCCGGTGAGCGCGGAATCGGTGAGCGCGGCGAGAAATTCGTCCTGCGACGGCGCACACGCGAAGATCACGCGGGCGGCGCCGCGAGCGGCGATCACGCGGCGCAAATATGCGGCGCAGGCATGCGCGGCGGCGTGCCCGAGCGCCGCGCGGTCGGCGTGCACCTCGGTGACGAGGCGGCCGAGCAAGGCGCGGTGCAGCGGCGCGGGTGGTTTCATGGCGCGGCGGGCGACGGCTTCACGAGTTCGAAGGCGTCGTTCGGTTCGCCGTTGGCGGCGATCGAGCGGAAGCGCAGGCACGGTCCGTCGATGGTGATCGTTTGAAAGAGCTGCAGGTTTCCGGCGATCTTTGCCATGAGTGCGGCGTAGCCGGAGTTGACGGTGTAGAATTTTGGTCCGCTGGAGGAGACGACGTAGACGGTGCCGCGATCGCCGGCGGCGACGGGTGCTCCGGCGCGGACGGGGTGTGTGCGGGCGTAGGCGTGGTCGTGGCCGGTGAGCACGAGATCGACGTGATATTTGTCGAAGAGCGGGAGAAACGCCTCGCGGGTCTCCTTGTCGTCGCGGTCGCGGCCGGCGGAGTAAACGGGGTGGTGAAACGCGACGATGGTCCAGCGCTGCGGATTCACGGCGAGGAGCGGCTCCAACCACGTGGCTTGTTCGGCGAGGCGGTCGTTGCTGTTGATGACGATCAGGCGGACGCCTTGGTAATCGACGTGGTAGGCGAGTTCTTCGAGCCCGCGCGGCCCATTTTCCGGCAGCGTAAATTGGGCGCGCCACGGGGAGGGCGGGGCCATGGCGCGGACTTTTTTGCCGCGGGCGTTGATCGCAATTTTTCCATTTTCAAAAACGAAGGCGAGGTCGTGGTTGCCGACGACGGGGACGATCGGGCGCGTGCGAAACGCGGGACCGGCGGCGTAGTAGAGATCGCGCACCTGCGCGTCTTCGGGCTCGGAAGTGAGATCGCCGGCGATGAGCCAAAACGCCGCGTCGGGTGCGGCCAGATCGGCGGCGCGAAAAACGCGGGTCACATGCTCCTTCAGGTCGTCCTGCGGATCGCCGAAATAGACGAACGTGAACGGCGCGGGTGCGGCGGTGGCCGTCGTGAATTGATTCCATTCGCTCCACGCTTCGGCACTGCCGACGCGGTAGAGATAGGACGTGGCGGGTTTGAGGCCGGTGAGTTTCGCGGAGTGGTAGAAAACGCGGGCGGCGGTATCGAGCACGGTGGCCTCGGTGCGGGCCGGCACGGTGACAGCGAGGGCTCTGAATGCGGTGCCGGGCGTCGATTCGGCGAATTGCACGCTGGGCGCTTTGATGGCGCTTTCGGTGCGCCACGTAACCGCGATGCTCGTGGCGGGCTCGGTGGTGGGATTGAGGATGAGGCGCGTCGGGGCGATCTCAGGCGGAGGCGTTGGAGCGGCGGCGAAAGCGATCGCGCCGGCCAGCAGGGTGAGGAAGAGGTGCAGGGGGCGACGCGACATGGTGAGAGAGAAAAACGGTTACGTGGTCGGCGAGGGGACGAGCGCGCCGTTGATGCGGACGTCTTCGAACGTGAGGTTCTGCGCGTGGCGGACGGTGACGGGCGTTTTGGCCGAAGGTGCGGTGATGCGGCGCAGCACGATGTCGGCGAGCGTGGCGCCGGGTGCGCCGAAGAAGTTGAGCGCGGTGCCGGCGGCTTCGCGGCAGGTGACATCTTCGATCACGAAATCGCGGAAGTGCGGTGGGTGTCCGCCGGCGCGCAGGCCCTGATAGTCGTAGGAAAACTGGATGAGCTGCTCGAGGGCGGTATCGACCGAGACGCCGCGCACGCGCACATGTTCGACGGTGCCGCCGCGGTCGAGGTTGCCCTTGAAATTGAGTCCGTAGCGCGTGCGGCCGACGCGGCAGTCCTGGACGTAGACGTGGCGCACGCCGCCCGACATCTCGCTGCCGATGGCGACGGCGGCGGCTCCGGTGCTGGCGAATTCGCAACGGCGGATCACGATGTTTTCCGACGGCCGGCCGAGGCGCCAACCGTCTTGGTCGCGGCCGGACTTGATCGCGATGCAGTCGTCGCCGCTGTGAAACACGCAGTCCTCCACGAGGACGTCGGACGATGACTCAGGGTCGAAGCAGTCGTTGTTGAGATGCGCGCCTTCAACGCGCACGCGGCGCACGGTGATGTGTTGCGAAGCGACCGTGTGGAGACACCAGAAGGGCGAGTTGATCGCGGTGAAATCTTCCAGCAGCACGCGGGTGCAGCCGAAGAATTGCACGAGGCCGTAGCGCAGCCAGTGGCCGTCGCCGAAGACGCGCTGGAAAACCGGGGTGCCCGTCGCGCCGAGTTCGCGGAGGCGGTCGCGGTCGGGGCGCTGTTGTTTGCGCCACTCGGTGCAGATCTCGCCGCCGCCGCCATCGATGGTGCCGCGTCCGGTGATCGCGACGTCGTTGGCTTGGTAGGCGTAGATGCACGGCGAGTGGTTGAACACTTCCGTGCCCTCCCAGCGCGTGAGCACGGGTGGCAGGTAAAGTTTCGGGTCAGGGGTGAAACGCAGCGTGGCACCGTCGGCGAGATGCAGGTGCACGCCGCTCGTCAGGTGGAGCGGACCGTCGAGTCGCCAGACGCCGGGCGGCACGACGACGCGGCCTCCGCCGGTCGCGTTGCACAGCCGGATGGCAGCGAGAAAAGCCGGACGGGCGTCGCGGCGGTCATCGCGGGGCAGACCGAACTCAACCGGAGAAAACACGCGGGTCCGCAAAACCGGGGGCTTTAGGCGCGCGAGAATCGCATCGGCCTCGGGCCACGCGGTCGGAGCCTGGGGACGCGCTGCGTCGAGGCGGGGCAGGGCCGCGCCGAGGAGGCCGAGGCCGGTGGTCGCGAAGAAGGCACGGCGAGGGAGGCGGGGCGTGGAGGTGCTCATGGCAGGCACGGGACGGTTACGCTCGGGCGCGGCGGCGGGCGAAGCCGCGCTTAGTCAAGCTGTCGACCAATTGGCGGGTTGTGCTCACGAGGCGGGCCGTTGCAGAGTGGCGCGATGCGACTCCCGTTTGTTTCTTTGCTGGCACCGATGGTGTGTGTCGCGGCGTCGCCAGTGCCGGTGGTGGAGGATTTTGAAAACGCGACCGTCGCCCGTGCGCTTTGGGCGCCGTCAGGCCCGCAGACGGAGCGCGCCGTGGTGACCGAGGAGGTTCCGGCGTTTCATGGTGCGCGGAGTCTGCGAGTGACGGTGCGCCCCGGTGACAACCGCATGGTGGGGCGCCAAGGCAATGCGACGGAGCGCTTCGAACTCACGTTGCAGCAACCGCAGGTGAAGTTGGGCGAGGAGGTGTGGTATGCGTTTGCGCTGCGCGTGCCGGCGGATTTTCCCGAGGCTAATACGCGGACGGTGATCCACCAGTTTAAGGAGAACGTGCGACCCGTGCCGGCGAATCTCCCGCTCGGCGTGAAACACTGCGAAAAGGGCAGCCCGATGTTTGCGCTCTACTTGAAACCGGGCCGCACGCTCGAAGCGCTCGTCACGTCGTCGCTCGATTGCGACCACACGCGACACCGTCTCGCGGAGCGCACGCTCGCGGCCGACCGGTGGTATGAAGTGATGGTGCACACCAAGCCGGCGCACGACGCGGGCGGGATGATCGAGCTGTTTCTCGACGGCGAACTCATCGGCCGCTACCGCGGCGTGATGGGCTACGTCTGCCACGGCCTCGGCTACATCGACACGCAGCCGCGCTTCGGTATCTACCGCGACGCGCATCCCGATGCGGGCTCGGCGACGTTGTTCTACGATGCGATCCGGTTTGCGCCGACGCGCGAGGGGTTGCGACTGGCGAAGTGAGTTACTTTTCGCCGGCCGCGATCGGCGCGGCGAGGCGCACGGTGCGGCCGTCGATCCACGAGCCTTCGATCAGCACGCGCTGGGGCATCGCAGGGACACCGCGTTCGTTGCGGTGGATCATGCCGGCGATGAAGTCCGCCGCGGCGGCACCGACGACCTGCGGGTTTTCATCCACGCCGGAAAACTCACCGTTGACCCGCGGCAACGTGAGAAACGCGACGCTGACGTCGTCAGGGACGCGGGCGCCGAGTTTCTCCAGGGCGGCGAGCACCTCTGGGCTTTTAGTGACAATGGCGTCGGGGCGGTGGCGGCGAAACCAGGTGCGAAACGCCGTCTCGTCCCACGCGGGCACAAAGAGGTGCGGCACGCGGGCTGCGGCGGGCATTTGCTGCTGCGCGACGAGATAGCCGGCGAGCCAGTTGTGATCGACGCGCTCATCGTTGGCGTCGAGGAGCACGAGACCGATGCGGCGATGCCCGCGGCCCTGGAGTTCGCGGACCGCGAGGCGGATCGAGCGGTATTGGTGCAGCCCGATCATATGCAGATTCGGCCGGGCGAGTGTGTAGCCGATGGCGGCGGCGGAGAAGGCCGGCCAGTCGAGCTCGACCGCCATGCCGAAGACGGGCTGCGGCGCGAGGAGGAGGCCGGCGATGTTGCGCGCACGAAGAATCTGACTGGCGCGGGCCGGGTTCATGCCGCGCTCGCGCAGCCAGAACTCCTCCAATTTGAAACCGAGGGTGCGCGCCCGCTCCTCGGCGCCGAGGTAGCAATCGTGAAAAAACTGGGCCGCCTTCCAGCCGTGGCGAGTGGGGAAATTCGTGACCCACGCAATCGTCGAGCGAAACGCCACCGGCCGCAGCGAACTGCGGTAGCTCGCGAGCGAGGCAAGCATCGGATCGGAGACGTAGCCGAGCTCCTTGGCGACGGCCTGCACGCGGTCGCGGGTGGCCGCGGGGATGCGTGGGTGGTTGTGCAGCGCGAGGGAAACCGTGCTGAAATGGCAGCCCGCGGCGGCGGCGACATCGCGCAGCGTAACTCGACGGTGGGGTTCAGCCATGCCCACGGTGTCCGGGCTCGGGTGGCGCGTGGCAACGCAAATTTCCGCGCGGGCAGGGCGTTTTGTCGACAGTTTGACCAACATGGCGGTTCTTCCCACCGCCGCGTGAGTATAACTCTGACGATGCGCTCAGCCCCGTTGCCTCAAATTACCCACGTTATCCTATGAACTTATCCACCGCTCCCCTGTTCGGCCCAACGACCAGTTTTAGGAAACTCGCCGTCGGCGCCGCATTTTTCCTGTGTGGCGTCGTCTCGCTGTTGCGCGCACAGTCGCTCGGCAGCATTCAGGGTGTCGTGATTGATGCCGAATCGAAGGCCTTTATCACCGGCGCGATCGTCACGGTCGCCGGCACGGATCTTCAGGCCAGCACCGACCGCGCCGGGCTGTATCGCTTCGCGGCCGTGCCGGCCGGCACGCACACGTTGGCCGTGAGCTATCTCGGTCTCGCGCCCGGCTCGGCGAGTGTGACCGTCGCCGCGGGTGCCCGCGCCGTGCAGGACTTCTCACTGAAGAGCGGCCCAATCATGCTCGACGCCTTCAAGGTTGAATCGATCCGCGAGGGTCAATCGCGCGCCATCAACCAGCAGCGCACCAGTCAGACGATTTCGAATATCATTTCCTCCGACGTGATCGGTAATCTCCCCGACACCACCATCGCCGATGCGCTCACGCGTTTGCCCGGCGTCAGTGTCGTCGTCGAAGGCGGCCAGGCCGCCTACGCCTCGATCCGCGGCTCCGAGGCGAAACTCAACTCCGTCACGCTCGACGGCCAGCGCATCACCGCGACGCCTTCCGGCAACGGTCTCGATGCGAGCAACAGCGGCGACACCCGCGCCGTCGATCTCTCGCTCGTCCCCTCCGAACTCGTCGGCAGCATCGAACTCACGAAGGCGCTATTGTCTGACAAAGATGCCGATTCCTTCGGTGGCACAATCAACCTCATCACGCGCAGCGCCTACGATCTGAAGGAGCGCAGCATCAACGGAAAGTTCGAGGGCATCCACAATGACTTCGGCAACCGCAACGGCTACGCCGCCGCACTGAGTTACGCCGACGTTCTCGACCAAGCCCGCACTTTCGGCGTCAGCGCCACGGTCAATTTCCGCAAAAATGACACCGTGCAGGACGACACCGAAATCCTCTACTATCTCGCCAACGATCCCGCTGTCTCCGCGATCGCCGCGGTCCGCGACGAAGGCATTGCCGAATACGATGTGCGCAGCCGGCCGCAGTCCCGCGAGACGAAGGGCGGCACGTTGAATTTCGATTGGAAAGTCAGCGACCAAACCGATCTGCATCTCCGCACGCTCTACAACAATTCTGCGCTCAAAGAGACCCGCTATCGCACGCGTATGCGCGGCCTGCTCCGGTGGAACGCCACCTCGACCTCGACGCTCGCCACCGGTGCCGAGGCCCGCGTCACGCGCCGCCTCGAAGATGTCGCCCGCGACCAGGACATCGTGCGCCTCGGGTTGGAGGGCAACACGCGCTTCCCCGGAGCCGGTGAACTCAACTATGGCCTCACCTACGGCAGTTCCGGTTTCGACGGCGACCGCGTTCGCACGACCTTCGAATACGGCAACAGCACTGTGCGCCGCACCTACGATTGGACGGTGGACCGCAGCGATGCGCGTTTCCCGCGCGTGAAAATTGCCCTCCGCACCACCGGTGAAAACGGTCTCTTGCGCCCGCAGGACATGACGCTCGTCCAATACCGCATCAACTACTCCGACGAGAAAGACACCGACTGGGTGGGCAACCTCGACTACACCTTCGAACAGAAAGTCGGTGCGCAGCCCGTGAAGTGGAAAGTCGGCACCAAGCTCCGCACGAAAGACCGCACCTCGCGCCCGATCCTCTTCGACCGCGCCGTCGTCGGCACGCCGCTGCTCGAGTCGGATTTCCCAATTCAGACCACGCGCGGAAACCGCGTCCTCGGCACCGTGCCGACGATGGGCACGTTTGCGAATCTCCAAGCGGTAGCGGCCTACGCCGCGGCCAATCCCGCGCGCTTTGTCGAGACGACCAGCAGCGAAAATTTACAGACCGTGACCAAGGTTTACGACGCCGGTGAAGACGTCACTGCGGGCTACGCGATGGGCTCGACGAAATTCGGCAAACTCGAAGCCATCGCCGGCCTGCGCTACGAAGGCACGGATGTGAGCTACAAATGGCTCTCTGCCCCCGGCGGAGCGAAGTCCGGCGGCTCCGACTACGGCAGCGTATTTCCGAGTGCGGTCTTCAACTACCGCCACAGCAAAAATCTCGTCGTCCGTCTCGCCGCGACCAAGACGCTCGCCCGTCCTGACTACGCGGACCTCGTGCCGTTCGAATCCGTGCAGGACCCGGAGAGCGGCACGACCGAGGAGACGCCGCCGTCACTCATCCCGGTTTTCCGGGGCAACCCGAATCTCCGCGCGCAGCACTCGATGAATTTTGATCTGTCCTTCGAGTGGTATCTCGAACCGGCCGGCGTGCTCTCGGTGTCGCTCTTCAAGAAAGACGTTTCGCAGTTCATCTACCGCAGCCAGACGATCGAAACCATCGGCACGCAGAATTACATCGTTCTCCAGCAAAACAACGGTGCGACGCAGGACGTGCAGGGCCTCGAGCTCTCGTGGCAGCAATCGTTCGCGAAACTGCCTGCGCCGTTCGACGGTTTCGGCATCAATGCCAACGCGACCTTCGTCGACGGCAGCTCGAAGTTTAATCTCATCACACCCTCGACGCTGAAGCCCTACCAGAAGACCGAGAACTTCGTCCCGAATCAGGCGAAACGCGTCTACAATGCGCAGCTCTATTGGGAAAAATACGGCTTCTCGGCCCGTGTCGCTGTCAACTTTACCGGCGACTACGTGCGCGACGTCGGCGGCATCGACGCCAACGTCGTCAACGATCCCGCGACGCGTTGGGACGCCGCCGTGAACTACAAGCTCACGAAGCACCTCACGCTCTATCTTGAAGGCAAGAATCTCACCAACGAAGTGAAGACGTGGTATAACGGCCGCCCGGCCCGCCCGGAGGAATTCGAGCACGTCGGCCGCAGTTGGCTGAGTGGTGTGAAATGGCGCTTCTGAGCGCGAGCCGGCCTGCGCCGATGCGCTGCGTCTTTCTTCGCATCGTGGCCGCACTCGCCCTTGCGGTGGGCGCGCCGTGCGGTGCGTTGGCGGCGCCGCTGACGACGGCGGATCGCGAGACGGCGCGCTACACGCCGATCATCGCGGCTGCCGGCAATGCCGAGAGCGACGCCGTGCGTATCGCCCACCTGCGCACGCTCGCCGCGCGGTGTGCGACCGACGGCGTTACGCTCACGGGGATCGACGGTCTAATCGCCTTCGTCGCGCGTTGGGATTCGCCGGCGGAGAAGCTCAATTTTTTCAAGCGTCCGGTCTTCGATAAACTCGACTACGATTTCGCGCTCGGGGCCGATTCGCCGTTGCAGCCGATTGCCGATCTCTACCGCGCCCGGATGATCACTTGGGTCACGCTCGAGTATAGCGAGATCTACCCCTATCCGGAGAAACGCGCCGTGGCCCTCGGGCGCGCGCGTCGGCTGTTCGAGTCGGCCCGTGCGGCGTTTCCGCAGAATCGCGTGATCGCGATGTATCTCGGCGAGCCGTTTCCGCCGGAGCGGACTTACGCTGTGCCGCCCGCTGCACCAGCGTGGGCCGTGGCCCAACGCGAAGGCCTTGAGCGCCTCACCGACATTCTCGAATGGTGGATTGATCACCGCTTGCGTCCCGCCGGCGACTACGGCGGCGGCTGGGGCGACGATTGCGAGATGTGGCGTCACGCCGTGCCGGTGTTGCTCGGTTTCGAGCACCCGCGGGTCAACGCCGCGCAGACGTTGTTTTCCACGCGCCTCCTCGCGCAGCCGCATCTCGCCGGCGGCTATCACAATGTCCTCACCGATGTGGAGCACACCGCGGAGGACGCCGCCGACGCGCTCACGCCGATGATGTTTCTCGCGCCGGAAAACCCCGCGTGGGCGCAGCGCGTCAACCGCCTCGTTGAACTCGCCGAGACGCGCTGGATGGGCCGCAACGCCCGCGACCAACTCCAATTCAAGAGCACCTTTTTCACTGTGGACCAAGTCGACCTCGCGCCCGCCCGGGCCTGCGACACCGTCTACCACCCGCGGGCCCTGCAACCGGCGCTGCTCGCCTGGCAACGCACGGGTGATCCGCGCATCGGGCGCCTCGTGACAGACTGGATGCGCACGTGGGTCGACGCCGCGGCGCGCACCGAGCGCGGCAAGCCCGCGGGCATTTTGCCGACGGCGATTCACTGGCCTGACGGGGCCGTCGGTGGCGTCGGGGTTGACTGGTGGCGCCCGGAAAACGACGTGACGCCGCTCTACGATTTTCCGAGCGCGATGGGCCAGCTTCTCAACACGCTCGTCCTCACCGCCCACCAAACCGGCGACGACTCGTTTCATGTTCCCCTCCGCACGATGGCCGCCGCGCGCCTCGATTGGATCAAAGCCGGGCGTCCCGCCGCGCCTGCCGGTTCGCGCCTTTGGTGCGGCGCCCAACTGGCGCAGCTCGGTGGTGCCATCGCAAAGTATCGTTTGCTCACCGGCCGCACCGATCTCGATGCCCTGCTGCGGGCCGAAACCGGCGAGCCCTATATGCGCTTCCGCCTCGACGGCGATGTGGCCGGAGTGAGTCGGGCGCTCGCAGAGCTTGCGGGCGCGTTGCGCGTGAATTTTCCAGCCTACACGCAGGAAGTGCGCTTCACCGACCGCGTGCTGCGCTTCCCCGTGCTCTACGAACCCGGCTGGATGTTGCCCGAAGGCGCCCCGCAGCGCGGGCCGCTCCTGCAGGCCGGACTCGTGGCGCGGGGGTTGAATAACATTTTGCTGCTCTACCAAACGGCGACCGGCGACCCCGGCGATCCGCTCTATTTTCCGCTCAACGCCGTGCGCTGGTGCACGCCGCCGCGAGATATCGCCGCACTGGTCACCGGGGCAGGCGAGGGGAGTTTTTCCGCGCAGCTCTATCACTTCGGCGTGGGCGAGCGGGCGTTCGACGTGGAGTTTCTTCGGCTGAAACCCGGCGCCTACCGGTTTGAACTCCGCACGACCGATGCCGTGCATCGCGTCCTACAAGCGGGCCGATTTTCCGTCGATTCGATGCACCGCCGCTGCCCGCTCGTCCTGCCGAGCCGGGTGGCGTGCGTGCTCACGGTCACGGCCGCTGCGGGAAAGTTCTGAAACGCATTTGATAGCGGGAGGCGGGAGGGCATCGGCTCACGATGCTTGAGCTGAAAATTCGGAAACAGCATGAGTCTGCCTCGTGGCTGTTCGCGTCGCCGGGCCGTTGACCAGTTGTCGTCAGAACACCTCGATCAGGGTCTCGCCTGCCTGGAGCCGTTCCACAAGTTCAGGCAACAGCGGAGCGAGTTTGGCTCGTAATTCCGGCTTCTTGAGATTGCCGATCCGGAGCCACAGCACCGCCGGTGCGGGTTCACGCAGCCGCGACCATTCGGCGAAATCTTCATCTTTCGTCACGAGCACATAACTGGAGTCGAGGGCAAGTTGCCAAATCACGGTATCCCGCGCATTCGGAGGCAAGAGATCGAAAACGTGGGCGGCCTCCTGTCCACAATCCCGCAAGGTAGCCGCGAGCGAAGGTGGCAACTGCGCGTCGATCAGGAAGCGCATCGCCGTTTGTTTACGCGGAGCGTAAGACCGTGTGATCGGTCAGACGGGCTGCGTAGAGCTGTGAGGCGCGAAGGTCGGCAGCCTCCAAATAGGGGAACTCGGCGAGAATATCCGCATCCGTCATACCAGAGCCGAGCATCTCCAAAATGTCTTTCACCCGAATGCGCATGCCGCGAATGCACGGTTTCCCGCCGCACTGCTCGGGATCGACGGTGATACGGTTGCTGAGTTCCATGGTGAGACGTTGTTCGCGACGCCATCGCTTGCCAAGCTTTCGCTGGGCCGGAACGGCCGCGCAGGCGTGGCGGCTCGGTCACCGCGACCGGGGATGAGGGCTTTTCCGCACCGCTCTAACACTTCGGCGTGGGCGAGCGGGCGTTCGACGTGGAGTTTCTTCGGCTGAAACCCGGCGCCTATCGTTACACCCTCCGTTCCATCGCTGACGTCGTGGCCGCGAACCGGCCGATGATCGCGACGGGTGTGTTTACCGTGAGTGGAGACACCCGCCGCTGCACGCTCGTCCTGCCGAGCCGGGTTGCTTGCGAATTTTCGGTCGTGCCGGCCGGAACCGCCTTTTGACCGGCCCTCGCTTCTGCGTTTGTCAGCGGTGGCCTGTGCAGGAAGCGCACCTCGTTCCGGAGTAGTGAGACGCACTGAACGCGCTTTTGGGTTATCGGGTGAAAAATATAATTTTCGCACGGAGTTTTGGCCGAAAATCCCCTCGACAGGCCGGAAGTCAGGGAGGATGCATTTCCCTCGCACCGCCCCATGCCTCCGTCCGAACAAGCCCGTTGGTTTGCCGAGGAAGTTCAGCCCCACGAGCCGGCGCTGCGGGCTTACTTGCAGGCGCGTTTTCCGACGCTCGGCGATCACGACGATCTCGTGCAGGAAACCTACACTCGCCTTCTCCGCGCGCAGGCCACCGGCGGCGTGCGCTATCCGAAAGCGTTTCTCTTCACCGCCGCGCGCAACGCCGCCTTCGATCTTTTCCGCCGTCGTCGCGCCCACCCCACCGAATCCGTCACCGATCACGCTGAACTCACCGTGCTTGCCGAGCAGCCGGACGCCGCCGAGCAAGTCGATCAACGCTACGAACTCGAGGTGCTCGCCGACGCTGTGCGCGCGCTGCCCGACCGCTGCCGCCAAGTCCTCATGCTCCGCTACCTCGACGGCCTCGCTTACAAAGAGATCGCCGATCAACTCGGCATCTCGCCCGAGACCGTAAAAGTTCACATGGCAAAAGGCATGCGCCGCTGCGCCGCGTTCTTCGCGGAGCGCGGCCTGCTCGAAATTGCCCCGCCATCCGCTGCCGGAAAAGCCACCGCATGAACGATCCCCTCGATCACGAAGATCCGATCGAAGAAGTCGCCTCGAACTGGCTCACACAGCGTGGCGAGGGTTTTTCCTCCGCGCAGAAGCGCGACTTCGACCGCTGGTGTGGCGCCGATCCACAGCACGCCGCCGCCGTCGCACGCCTCGAAGCCGCGTGCGCGCTCCTTGAAAAAATGCCGCTCGTGCGCGCCGAGCTTCAGCCCGTGGTCGAGTTTCCGGTGAAGCCGCGCGTGCCCGCCCCGGCGAAAAAATTTCCCGTTCTGCGCTTCGTCGTCGGTCTCGCCGCCCTCGTGGCTCTCACCGCGCTCGGCTGGTGGCAATGGCCGCGTCCGGCCTCTTCCGCGCAGCTCTACGCCACGTCGGCCGGCGGCTACGAACGCGTCGTCCTCGCCGATGGCTCCGTCGTCGAGCTCAACGCGAATACCGAGGTGCGCGTCGACCTCGCCCCGGCCGAGCGCCGGATCGCGCTCGTGAGCGGCGAGGCGCATTTCACCGTCGCGCCCGATACCGCCCGCCCCTTCATCGTCTCCGCCCACGGCATCGCCGTGCGGGCGGTCGGCACGGCGTTCAACGTCCGCCTCGCCGCCTCCGCCGTCGAGGTGCTCGTGACCGAGGGAAAAGTTTCTGTCGCCGAGGTGGAGCGCGTTGTCCCTAACGCGCTTTCTTCCTCCGTCGCGCCCACGCTCGTCGCGGCCAACGAGCGCACCGTTTTCACACTGCCCTCCGCTGCGCCGACCGCCTCGCCCACCCCGCCAGCGCCCGTCGTCGAACCCATCGCGCCCGACGCCCTCCGCGCAGCGCTCTCGTGGCAGGAGCGCAAACTCGTGTTTTCCGAAACGCCGCTCCGCGACGTCGTCGCCCAGTTCAACCGTCGCAACCGCACGCAACTCCTCCTCGGCGACCCCGCGCTCGCCGAGCGCCCCGTCGGCGGCACCTTCGCCGCGGACAACGTCGAAGGCTTTGTCCGCCTGCTCGAAGGCAGCGGCAGCGTCGCCGTCGAACGTCGCGTCGACGGGACTGTCGTGCTGCGCGCCGCGCGCTAGCCGCGCGTTTTTCTGCCGCCCGAAAAAAATCATGCGCGCGACGATAACCCGTTTCGTCCGCCGCTGCGTCTCAGGAGCGTTCCCGCTGTTCCTGTTGATGAAACCCCTGATTTTCCCCGGCTCGGTCGCGGCATTCGCTGCGTGTTCTCTGGCGTGCGCGATAGCGCCCGTGCAGGCCGGGGAGGCTGCGCGCAGAAGCTACGACATCGCCCAAGGCGATGCCGCCAGCACGTTGAAGCGTTTCGCGGATGAGTCAGGCCGGCAGGTGGTGTATTTGGTCGATGCCGTCCGCGGCGTGACGACCAATCCAGTGCGGGGCGAGTATACCGTGCGGGAGGCGCTCACGCGCCTCGTCGCCGACACCGGACTGGTCGTCGCTGAGGATGCCAAGTCGGGGGCTTTGATGGTGAACCGGGCGGAGAACGAGGAATCGCCCGCCGCAAAGTCAAAATCAACGCAGGCACCGACAACCGGGAAAAATCCCCAAGCATCCCCCATGAAAAAACAAAACGTCTTCAGCGTCCTCGGCGCCTGGCTCGCCCTCGCGCTCGCACCCGCCGCCCCCATCCACGCCGCCGATTCCAGCGCCGCGAGCAGCGATGAACCGCTCGTGCTCACGCCGTTTCAAGTGACCTCGGAGGGCAGCGACAAGGGTTACCAACCCGCTGACACACTCGCCGGCACCCGTCTGCGCACGAACCTCAAGGATATGGGTGCCCCCATCACCGAATTGAGCAGCAAGATGCTCGATGACCTCGGTGTCTCCAATCTCAACGGCGTCGCCGAATTCCTTCCGAGCGTGGAGCTCGAGACCTCGCAGTCCTTCGATTTCGCGCAGAACACGATCTTCTACGACCAGAGCTATCGGATTCGCGGACTCTTCACCGACAACAAGGCGCGCAACTATTTCAATTCCCCCATCCCCTCCGACGCCTACAACACCTCGCGCATCACGCTCTCGCGCGGCGCCAATTCGATTCTCTTCGGCGCGGCAAATCCCGCCGGCATCTTCAACGTCTCCACGAAAGACGCGACGCTCGCCAAAGACGCCTCCGAGATCCAGCTGCGCACGGACGAATACGGCACGGAGCGAGTCTCGTTCGACACCAACAAGGTCCTCGTCCGCAACAAACTCTCCGCCCGCCTGGTGCTCCTGAGCGACAAAACCGAAATGTGGAGTCGCCCTCTAAATTACAAGGACCAGCGCCGCGCCTATCTCGCCGCGACGTTTCGGCCGTCGAACCGCACGACGTTGAGCGGCAATCTTGAGGTCTTCGACTACGAACGCTCCGCGCCGTCACCCCTGATTCCCCTCGATCGCGTCAACCTCTGGATCGAGAACGGCCGGCCCACGCGCGCCTCGAACACCGTCGTCGCCGCCAACCCCGCCGGCATCATCAACATCGTCGGCGCCAATCAGGTGATGGCCACCCTCGGCTCACTGCCCATCGGCAACGATCCCGCGCCGGTGATTGTGCAAAACGCGCTGCGCTACCCCGTTTCGGCCAGCCGCACCGTCGGCGTGAACAACTCCGCCGCGTATTCGCTGCCCGCGAATTTCTTTGGCGGCGAGTGGCCCAACTTCGGCGGTAATGATCGCATCGATGCCAGCGACGGCTCGGTGGGCGACGTCACCCTCGAGCACCGCGTCGTGGGCAACCTCTATTTTCAAGCCGCCGTCCACGGTGAAAAAATGCATCGCGATCTCGTCATGCCGCTCAACGACTGGAACCTCTTCGCCGACGCCAGCACGACCTTGCAAGACGGCGTGACGCCCAATCCGAACGTCGGCCGCTATTTCGTTGGCGGCGGCAATCCGTTTTGGAACTCGTTCGACTACCGCCGCACGCACTATCGCGCCACGCTGTCCTACGGGCTTGATCTCACCAAGCGATCCGCGTGGTTCGGCTCCCACCAGTTTGCCGCTCTCTATCAGATCGAGGACAATACCACCCAAATTATCCGCACGACGCTGCGCAACGTCACCCCGCTGCCCGGCTTCAGTCCGCTCATCACCAACGCGAACAACCAGCTGACGACCTATATCTACCTGAATCCCGACGGATCCTACAGCGGCCCGTCGCGCGATCCTCGCACCTGGCCGGACACGTTTTCCCGCAACGGCGTGACCGCGCGTTATTTTCGTTCTACCGCGGGCACCAACGAACGGGTGAAACTGCGCTCGGTGCTTGCCGTGATGCAGGACCACTGGTGGAAGGGCCGTCTCGTCACAACCGCCGGCGTGCGCAACGACCGGCAGGATTTGGCCGACGCCAACCGCGCCGCTTGGCCAACCAATCCCGCCACCGGCGAGTTCGTGCCGCCGTCCCAATACGGGCGCGTGTCCAATCCCGCCGGCTCCGGCCTGCAGGACAACACCTATTCCGTCGGCGCCACCTTCCATCTCCTTCAGAATTGGCGTGCCCTCGATCGAGTCTCCCTCACCTACAATAAATCGACCAACTTTCAGCCGGCGGGTGGAGCGCGCGGATTCCAAAACGAGCTCATCGGCTCGTCGACCGGCCAGACCGAGGATTTCGGCGTGAAAGCCGGGCTCTTCGGGGAGCGCGTCAGTCTTGCGGTGAGCCGCTTCCGCAGCGGCCAGTTTGGTGCCCAAACCGGCAATCTCGCAGTCAAACAGCTCAACCCCATCTGGCAGGCGCTCAATCTCCTCGACAAGGTCATCGACGACAAAGTGGTCGACACCCAGGACGTCGCCGCGAAGGGCTACGAGCTGCAAATCGCCGTGCAACCGGTCCCGCAATGGAGCGTCGCGATTTTCGCCAGCAAGAACGACAACCGCATCAGTAACCTGGCGCCCTCGTCGAAAGAATACCTGCGGCGCAATCTCTCCCTCCTTCAGACCCCGGCCGTTTCGAATACCATCACGGGTAACGGACAAACCGTCGCCCAGCAGGTGAACACGGTGTTGAACAATTTCGCCCTCGCGCTCGCCCCAGAAGGCATGCGCTCCGCCGAGTTGCGCGAGTGGCAGTCTTCGCTCGTCACCAACTACGGCTTCCGCGAAGGCCGGCTCAGGGGTTTCGGTATCGGCGGCTACTACCGCTGGAGCAGCCCGAACGCGATCGGCTACCAACGCGGCGCCAACGGCGTCCTCGACAGCGCGAAACCCTACTACGGCGAACCCGTCTCCGATACGGGAATCAATCTCTCTTACAGCCGGAAAATCGCCGGGAAATTTGGATGGAAGGTTCAGCTCAACGTCCGAAACCTCCTCAACAACGATACCCCGATACCGACGCGCGCTGACCAAATCTCGGCCACCGACACGCGCCCCGTGTATCGCATCTACCGTCTGCAGCAGCCGCGAACCTGGGTGGTCACCAACACGATTTCGTTCTAGCCCAGTTGTTTCACGGGCTCGCTGCGGAAGGGCGCAGGATGCCCCCCCCGGATCCCGGGTGATTTTTACCGCGGATGCGAAATGCCCCGGCGCAGAATTTGCGGAATCCCGAATCGGCGGGAATCTCCTCTCTGAAATACCCCGGATAGGGCAGGTTTTCGATGCCCCCGGTCCCCACCCACTCTACGACGTCCCCTGCGATCTCCTCAAAGCCAAGGTCCACCCCGCCCGCCATGATCCGCCACCTGTTTCCCCTCCTCCTCTGCCTCGGCCTCGTGCCGCGAGCCCACGCCGCCGACTCCGCCGCTCGCCCCAACATCCTCTTCATCTTCGCCGACGACCAGCGTGCCGACACCATCGCCGCCCTCGGCAACGCCCACATGCGCACGCCGCACCTCGACCGCCTCGTGCGCCGCGGCGTCTCCTTCAACCGCGCCTACATGCAGGGCGGCTTGAACGCCGCGACCTGCGTCCCCTCGCGCGCCATGCTCCTCTCCGCACGCTCACTGTTTCACATCGATGAAAAACTCACGCGCGACGAGACGTGGCCCGCCGCCTTCGGTCGCGCCGGCTACACGACGTTCATCAGCGGCAAATGGCACAACACGCCCGCCTCGGTCCCGCTTAGTTTTCAACGCGCCCGCCAGCTCTTCACCGGCGGCATGACCAATCCCCTGAAAGCCCCGCTGAGTAACTTCGAGTCCGGCAAGATGCTCCCGCCCGCCGTGAGCCCGAAGCACGCCTGCGAAACTTTCGCCGATGAGACCATCGCCTTTCTCCGCGAGCCGCACGCCGCGCCTTTCTTCGCGTATCTTCCTTTCGACGGCCCGCATGATCCGCACATCGTGCCCGACGATTTTCCCGTCCGCTACGATCCCGAGAAGCTTCCGCTCCCCGCCAATTTTCTCCCGCAGCACCCCTTCGACAACGGCGAGATGGTCATCCGCGACGAGAAACTGCTCCCTTGGCCGCGCACGCCCGCCGACATCCGCGCGATGACCGCCGACTACTACCGTTATATTTCTTATCTCGATCTGCTCATCGGCCGCGTGCTCGACGCCCTCGACGCCTCGCCCCAAGCGAAAAACACGATCGTCGTCTTCGCCGCCGACTCCGGCGTCGCTCGCGGCAGCCACGGCCTGATCGGTAAACAAAACCTCTACGAACACTCGATGCGCGTCCCTCTCATCATCGCCGGCCCCGGCCTTCCCGCCAATCGACGCACCGACGCGCTGTGCTACCTCTACGACGTGCTCCCCACGCTCGGCTCGCTCGCTGGCGTGCCCGGCC
>Ga0075163_10001744_pt1 | contig 29374 bp, 26 predicted proteins | sample JI1023141ADNA_FD_71478 | JGI IMG/M metagenome (GOLD analysis project Ga0075163, IMG submission 71478) | Wastewater effluent complex algal communities from Wisconsin, to seasonally profile nutrient transformation and Carbon sequestration -... | ecosystem: Engineered > WWTP > Effluent > Algae...
CGTTGGCCTGCGGGTTCTCCATGAGCTTCTGGAAGTCTTCGCCCGCGATGGTGATGGTGCAGTCGGCGGCGTCGGTGCCGGGCTTGCAGGAGGGGCCGCTCGCGCTGGCGTCGATGTTCCACTCGCCTTCGCCGGTGATGTTGATCTGGAACTTCGCGCCGATGGCCTTCGCCTCGTCGGCGTTGCGGCTCAGTTGGCCCGGCAGGTCTTCGTTGAACATTTTCTTGATATCGACGGCCATCGCGAAAGCCTCCTAGTTGGCGCGTCTTCGCGGCGCGCACAATGAATGGTCATTCATTCGGTACACCCGATGCCGGGGGCCGTCAAGGATCAGCGGCAGCGCTGCGGCGGCGGCGCATACGCGGGGAGCGCGTCGATGGCCGCGCGCGTGACCTTTCCGCTCTCGATGATGGCCCGGTAGCTCTGCACGCTCGGGCGCGCGGTGCGGGTTCCGTCGGGGTTCACACGGTAAAGGCCGAACTTCGGGCAGTAACCGCTGGCCCACTCGAAGTTGTCGACCAGCGACCAGTGCATGTACCCGATGATCTTGGCGCCGTCCTGGATGGCGCGGCCCATCTGGTACAGGTGTTCGGCCAGAAAGCGCGCGCGGTTCTTGTCGCCGTCGTCGGCCAGGCCGTTCTCGGTGACCATGAGCGGTAGGCCATAGGCCTTGGCCTCGTTGAGCACCGTGCGAAAGCCCTCCGGATAGATGTCCCAGCCGAAATCGGTGCGTGCGCGGCCGGTGGGCAGATCGTCCTGCAGGACCACCGCGTTGATGACCGGCACCTTGATGCCGCCGCCGGCAGCGATGATCGTGTCGGAGTAGTAGTTCACCCCGATCCAGTCGAGATGGCCGGCGAGGGTGGCGTCGCCCTTGCGGTCCTTGGGGCCGGTGAGGGTGCCGTCGAAGTCGTCGTCCACGTCGCCCTTCACCAGCGCATCGAGGAGCCACTGGTTCCACAGGTGCCGGGTGCGCTCGGCGGCGGCCTTGTCGTCGTCGTCGCTGGCGTCCTTCGGATGGAAGGTGCGCATGTGAAAGGCCATCGACACCAGCGAAGCCTTGCCGTCGCCGTCGGCGTCGACGGTGTCGGCCGCGTGCAGCGCCTCGAAGGCCTTGGCGTGAGCCTTCGCCTCGGCGCGCACCACCTGCAGGCCGCGGTCCACGTTGAGCAAGGCGCCCGGCGGAAAGAGCCCCGCCACGTAGCCCCCGAGCACCACGTTCACCGGCTCGTTGATGGTCACCCAGTAGTCGACGTCCTTGCCCCAGCGAGCTCCGGCGCGCCGCGCCCACTCCGCGAACAGGTCGACGATCTCCGGGCGCTCCCAGCCATAGGGCGCCGACCAACGCGCCACGTCGGTGAGCCACTCCGGCAAGGCGAAGTGCTGCAGCGTCACCACTGGCACCAGGTTCGCCGCGCGTAGCTTGGCGAGGAGACCGTCGTAGGCGGCGAGGGCCGCCGCGTCGGGTGTGTTCTGGTCGAAGCTTTCGCGTGTAGGATACACGCGGCTCCACTCGATGGAAAAGCGATAGGCGTTCTGGCCGCTGTCCTTCAGCGCCTTGATGTCGTCGTCCACGTGCGCGAGCGCGTCGGCGCCGCCCACGTCGGGGTGCGCGCCGCCCTGGATCTTCCCCGGCTGCTTGGCCCAGTGCCACCAGTCGGTGTGCACGCTGCCGCTCTCCACCTGGAAGGCCGCGGTGGCCGAGCCCCAGAGAAAGCCCTTGGGAAAGGTGACCTCGGCGGGCGGCGGTGCTTCCGCCGGCGGATCGCTGGAGCTGCAGGCGGCGAGGGTTGCGAGCGCGAGCGCTGCCGCGGGGCCGGTCTTCATTCCCGGAGGATAGCAGCAGGCACCATTCCTGGTACCCGCCTCGGACTTCGGGCAAGGTAGGTCGATGGCCCCGAACAAGGCGCTGCTGGTTCCGGTCGTCGCTCTCGCGGCGTGGACGTTCGTCATGTGGTTCTGGATGTACGCGACCCGTCTTCCCGCCATCCGCGCGGCACGCATGGCGCTCGATTCGAACGCGCCGCGTGGCGAGCAGATGGCGACCCTGCCACCGCGGGTTCGCTGGAAGGCCGACAACTACAACCACCTCTTCGAGCAGCCCACGCTCTTCTACGCGGTCGGCGTGGTGGTGGCGCTCGTCGACGATGCCGCGCGCGGCCCCAGCCTCTACCTCGCGTGGGGGTACGTGCTGCTGCGCGTGGCGCACAGCTTGCTGCAATCGCTGGTGAACAAGATCGAGCTGCGCTTCGTGCTGTTCGCGCTCTCCTCGCTGGTGCTCCTGGCGCTCACGGTGCGCACGCTGGTGTTGCTGGTCGCATAAGGGCGCTCGCGCGCGACATCGTCGCCGGTACGGCGCTCTAGGGGGTGTCGAACGGTAGGAGGTTAGATGTTGTCGAGCTTGCAGTTGAAGGTGGTGCGCACCATGCCGGTCGTGAACACGGTGCCCTCGAGGGTGTCGTCGAACGTGCTCTCGAGCATCCCGGTCACGATTTGCAGCTTGATGGCGTGGAGGCGATTCTCCACGGCCGTTGCGCCGTCGAGCGAGGCGATGAACTGTCGGTCGTTGGCCGACGGGCCCTGCTGCTTGTTGGTGTAGAGGCCGCTACCCCAGCTCGCGGGGTCGGCGCTCGCATATGTCGTCGCGCCGTGCGCGAGCTCGACCCGGCTGCCTGCGAGGAAGCGCACCTGGCAAGCTGTCTTGGCGTCGAGCGGGTCGTGCCCCTTGAAGGTCTTGCCTTCGAGGCACTTGGTCCAGGTCGTGCTCTGGATGATGTCGGAGCTTTGCCCGCACCCGGAGATGGCCGAGGCGGTGGGGGTGGGGGTGCTGCCGGTCGGGGTAGGGGTGGGCGAGGGGGTTGCGCCGGAACCGTCGCTGCCGCCGCACGCCAGCGAAGCACACCCCACGACCGCCAACACGGCCCACCGCGTAAGAACGTCGAATCCCGGACGAATCATGCAAAAACCTTCCTGAAAGCGTGCGAAGAGGAGCGCGCACACGACGCCGCCCTTTGATGGACGCGGTCCGAACGAGCGAGTCGCGTTCCCGCGCGACAAAAAAATCACGGCGCGCCTGCGAAGGGCGTCGACCTGGTTCCGGGCATGATGGCCAGTGGCGGCTGCGTTCGCAACGCCGTGGCCCACCGGAACAATGGCTTGGCCGGCCGGAACGAGCCGCGGCCCGGGAAGCGACGCATCGTCCACTCCTCGTCCGCAGAGGACGTAGGAGGTCTTCGTATCCATGTCCCGCTCGCTTCGTTTGCTCGTCCGAGGCCGGGCGCGCCAAAGGGTTGTCCCGCGACCGCCCTTCGGGAAAAAGCACCGTTTCGGACGAAGCGGCGAAATACGAGGAGCCCGCGATACGACTGCGGATCGGCGCCCCCGCGGCGAAACCCCGCGGGTCCGTTCTCGAGCTCATCATGCACACGCCTCAAGCATCTGCGGCCCCCCTTTCCCCTCTGCACCGGCGGCCTCGCCGCGCCGGTGTGGGCTGGGCGCTCCTGGTTGCCCTGCCGATCGTCATGCTGGTCGCGCCGTCGATCATGCGTCTCGCGCTCTTCGCACGAGGTGCGGCCCCTGCCGACGCGTCCGATGTCGCGTTCGCCACCCATCCCTTCACGAGCCTCACCCACGTCGTGGCGGGGCTCGTCATGGTGGCGGCCGTGCCCGTGCAGACGAGCGCGCGCATCCGGGCGCGCTGGCCTGCGTTGCATCGCGGGGCAGGGTGGCTCTTCGTGGTGTGCGGGCTCTGCGTCGTCGGGTCCGGAGCGTGGATGAACGTCGTCTTCCCCCGCATCGGCGGGATGTGGAAGGTCGTGGCCATCGACGTCACGATCCTCGGCTTCGCGGGCACGCTCGGTATCGCCATCGCAGCGATCAAACGCGGCGACGTCGCCGCACACCGGCGGTGGGTGCTTCGCACGGTGGCCTTCGCGCTCGCGGGAGGCACCGCCAGCATGGTGCTTTTTCCCTACTTCCTGGCGTTCGGCCCACCCGGCGACGCCGCGGTCGCCGTGGGACGGTGGCTGAGCGTCGTGTGCAACGTGGTGGTCGTCGAAGTGTTCCTTCGACGGCGCACGGCTGTGGTGCCTGTCCGAGGGTGAGGGCAATGGGCCGCCGCTGCCGACGTTTTCCGCTATGCTGAGCCTCGTGGACGAAGGCGCAGAGGCGGGCGCGATCGCGGCGCTCGAGGCGGAGATCGACGGACCAGCACCGAGCGTGTTCGCGGCGCACCTCGCGACGCTTCCCGAGGCTCCCCATGTTCTCGCCGACTACTACCTCGCGTATGCGGCGCTCGCCGGGGCGCCGCTCGCGGTGCGTCGGGTTCGCGAGATGGCTGCCCGTGAGGTCGAGGCCGTGGCGCGGCGCGCCCGCCGGCAAGCGGCCGATGCGAGCGATCTGCTCCAGTCGATCGTCACGCGCCTTCTGGTGAGCGGCCCCGGGGGCGGTCCTCCCGGCCTCGCTTCCTACGGCGGAGCCGGCCCGCTCGCGGTGTGGTTGCGGGTGGTCGCCGCGCGCGAGCTGGTGAGCCGCGGCCGCAAGCGCGCGGACGTCGTGGACGACGACGCCGCCCGCGGGCACGTCATGCCCGCCTCCGGTAGCGGCGCAGACCCCGAGGCCGACTACCTGCGCACCAAGTATCGCGCGGTCTTTCACCGCGCCTTCAAAGATGCGGCCGCCTCGCTCTCGCCGGAGGACCGCAATATCTTGCGCTATCACTACGTCGATAGCTTCTCCATCGATCGCATGGCGGCCATGTACGGCCTGCATCGGGCCTCGGTCGCTCGGCGGATCCACCGCGCCCGCGAAGCGCTCCTCGGTGCGACGCGGGAGCGCCTCCGACGCGAGGCCTTCGCCAGCGACACCGAGCTCGAGAGCGTCCTCCGGGTGGTCGAGAGTCAGGTCGAGCTCAGCGTGACCAGCCTGTTCGGGGCGCCGCCGGACCGCGAGAGCATCGAGAAGTAGCGCCGTCCCGTCAATGGCCGCCTTCGAAGGAGGCGACGCGAGCAGCTTCTTCGGTCAGCCAAGGTCGCGAACGAAAGACGGCGCCCGCGGCGGCGGCGAGCTTGGCCGCCCGTTCGCGCTCGGATGTGGGCGCGAGGCGCGCCACGAGAAAGCGCGCTCGAGCCAGCTCCTCGGGATTGCCTTCGTCGCCCAGCCGCTCGTAGAACGCGAGCGTGCCCTCCGCGATGTCCCGCGCGCGGGTCCGGTCGCCGCTCGCATTCCTCGCCTCGTGGGCCTCGGCCAGCGCAAGGCGTGCTCGCATGTGGCGCGCGCCGTCTTTGGACTTTCCCGCGGCGAGGAGCCCTTCCGCGCGTTCCGCGGCCGCTACCGCGCTCGCCGCGCGCCCCGCGCCCAGGTCGAGCTCCACCTGGGCCAGCCAGGCCGTCGCCGCGCGTTCGCCCTTGTCGTTGCCCGACTGGGCGAATATCGCGCGGGCGCTGGCGATGTCTTGGGCGGCGAGCGTGAGCTCCCGGAGGCCCACGTAGGCGAGCGCGCGGTTGGCGTGGAGCAGACCCAGCCCGAGATCCGGCGCACGCCGCGCGCCGTCGCCTTCGAGCGCCCGGGAAACGGTGTCGCGCGCGTCGGCGAAGCGCTTCAGGTTCAGGTATCCGTGGGAGAGGTTGATGGCCGTCGGCACCGACAAAGGGTGGCCGGGATACTGCGTCGCGAGCTCGCGCTGAATGCCCTCGGTTTGCCGCACGAGCTCCGGCCATTCGCCGAGCGAGCCCAGCTCGACGGCGACGCCCAGGCGCACCGGGATCGCCAACACGTCGCCCGGCGCGTATCCCGCGCCGAGCGCCTGGAGGGCCCGCTCGAAGTGGCTCAGAGCACGGCGATGAAGACCTCGACGGCTGGCCGCCCTTCCGAGCGAACGATCGAGCTCGGAGGCCAGGGCCGGTGTGGCCTGGGCGCGTTGGAGCGCGCTCCGCGCCACGCTTTCGAGCACCGGAAGCTCCGCATCGTCGCCGCGCTGTTGGTACGCGAACACCAGGTCGACCAGGATCGACGCGCGCAGGCTGTCGTCGCGCGTGCGTTCCGCGGCGCTGAGCGCCTCCAGGAGCTTATCGACGGATGCCGCGCTCCCACTCCGACCGAGCGCCCAGCCCTCGAGCGCCAAGGCCTCGGCGGTGAGGTCCGGCGCGCGTGTGCCTTCCAGCGCGCTCTGCAGACGCTTGCTGGCGTCCAGGGTATCTCGCACGCGCCAGGCGCGTCGGAGCGCGCGCACCTGATGGAGCTGCGCTCGCTGGGGCGTGGCCTCGTCGGTCGTCTGCGCCTTCCGACACTGCCCGGGTCGGGGGAGCTGACTGAGAGCGCTGGGCAGCTCGTCGAGCTCTTGGGCGCTCGCGGTCGTCACGAGCGCGAGCTGCGCGTCCCAGTCGCTCAGCACGTCGTCGAGGCATGCGCTCCGGGCCTCGGCAGTGGCGGGCGAGAGCTCCTTGCGCACCGCGCTCGCCACGCACACGTCCCGGCGTTCCGTTCGCCATTCTCCGGCCAGCCGATCGAGCTGCTGCTCGGCATAGCGCCACATCGCGTCCACGTGCGGGGCTTGCAGCGCGCGGGTGGCTTCGGCGAGCTTGGCTCTTCGCGCTGCGCCCCAGATCGTCGACAAACGCGTATCGAGGTTCTGGCACGGGTCTGGCGGCGGCACCCGCGCGATCGCCAACGCGAACAGGCCGGTCAGGACCAGGCCCACGAGCCATCCGTAGCCGCGAGCTTTGGGCGCTCGCTCCGCCGAGGCAGCATCCAAGAACGCACGCATGCTGGCGAAGCGCTCCTCGGGGTCGAAGGCCAGCGCGCGAAGGAGCGCGTCGCGAAGCCGCGGGGGCAGCTTCTCCGCGCCCTCGGTGGAGACGAGCCGCGAAGGCGCGGTGGACGGGAGCGGCCCCGGCTCGCCCGCGGCAAGATACGGATGCTGGCCGGTGAGTAGCTCCCACGCGGTGACCGCGAAGGCGAACTGGTCGGCCGCCCGCGACGCACCGGTCGTGCCCTGCTCCGGAGCCGCATACCGTGGCGTGCCGGACGGGTGGTTCTCCTGACCTGGCGCGTGGGCCAGACCGAAGTCGGTTATCTTGGCGCCGCGCGGGCCCACCAGAACGTTCTCGGGCTTGAAATCGCCGTGCGCGATGTCGGCCTCGTGAATGTCCACGAGCCCCGCCGCGGCCTCGAGGATCGCGCGGCGTAGCTCTTCGCCCGAGGCTCGTGGGGCGAGCTCTCGAAGCGTCGGCCCGTCCACCCGCTCCATGGCCACGAATACCCGCTCGCCTTCGAGGTCGGCTTGATACACCACCACGGCGTGCGGGGAATTGACCCGGGCGGCGAGCTGCGCCTCGCGCAGGAGCGCGTCTCTGCGGTCGGCTTCCGGGCGCATGATCTTGAGGGCGACGCGCCGATCGAGCACGCGATCGTAGGCGTCGTAGACCACGCCCATCCCCCCTCGCCCGAGCCAGCCGAGGATCACGAACTGGCGGAGGACGTCGCCGTTGAGCAGCGGCGCCTCGATCTCGGTCCCGCCTCGGGCGATCGGGCGCGCCTCGGGCTCGCCTCCGCCCGCCGCGGCGATCACCGCGTGGCACTCCTCGCACGCGTCTACGTGTGCCTCGACGTCGGGGCGCTCGGCCTCGGTGAGCCCACCCTCCAGATAGCGCAGGATTCGTTCGGCCGAGAGGCACGCCACCGTGGTCACGTTAACATTCACTCGTCGCGCCGGCGATACTGTCCGGGGGTGCGCCCGGTCCAACGTCGAAATGCCTTGTAGAACGCGCTGGCATCGGCAAAGCCCAGGAGAAAGCCCACCTCGCCGAGGCTGTTTCGCCCGTCGTCCAGGTACACGCAAGCGAGGTCTTTCCGCGTTCGCTCCACGAGCGCGCGGTAGGGCGCGTCTGCCTCCAGCAGCCGCCGCTGCAACGTGCGCGCGCTCATGCCCAGGCGCTTGGCGACTTCCTCCAGCGAGGGTGCGCCGCCGCGAAGGTCGGTGGCGATGGCCCGCTGCGCCCGCGCCACGACCGAGTCCGACCACCCCGGCAGATCGCGCACCTTGGTCTCGGCGACCTGCTCGAGCACGGAAACGAGACCCGGGGCCGCGCGATCCATGGGAATCTCCAGCGTCGCCCGCGATAGCACCAGCACGTCGCCTTCGCATCCGAAGGAAACCTCGCACCCGAACACCCGACGATAGACCTCCGAAGGCGCGCTCGGCGCATGACGAAAGCGCACGCGTTGCGGCGACCAGGGGTGCGCGGCGAGGATGCGAAAGCGCCGCACGATGGTGGCGAGCGCGAACTCGGTGGCCGCCCGGCTCCCGATGGCGAACGGGAGGGGAACGCGCGCGAGCTCGGCGTCCACGGCCGATATTCGCAGAACGTGTCGCACCGCCGTGCTCACCAGTGCGTGGTGGCGGTCGAAGCGCGCAAAGGCCTCGCCGAGGGTCGCGCAAGCGCCGAACAAGTAGTCCGCCGCATCCCAGTGGAGAGGGATGCTCGCGCTCGTCTCCAGCGCCACGGCGGGGTTTCCGGTGCGACGCTCCAGGTCGTTCCAGAGGGCGATCCAGCCCGCGTGCGGATAGCGAAAGTCGGCGCTCTCGAGGTCCGCGAGGGTGAAGCCATGCGAGCGGGCGAGGGCCGCCGGGTCGACACCCACCGCCGCCGCCGCGCTCAAGACGGCGCGCACCGTCTTGGCGCTGACGGTGCACGCGGGCGTCGGCCACATGCCCGCGGCATCGCGGACCAGGGTACGGGGTGGGATCGAGGTTTCGGCCTCCGGCCTCCGGTGATTGTCGAGGAGCATCGACGGGTAGACGCCATCGCGTCCGCGATGTCGCGTGTGGGCCCGCGAGATTCCGCGTCAGAACGCCTGGTTGTCGAAATGAAACAAGAGGAACGTCGGCTTCGGCCCATCGGCGTCGAGGACGATGGCACCGTCGTCGCCGCCGGAATTCCGGTGAACGAGGTGTGCGCTATCGCCCCCCGAGGTGCCGGCGTACACCGCGACACGGGCGTCGAGGGCGATGGCGTCGACGACGCGCCGAACCAGCGCCTCCTGGGGCGTACTGGCAAAGGGCGCTTGCTTGGCGTGGAGCCCGAGGTCGGCGGCGTAGTCGAGCTTGGCGTCCGGGTGCCACCCTTCCGAGAAGCCTGGTGCCGGGAGGGCATGGGTGGTGGTGGCGAAGTACACGTCGAGCGGCTCTCGATCGGAGACCACGTTCACCACCATGCGGTAGACCTTGGTCCCACCCACCTCGACCTCGAGGATCACGTGCGTGCGATTCGGACGCGGGCATTGCTGATCGGCGGGCGTCAGGATGGCCCGCACGTGGCCGTCGAGCCGCCCGTACGGCGCGGTCAAGTCCGATGCGAACGTGCCGGTACAGCGATCCGCCTTGCCCGCGTCGGTCGCCGACGCATCGCGCGCGTCCGTCGACGCGTCCCCGGTGGTCGCTCCCGCGTCTTCGTTTCCCACGACCGCGATGGCGGGCGTGCCACAAGCCGCCAGCGGCAGGAGCCAGATACCGATTCCCAACAGCAACGACCGCATGGGTGCGTCGTAGCTGGTCCCGCCGAAGGCCGCATTGTGCCCGAACGTCGATTTCGTTGTCCCTGCGTCGTCGGCGATGGGGCCTACGGTCGGCAGTAGTAGGGCCCCTTCTTGCACGTGCCGACGCCGTTGCACGACTTCATGAGGCTCGGGTTCGCGTCGCACGCCTGTTCGTCGTCGCAGCACTCCTTGCCCGCGCAGGTTCCCTTGCCGCTCGAGCCCTTCACATACAGGCAAGACAGGTGAACCTTGCACGTGGTGCGCGAGCCCCCGCAGAGTCCCTCGTTGTCGGGCGTCTTGTCGGCGCAGGTGCACGCGCCTCCGAGGTCGACGTTGTTCGAACCGGTGTTGGCGAGACAGAACGAGCCGATTCTATCGGTGTCCCGGGCCTGCGTGCAGCTTCTGACGTCGAAGCAGAGGAGTTGGTCGAGGAGGTCGCTAACGTTGGTTCTCGTCAAAAGGTGCCCCGAAGGCCGATCGCTTTCTGCGTGGGGCCGAGCTGGAACGTTGGCGTCACCTGGAATGCCGTGGCCCGCGCCGGTGCGGGCGCACGGGGCAACGACTCGCGGGCGATGACCGCGGCATCGACCCCACTGGCGACGCCCGCTGCCGCGAAGAGCACCGTCGAAGCCACGATGAGCTCGCCGAGCTGGGTGGTCGCCAGCACCAGCGCGAGGCTCGGCGCTACGAGCCCGAGGCGAAGCCCCAGGCTGGCGGCGGCCTTCAGAGGACCGCCGTGCGCAAGGTGGATGACCGGCGCGCCGACCATGAACGTGCCAAAGCCCAAGGCCATGACGATCTGTCCAGGCTTGCCCTTGCGAAAGACCAGAAGGCCATCGATGCCAGCGCTCCTCGCGCCCCCCAAAGTAGCGCCGACGGAGACCACGTCGGCGAGGAGCGTCTGGTAGCCGTACCAGGGCGGGGATTCGACGGTCGTCATCTGCGGTAACGGCGAAGGGGGGCCCGGGGCAGGCTCGCAGACGATGACCCGCGCGTCACCCGCGTCTCGCGCGTAGTGACACGTGCGCGGGCGCCAGAGCGTCGGGCTCGGACTCGGACTTGCCGACGAGGGAGCGCTCTCGAGCGCTTGCGCCAATGCTGGCGCGTGGAAGATGGAGACGGCGCAACCGAGGAGCGCGCCCAGCAAACGCGAATAGGGAAAAAGCATAAGTGGTTGAATGAGTATGCCAGCGCTCGGCCCGCGCGCCATGGTCGGCCCACGCCAACGCATTGTCCCCGCGTGCAGCGGCGCCCAGTGGCTCTCTACTCGGCGACGACGCAGTTGCGACCGCGGTGCTTGGCGGCGTAGAGGCGCGTGTCCGCCAGGCGCAGGAGGTCGTCTTCGCTGGCTTCCGGCGCGAGCTCGGAGATGGCGGCGACGCCGATGCTGACGGTGACGAACACCGTTTCGTCGTGGAGCTCGAGGGGCAGCTTCTCGACCGCCGAGCGCACCCGCTCCGCGAGCCGCGAGGCCTGGGTTTTTCCGGTGCTGCGCGCGAGGATGACGAACTCTTCGCCGCCGTAGCGGGCGAGCACGTCTTCGGCGCGGATGAGGCGGGCGAGCTGCGCGGCGACCGAGCGCAGCACGTAGTCGCCGGCCAGGTGACCGTGGGTGTCGTTGAGGTTCTTGAACGCGTCGAGGTCGAGCATCAAGATGGCGAGCTTGGTCTTGTGACGGCGCGCGTGGGCCATCTCCGACTGCAGCCGCTCCACCAGGAACTGGCGGTTGAAGGCGCGCGTCAAGCTGTCGCGGGTCGACGCTTCGTAGAGCCGATGGCGCAGGTTCTCTTCGACGTCGTCGATGAGCGCGAAGGTGAGGACCATGTTCGGCCCCAGTTGGATGCGATCGCCCGACACCAGCATCGACGACGTGACCGGCTCCCGGCGAATGAACGTGCCGTTGGTGGAGGCCAGATCCTCGATCCAGTAGAGCCCGTCTTTGCGGTAGATACGCGCGTGCTTGCGGCTGACGCCCGGGTCTTCCACCCAGATGCCGACCTCGCTCCCGCGGCCGATGAACATCTCGTCGGCGTCCACCGAGAACACCTGGCCGGCGTTGACGCCGGTGAGCACGGTCAGCACCGCCCGTTGCGAGGCGTCGCTCGCCGGGACGGCCAGCTGCCGCTCGGTGGTTCGCTCGAGGTCGCCCATGTCGGGGGGCGCGAGCGTGGGCGCGGAATGGGCCGGCGGCTCCTCGCTGGCAATCTCCGCGAAGCTCGGCCGCTCCATCCTTCTCGTTTGGGTCTTCTTGTCCGGCATCCGCAGTCTCGTCACCGCGGGCTCCGTTCTCGGCCCTGCGGAAAGCGCGTTAACTCGTACCACGGAACGTCCCTCAGCGCGACGGTTCCCGCACTGAACGCTTGATTCGGCGTCGTCAGCGATCGCTGGAGCGGCCGCCGTGCGCAGTGCGGTCCTGCGCCAGGCAGGCGCAGTCCACGCGCCACACGGAGAATCGCTCGGTCTCCAGCATGGCTTCGCCTTCTCGCGCGAACGACGACGCGCACGACGCGAGGCCCGCGGGCAACGCCGTGGTGGCGGTGGCGAACACCCCACCTTCCGGAGCAGTGCGGCACACGGCGCGGCTGAGTCGCGTGAGATCGCCGGGCTGGTGCCACCCTTCATCGGCGAGGAGGTGGCGCAGCCGTCGCTCGCCGCCGCTGGCACTATAGAAGGCGATGTCCGGGCGAAAATAGGTGAGCCCGATGCTGGTGTAGTCGATGTCGGCGGCCACGCTCGCGCCCTGCGGCAACCGCTCGGCGACGTTCTTGGTGGACGAGAGGGCGCCCGCGTAGTCGGCACGTAGGTCTTTTTGACTCACCCACAACTGGTAGCCGAGGAGCGGGAGCGCGAGCCCCAGCGGGAGCGCCCGGAGCCAGCGACGCCAGCGCACTGCGGTCGGATCTCGCACCAGCGAGAGCCCGAGGGTGATGAGCACCGGGGGCATGACGTAGAACCAGTGGTGTCGGTGCCCCCCGCGATACCGGAACACGAAGATGTAGAGCAGCGGGAGCGACGCGGTCAGGCCCGCCAGCAGGCTGAAGCCCACGAGCGGGCGCGGGGTCTTCGGTCGCACCAGGGCCTGTGCGATGGCCAGCGCCATGCCGGCCACGAAGAGGGCTGCCAGCGTGGCCTCGAGCCGCCTTCGCACCCCCGGGCTCCACCATCCGGGATTGGTGAGACAGTTGATGAAGAGCTCGTGCGCCGCGCTCACCACCTCGCCCACCGGCTTGTCCTTGGGATTGGTCTCCGGCGACCGCAGCGGGTATGCGCGCACCACGAGCGTGGTGAGGGCGAGCGCTGCCGCCGCCGGAGTCAGCGGCAGGAGCGCGCGAACCCGGCGCTGCGCCAGGAGCACGAACACCGCATAGGAGAAGAGCGCGCCGCCGGCGAAGCAGGCAGCATGCGCCGAGGTGAGCGCGGCCAGCGCGAGTAGCGTGGCGCCCCACCAGGCATCGCGCCGCGCGCCGTCCTTCAGGTTCCGCGCCAGGAGCGCCGCGCCCCAGAAGCACAGACCGAGGCCGAGGCCGTATTGCCGTGCGATGACCCCGAGCTCGTAGACGAACGGTCCGGTGGTGCCGAGCGCCATGGTGACGAGCAAGCTGCCGCGCGGGTTGTCGGAGAGCACGCGCAAGAAGCGGTACGTCCCGGTCAGGAGCACCGCGTAGCCGATGGCCCCGGCGATGGCGAGGTCGTACGGCGGCGAGACGAACCGCCCGAGGACGCTCACCAAGACGAAATACACGGGCGGCACGCCCTCCAGGCGCAGCACGTGCCAGGCGTCGGCATCGAGCGCTCGCCCGATGAGCACCGGCTGCACCTCGTCGCGCCAGGGCTCGTGCCACCGGGCGTGAAACCACGCCACGAACAGCGTGCATGCGACCATGACCCCCAGCGCCATCCGCTCCAGTCGACCGAGCGACCGCATCCAACGGGCGGTTCGTGTGTATAGTGCACGCGCCGGCGTGCCCTCGGCGACCGTGCTCACGACCGACGCGCGGCCACGAGCACCCCCTCGCGGACGTGAGTGCCCCCGTACGTGGTCCGAGAAAACAGCACCAACTTGGCGGTAACACGGTGCCTTTTGCCGGTCAAGGGTGCCCCCCTTCCGCACTCGGCCACCGAGCCCGGTCTCGTTCTGCGGCGCTTCCGACGCCGTCCTGGTAAAGGACGGCCATGGCACTCTTCGAAGGCAAGGTCGTCGTCGTTACCGGCGCCGGCGGTGGTATCGGTCGCGCACAGGCTCTGGCGTTCGCCCGCGAGGGCGCGAGCGTGGTGGTGAACGACGTGGGCGTGGGGCGCGACGGCCAGGGCGGCGACGTGCAGCGAGCCATGGAAGTCGCGACCGAGATCCAGAAGGCTGGTGGCAAGGCCGCGGCCAGCTTCGATTCGGTGGCCACCCGTCAGGGCGCCGAGGGCATCATCCAGAACGCGGTGCGCGCCTTCGGCCGCCTCGACGTGCTGGTGAACAACGCCGGCATCCTGCGCGACAAGAGCTTCCTCAAGATGGACGACGAGATGTGGGACGAGGTCATTCGCGTGCATCTTACAGGCACGTTCTTGTGCTCGCAGGCGGCGGTGCGCCAGTTCATCGCCCAGGGCGAGGGCGGTCGCATCGTGAACACCACCAGCGTGAGCGGCATGATGGGCAACTTCGGGCAGGCCAACTACGCCGCCGCGAAGGCCGGCATCTACGGCCTCACCCGCACCATGTCCATCGAGCTGCAGAAGCACCGCATCACGGTGAACGCGGTGGCGCCCATCGCCAAGACGCGCATGACCGAAGACCTGCCCATGTTCCAGAACGTCGAGACCATGACCCCCGAGCACGTGGCCCCGGCCGCGCTCTACCTGGGCAGCGATCTCGCCGGTGACCGCACCGGGCACGTGCTGGCGGTGGCCGGCGCGCGCATGTACGCCTTCAAGGTGACGGAGACCGCCGGGCGCTTCAAGGAGACCGACGACGGCGTCTGGAGCCCCAGCGAGATCGCCGAGAACTGGGACTCCATCGTCAAGGGATGAAGCGAGCGGTGCTCTTCGGCCGCGCAGCGTGGACCCTCGCTGCGCTCGCGGGAGCAGGGTCCGCGGGCGTCGCGTGTGGGCCCTGCGGCGGCGACGCTCCGGGCCCCGGGGAGGACGCCGCGCGCACGCCGGTCGTCGACGCGGGCGCGGCCTGGGTCGAGGCGGGGGACGCTGCCGAAGCGGGCGACGCCGCGCGCGAACGCGAAGCCGGCACGTACGGCACGCGCCGCGACTCCGAGAGCGCCGGCTGCGAGCTCGCGCGCGGGAGCACCTTCGTGGGCAAGGCCGATCGTCGCGCATCCTTCGTGGATGGCGACGACATGCTGGCGCTCGTCAACCGCGCGCCCACCGGCGGTCTCTCGCCGGACTTCGCGCCGAGCGATCTCGTCGACATGGTCTCGCTGGAGCCGGCCGACAAGAAGGCCTGCGAGAAGAGAGTATGCCTGCGCAAGGCGGCCGCCGAGGCGCTGCGCGAGCTGCTCGCTGCGATGCGCGCCCGCAACGTCGCCGGCACCGTGGAGTCGGCCTACCGCAGCTACGGGGCGCAGTGCTCGACCTTCCTGCGCTGGGCCGACAAGAGCGATTTTTGCGCCGCCGCCGAGCAATCGGCGCTCCCGGGCCACAGCCAGCACCAGCTCGGCACCGCGGTCGATCTCTTCACCGAGGCCTGGCGTCGCGAGGGCGGCGATGCCGGTGTATTCCGCAACGGCTTCGGCTGCAGCCCCGGCGGGGCCTACCTGCGCGACGAGGCCTGGCAGCTCGGGTTCGTGCTGCCGTACCCCATTCACCCGGACGATCGCCACCCCAAGCGCGCTTGCGAGACGCGCAGCGACGGGCCGGCGGTGGGCATCAATCCGCTCACCGGCTATCGCAACGAGGCCTGGCACCTTCGGTTCGTCGGCAAGGAGGCGGCGCGCTCCTTCCACGAGGCCACCGTGCGCGATCCGGCGCTGACTTTGGAGCAGTGGCTGCGCGCGCAGCGCGGGCTGGGCGTCGACGGCGACACCGCGCTCCCGGTGTGTGACGGCTGCAACTGCGGAGCATGCGCCAGCCTCGACGACGCCAGTGCGTGCGGCGCGCGTGCGCTGCGCCTGGACGACGCCGGGATGCCGCAACCTGCGACCGAGCTTCCGCGCATCGTCGCCGTGGCCACGTCGCGCAAAGGCGCGGCGACCCTCGTGGAGGTGAAGGTCCACGTGCCGCCGGGCACGCTCACCCAGCCCCCGGGAACGGCCGATGCGGTGCGATGGACCGAGGGCCAGAGCTTCGAGAAGGTGGCGCCGGTGGGCCTCTCGACCCACGGCTACCCGCCGCTGCCGGGGACCTGGCGGCTGGCCGTTTCTCCGGACCAAGGGAAGACCTGGCCCTACCGTGTCGCCCTCGCCACCCGGAGCCCGGCGGCGCTCTACAACAAGGCCAACGTGGTCCTCCCGGCGGAGCCCGGCGACATCACCGTGCGCGTCCTGGTGGAAGGCCCGGCGGGCCTGTCGCTTCGCGCGGCGCTCGTGCGCGGCACCGGCGAAATCGTAGCTGCGCCCTGAGAGGGGTCGTGACTTCCGCGTGAAATGCTCTGTACGATCGGCCTCCCATGTTCAAGCCGCGTGCGATTCTCCAGGCTGCCCTCGGTTACGTTCGCAAGAATCCAGACGAAGTGGTCCGCGCGGCGGTCAACGCCGCAAGCCTCCGATTCGGCGTGCCGCTGGCCGCCTTGCGCTGGTTCGCCGGCCAGCTTCCGGAGGGCAAGAAAGCCCCCAAGGACATCGAGATCGGGAGCTCGCCGCCGGCCCTTCGGGTGGGCGCCACGGTCGACGCCATGGGCACCTCGGTGCGTGCCTCGGCGGCCATCAAGATCGACGAGATCAGCGTCTCCTCCGACTCCATTCGTGTGGGCATTCGCCTGCGCGACGTGAAGCTCGCGCTGGTGGGCGACAGCGATTCGCCGGTGGCTACCCTCATCAAGTCCGGGGCCCTCGATCTCTCGAAGCCCGGCAACGTGGTGAAGGTGCTCCCCAAGAAGCCCGAAGCCATCGTGGAGGCGAACGACGATCGCATCGTCCTCGACCTCATGAAGATCCCCAAGATCGCCAACAATCCGCGGGTACGTCGGCTCCTCTCGACGATCACGCCGGTGCTCAGCGTGGGCGCCATCGAGACCGACAAGGACCACCTCTACATTCGCCTCAAGGCGACGCCGGCCGGGCTTCCCCAGACCATCGGCGCCATCCGGCAAAAGTAGCGAGAGAAATAGAGAAGGGTCGGGGCGGAGGGATTTGAACCCACGACGACGAGCACCCAAAGCTCGTGCACTACCAGGCTGTGCGACGCCCCGGAGAACAACGTAGACCCTAGCACATCTCCGGCGCCGCCGGGGGCGGACTCTCGCCAGGGCGCCTTTCGTTGAGAAGGCTGGGGAAAAGCTCTCGCCCGGATTGTTCATGGCTGCGATCCGGCGTGCGCCCGATTTTCCCGCGCCTCGTGCCATTCGCCTTCCGGCCCATGAACATTCCGGGCTACAGAAGCCTTATGGATCCTCACGGTATCGACTGGGCGCGTCACGGAAAGAACCTCGTCGCCGTTCCGGAGGCCCTGGAGGCGCTGCACTCGGAGGAAGAGGACGAGCGCAACGACGCCGTGTCGTACTTCGAGCACGAGGTGTTTCGCGCCGGCGGCGCCGACGTGGTGGCGAACGCCGCGCTGCTCGATGCCGTGCCCTTCCTCGCGGACTTCGTCGCCGAGACCGACGAGGCGCTCGAGGACGAGCAAGCGACCATCGCCGATCTGCTCATGCTCCTCGGTGCCACCGTGGGCCCGAGCGCCCGCGAAGGCGAAGGCGAGCTCCAGAGCCGCACCCGCGAGGCACTGGAGGACCACTTTCCCATCGCCCTCGAAAACGCCCCCTGAGCGTTGCGCGGCGACCGGCGGGTGGGCGATGATCGCTCGATGCAACCCCGCGCGCCCCGGCCCGAGCTCTTCGCTCCCGTGGTCTTCGCGCGCCCGTGGCCGCTCGCGGCGCTCTTGCTCCTGGTGGTCAACGATCACGTCCTGAAGGGAGCTGGAGCGCTTCCCGGGTGGCTCACCGGCAAGCTCAGCGACTTCGCTGGGCTCTTCTTCTTTCCGGTGCTGCTGGCCTACCTCGGCGGACGACTCTCCTCGCGTCGCCAGCGGGTTGCCCAGATAAGTGTAGTTTGCACGGGATTGGTGTTCGCGCTGCTCAAGCTCTCGCCCGGCGCCGCCGCGATGGCGTCGCGTCTCTGGGGCGTGGTGGTGTGCGATCCCTCCGACCTCCTGGCGTTGCCTGCGCTGTTGGCCGCGTACCTGTACCTGCGGCGCCCTGCCACGGTTCCGAGCGCCGGTTCGGCCTGGTTTCAACGGGGCGCCGTCCTTGCTGCCGCGTGGGCCTCGATGGCCACGTCTCCCGCGCCGCGGCCGCCCTTCGTCTCGTGGCAGATACAAGGCATGGCGGTCAACCGCGCCGGCTGCGGGCAGGTCGCCGTGTGGATCGCCAAGTCGGGAAAGACCGGCGTGGGCATCGGCATCGCCCGGGTGGACGGCACCGGTGAGAGCGCGTCGTGCCAGCTGGTGCTCCAGCGGGCGACGCTCGAGGTGGGGGGCCACCGCATCGAGGCTTCCGCCCAGCTACCGGGGATGCCCATCGAATCGAGGGACCGATACCTGCCGTTCCTCTTCGACAACGAGGCCGCGTGGAACGCGGGGGATCGCGCGGCGGTGCTGCAGCTCGAGCTCTCTTCCTCCGGCGAGCGCGCGGTGGTGCGTGTGCCGCTGCTGCAGGCATGGCAACGGGGCGAACCGCCGCCCACGCCCGCGCCCACGCCCAAGCCCAAGCCCGGACCGCTCTTCGTCGTTCCCGATGACGACGCCGGGACGGACCACTTCATGGAGCAAGAACCATGAAGCGTTCTGTTGTACTGTGCATGTTTCTCGTGGCCACCGGTGCCGCCTGCGCGGTGCACCGGCTGGACCGCAACGCGCCCGGGCTCGCCGACATCGAGGTGGCGCCGGCGGCCACCGCCCCCCGCGAGGTGGAGCCGCCGCGCGATCCCGGCGGCAACATGGTGGTGCTCAGCGCCGGCGCCTTCGCCGGCATCGGCGGCGCGTTCGGTGGCGACAAGGAGGGCGGCGCCTCCTACGGCATCGGACCCGAGATCAGCCTAGCCCGCGGTTGGACCAACAGCAGCCGCCTCGACGCGGTCTCTCCCTACCCCACGATGGATCGCGCCTTCGGGGTGAACCTCGGCTGGACCGCCCTCACCCGTGGACCGTCGGTGGGGCCGCTGTACCTCGAAGCGGAGTACCGCGAGTCGATCGTCTCGGTGGCCCTCGGCTGGACCGTCTCGCCCACCGAGCGCACCCACGGGCCGCAGGCTACCCTGGCGGCCGGTCCGCTCTATCTCCGCGGCACCCACGAGATCGGCCTGTGGAACCAGATCACCGTGGGCCTTCTCTTCAAGGGAGCGCAGGGCTGGCTGTGGAGCCAGTAGCCCGGCCTCGCTGCCGCCGCCGCCGCAGCCACCACGTGATGCCGCCCAGCCCCAGGCCCAGGAGGCCCAGCGCGCAGCCGGCGGCGAAGGTGCGTGGAACATACACGAAAGTGACGCGGCGCTCGCCCGACCCGAGGGTGTGGGCCACGCGGTAGCGCAGGTTCTCCGCGGGCACGTCGTTGGCGCGCCAGCTCGCGTCCCAGTTCTGGTTCAGCACCACGGTGTCGCCTTCCGCGGCGGCGGGGACCTCGACCTCCACGCGGTTGGGGCTCCAGAAGGCGATGCGCGCCGCCGATCCGCTGGTGGTGAAGGCTTCGCCCCGATAGCCCTCTTCGTCCTCGCCGCGGGCTCCCTGCTGCACCGGGCGACCGTCGGGGCCGAGGGGCGCGTCGGGGTCGAGACCGCCGAAGGTCATGCACACCAGGAGCCCCATGTTGGCCCTTCGTGACATGAGGCCCGGGGGCCCGTTGAGCTCGCGGAGGGCGCGTGGGTTGCTCTCGGCGGGGTCGCCGTGGGCGTAGTCGAGCTCCGCGGGCACCTGCCGGACCTGGCGAAAGCCGGTGATTCGCTCGGGCACCTCGGGTGGCGTGCCGGCGAAGGTGTCGTCGATGGCGCTCCGGCCTTCGAGCGCGATGGGAATGCTCACCCCGAGGAGCGCCACCAGCAGCGTGGGCGAGACCCACGGAAGCACCTTCTCGCTCCGCACCGAAGCGATCAGCCGACCCAGCCCCGCCGCGGCCACGCAGGCCAGCAGCATGAGCGCCGGGAACATGAAGCGGCTCGGGACGTGCTGCGACGCGAACACCGGCAGTCGGTGCAGGAGCTTCCACGGGCCCACGCCCTCGCAGCAGGCGAGGAGGAAGAGCCCGGCCCAGCGGAGGCCCCGGAGATCCCGCTGCTTTGGCGCCGCGGCCACGCCCAGCACCACCAGCACCACGCCGGCGACGCCGATGTAGATGCCGAACTCGTGGTAGCCGTAGTCGAGCCCGGGAACCGGCGTCTCCGCGCGCTCGGCCACCGGCGAGGTGAACAAGCGCCACAGCGGCCCCGGATCGATGGTCTCGAAGGACGGCACGTGGCGCGGGAAGCGGCGCATCACGTCCATGAGCGGCAGGAGCTTGGGCGCAGCCAGGAGCGCGCCCCACACGCCGCTCACCGCCAGGCCGACGAGCGCGGCCGGGCTCCGCCGCTGCAGCGCATGCACCAGCGCCAGCACCCCGAGCCCCAGCGCCGCATGCGGCGCGGGATAGATGGCGCCGGCGTACACCGAGAACGCGAACAGGCACGCCAGCGCGAAGGCCCACGGGGCGCCCCCGAGCAGGCGCGTGCGAAGCGAGCCCCGGTCCGTGGCCCGGAACAGGCGCATGCCCGCGAGGAAGAACCACGGCAATAGTGCATAATACAAGTGCCAGGCGTGACCCGCCCCGGCCTGCAGGGCCCAGCGCGAGTTCTCGAAGCCCACCACGCAGGCGAAGGCCCGAAGGAGCGGATGGGCCACGAAGCGTCCGCTCAGGCGCCACATGCCGAAGAGCCCTACCGCCAGCGTCACGATGAGCTCGAGGCGCAGCGCCACCGGAATGGGAAACGCCAGGTAGCCGAGGAAGAGCGGCGTCACCAGCACGCCGCACTCGCTCCCGCCCCAGGCCGGGTGCCCGCCGCAGCCGTAGGGATCCCAGAACGGGAACTGTCCGAAGTCGCGGATCGATTTCACGACCAGGTAACGCTGCGACGAGGTGCTGTCCCAGTCGTGCGTCCCGTACCCCTGCCAGTTGCCGAGCGGGCTCCACAGAACGACGAGCGCCACGGCGGCCACCACGAGCCACGCCGAGGCCGTCGTCCAGCGCGGAGCTCGGGGCCCGTTCATCGCCGCAATATGAGGAGAAGGAGGCCCGACCTGGCAACCAGAATGCGCAAGGCGCCTCTCTCGCGAAGCGGGAGCGGCACGATTGCCCGCGTTTACCGGGGAAAACCGGAGTATGCAGAGCCTATGGTGCAAGAGGCGAGCTCCGCGAACCCAGGGCGTCTTTCGCCCGCGTCGCGCCTGTGGCTCTCCCTGGCAACGCTCGGCTTGGTGCTCATGGTGTGGATGAACCAGAGCATCCCCTTTCACGAGTGGGAGGTCCTGAAGGAGCGCGTGTTCGAGACGCACACGGCGTCGACCTTCGAGACCGTGCGCTACCCGGTCATGTTCATGTACCGGCGGGCCAGCGACGAGGACCTGTACTTTCACCTCACCGGCGCCATGCTCGGCAAGCCGGTGGATCGCGAGCTGGTGGGCAAGGCCCGTGAAGGCTCCGGCGAGGCCTTCGACAAGCCCACGCCGCCTGCCGACGGGCAGTGGCATCCGCCCTACACCGAGGTGCCGGTGGAGTACCCGCCGCTGGTGCTGCCGTTCATCCTCGTGCCGCGCATGCTCACCGACGCGCCGCGGTACTTCTGCTGGATCTTCGGCGCGCTCATGGGCGCATGCCTGGTGGGGGCGGTGGCGGTGCTGACGCGGGCGCTGCTGCGTGCCGGGAAGGACGCACGGGAGCTCTCGCTGCGGGTGTTTCTCATCTCGCTGGTGTTCTTGGCGCACGGAGGCATCGCCATACAGCGGCTCGACGCGGTCACCGCTCTGCTCATCGCGCTCGCCACCGCGGCCTGGATCGATCGCGCTTACGACCGCCTCGCGTTCTGGCTGGGGCTCGCGGCGGCCTCCAAGTTCCTGCCGATCCTGCTCCTCCTTCCCATCGCGGCGGCCGACGAGACCTTCCTGCGCTCGGCCTTGCGCGGCGCGACGCCGGAAGTGCGGCGGCGGGGGCGGGCCGCGACGCTGCGCCTGTTCGCCCTCACCGGCATCACCTTCGCGCTGGGGCTCGGTCCCTTCTTCGCGTTCTCCCCCACCGCGCTCGGCGACGTGCTCCGCTACCACGGTGCGCGTGGGCTCCACGGCGAGTCGGTGCTCGGCTCACTGTGGGCCCTCATCGCATCGCACGGCCCCGCGGTACACGCCTACGGCTCCTACAACCTGCCCGGCGCCGGCGCCGATTTTCTCGGGCGCCTGGCCATGCCGCTCAGCCTGGTGGCCATCGCCGCCTTCGCCTGGTTCGTCTATCGGCGCGGCAGCGGCGCCGTCGTCCGGGCCGGGCTGGTGGTGCTCGGCGCGCTGACCATTCTCTGGAGCACCGGAAAGGTCTTCTCGCCGCAGTACCTCACCTGGGGCATCCCGTTCTTGCTCTTCTTGCCGGCGCCGGCCTTGCGCCGCGGCGTGGTGCTCTATGCGGCGCTGGTGGGCATCTCGCAGCTCTATTTTCGCGGCTATTTCGATGCGATCTACAACCTCGAGCCGCTGGGCATCTGGACGCTCTTCGCGCGGAACCTGATCCTGGGCGCGCTGGTGGTCTTCGTCGTCCGCCTCTGCCGCGAAGAGGAGGCCTCCCCCGCTTCCCCATGAATCGCCGGCTCCTCGTCCTCTTCGGTCTGGTTCTCCTGGTCACCGCCATCACCAGCGAGAACCCGTTCCATCCGGACGAGCACTTCCAGATCGTCGAGTTCGCCGCGTTCAAGATGGGGCTGACCCCGCAGGCGTATCTCCCTTGGGAGTACGGCGCCGGGCTCCGCCCCTGGCTGCTCCCGCTGGTGGCCTTCCTGTGCATGAAGGCGCTCCGCGCGGCGTTCGGGGCCGACGTGTTCGCCGCCACCCTGTTCTTGCGCGGGCTGGCGGCGGCGATCTCGCTCGCCAGCATCGTGCGGCTCCTTCGCTACACCGCTGGCCGTGAGGCGAAGGCAACCTGGCGCGCGCAGGCCTTCTTCGTGCTCACCGCCGGGTTCGTGCCGTACCTATCGGTGCGCTTCTCGTCGGAGGGGCTCTCGGCCTCGCTCTTCACCATCGCCTTCACGCTCCTCGAAGAACGCGCGCCGGAGTCGACGTCGCGCGACCGGTTGCTGCGCGAGCTCGGCGCGGGCCTGCTCTTCGCGGCGGCGTTCCAGTGCCGGTATCAGACCATCATGATGCTCGGCGGCTACGTGGGCTGGCGCCTCTTCTTGCAGCGGCCGCCGCTCGCGCGTTGGCTCTGGCCTCTCCTTGGCTTCGCCCTCGGCACCGTGCTCGCGCTCTTCGTCGACGCCTGGGGCTACGGGCGCTTCGTCTTTCCATTCTACACCTACGTCCACGTGAACGTGCTCGAGGGCGTGGCCTCCAAGTTCTCCACCGAGCCCTTCTACGCCTACGCGTACCTGCCGCTCGCCAACGTGTTCGTCATCCCCGCCCTGGTCGTCATGGTCTCGTCGGTGGTCTTCTGGATCCGGCGTCCGCGCGACCCGTTCACGTGGATCATGGCGCCCACCGTGCTCGGCTTCTCGCTCCTCGGCCACAAGGAGGAGCGCTTCCTCTTCCCGCTGGGCATCCTCGCGGCCTTCACCGTCGCGCCGGCCTTCGCCGGCCTTCGGCTGTTCGCCTGGCGCCGCGCACTCCCGGTCCGTGTGGGGTGGGGCCTCAACGTGGCGATCATGCTGGCCATGGCGGTGTATCCGCTGCACTGGCGCGATCGCGTGCCTTTGGCGCGCACCATGACCCGCACCCTGGGCGATACCGATGTGGTGTACATGGATCGCGCCGCCAGTACGTTCTTTCCCGCGTTTCGTGGGCGATACTCCGAGCGCGAGCTACTGCCCGACTGCGCCGTCCCCACGGGCGCCTACGTGCTCACCAGCGGCAGAGGCGCCCCGCTCCCCGGCGCCGAGCTGGTGTATACCGAGTGGCCCTTCGGCGCCCGTGCCCGCGACCTCCGCGACTGGGTGCAGAATGCAGCCGATGGTGCGCGCCGTCGCTTCGGCCCGGTGGTGCAGCCGGTGGCCTGGTACGGCCTCTACCGCGTGAGCACTGCGCGCCCCGGCAACCTAGACCCGTGCCCGGAGCGCGCCTTTCATCCGATCGCCACACAAAAGCCGTAGCTACTGCTGCACGTCGAGGACGCGGGCGAAGAACAGGATCTCGCCGCTCTTGCGATCGCGCACCACGAACAGATACGGCCGGTCCACCGAGAACGGCTTCGGATCGTCGGTGGGGGCCGCGGTGCCGGCGTTGACCACTGCGGTGGCCGCTGCCGCCACGGTGCCTTCCTCGTCGATCTGCACGAAGGCCTTGTGCAGCACGTCGCTCACGTGGAGCGCTTCGCTCGCGCTCATCTTGGAGAAGTCCGCCTCGGCCTGGAAAGGCGTCTTCATGCCCAGCCCCTGGAGCGCCGAGCGCAGGCTCACCGACTCCGGCGCCAGCTTCAGCTTGGGGAGGCCGATGGTCACCAGCGTGGGCGCGAGCTTGCCGAACGTGGAAGCGAGGCCGTCGACGGTGAGGCTCTTCTCCACCGCTTCGAGCTGTCCGGCTTCTGGAAGCACGATGTCCATGCTCACGTCGCCGCCCTTGTAGGGTAGCTCCAGGTAGGCGGCGATCTCGTCGCGCGCATAGGCGTAGCTGCCGGTCGCGTGCATGGTGTCGACCTGGCGATCGCCGCGCAGGCCGTGGAAGGTGGCCGGGCGGGTGGCGTCCTTGGTGAACGGGGTTTGCCACTTGGCGTCCATGAAGATGGTGTTCACCAGCACGAGGCGCGTGGAGTCGTCGATGGACCCTTGCGGCAAAAGGTTGGCGATGCGGTCTTCGGTGCGCTTCTGCACCCACCGGTTGATGAGCTCGCGCGCCGGCTCCGGCGACTTGCGGAAGTCGACCACGTTCATGCCGGCGTCGTAGTTGAGCGCCAAGGCGTCCAGGAAGGGAGCTTCGAACTTGCTCGCCTTGTCACCGAACAGTGCGTTGTCCACGTGGAGCGCGAGGTCCGCGCCCTGCCGCTTGCCGAGCTCGAGATCGAGCCAGTTGAACGCCGTGTGCAGGCGATCGGACGGCAATGAGAAGTGCAGGGCGGCCTTCATCTCGCTCTCGGTCTTGCCGCCCGCACCGGCGTAGGTCATGGCGAGCGCGGTGGAGATGGAGTGCGGCGAGAAGACGATGTTCTGGCCGACGTTGTCCTTGGCGATCTGCCGGTAGAGATCGAAGGTGAACGCGGTGTTGTCGTTCACGAAGGTCTTCTGGTCCGGCTCGCTCACGACCGGGTTGCGATTGCGCGTCAAGGACGAGCGCACCTGCTCCGGTTCGGAGCTCGCGGGCGTGGTGTCGGTGGTGCAGGCGAAGCTGCCGGCAACGAGGGTGGATGCGAGGAGGGCGTGGAGGGTAAGGGATCGCATGGGCCAGCGTTGAGCACGCCGTGTGCCAACACGGTCGAGCTTGGTGCGTCCGTGGAATCGGATATTTAGATGCCACGAGCGGGTAGGCCATGACACAGATAGGCACAGTTCGGATCATGATCCGGCATCAAGTGTCAGTCCATCGGTGCGAGGTAGACATCGACCAGACGGGCGCCGGGGAGGGCCAGCGGGGTGCTCTCGCCTTCGAAGGATCCCTCCGCGGTGGGGCGTCGGAGGGTGGGGTGGAGGTCGAGCACGGTGAGGCCCAGGGAAGAGAGGGGCACCATCTCGCCCGGCTGACACGCGCGGTCCTGGTTTCCGTCGAACCACACGGAGAGCGCGGCGAAGGCCGGGTCCTTCCCGTCAATCCGAGCGTCGCCGTTGGCGTCGAGGGCGGCGAGCGCATCGAAGCCGGTGGCGTGACCGGGCTCCGAGCCGAACAGCTCGCGTGCGTCGTCCACGCAGCCGTTGCCGTTTCGATCGAGGGCGAGCCACGGAGAATCGGCGCTCACCCATTCGGTGCGCGCAAACGGACCCACGGCGAAGTTGCCGGGCGGACGCGTGAAGCGGACCGGCCCGAAGGCGACGACCAGCGGCGTCGCACACTCGGCGCGGTTGAAGACCCAGGCGCCGGTAGCGCCGCGCACGCAGTGCATCTGGATGGGCGGGACCGACACGCTCGGCTCCGGGCACGAGCGCGTCTGCCCCGGCTCGCACTGCGAAGGGGGCGGCTCCGGTGCAGCCACCAGCATGCCGAGGTGCCGCGGTACCTCGCTACGCTGCGGCTCCGTGCGCACGAACGTCTCGGAATCCTTGGTGATGGGTGGCTCCGCGCGGGCGCAAGCAAAGGCCATGGCGAGGAGCGTGAAGAGGGTGAAAGGGCGCCGCATACCCGCTCATCGCGCGGCGCCCTCGGAGTGTGACGCCTACTGTTTGGCGGCGCTGCAGGCCCGCGCTTCGCCAAGCCCGCAGGCCTTCTTGTAGTACGACTTGGCTTTGCCCGGGTCGGCCGCCGCGCCCTTCCCCTTGGCGTAGATGTCGCCCACGATCTTGCACGCCTCGGCGCGGTAGTATTTCGCCCGACCCTTCTCGGTGGCGTCGAGGCCGGTGCGCGGATCCTCGTCGTCGCAGCCTCGGGTGGCGAGGGTTACGGCCTCGGCGTCCTTGTTCGCATACTGCAGGAGCTCGGCGGAGAAGCCGCAGTCGTCGATGGACGCCTCGCAGGCGTTGCGGGCGATGCGCACGCCACGCGGTACGTCGATGGGGACCTGGTCGACGCCCTTGATGTACCGGTAGGCGAGTTGATTGCACACGAACCCGTCGCCGGCGTCGCAACCGCGCGCATAGAGGGAGACGCCCTTGGCCACGTCGTCCTTGATGAAGGCCGACGCGGCCGCTACGCACGAGAACGGCGTCGCCAGCCTGCACGCGCGCTCGAAGAGCTTGGGCGACTCCTTGGGGCTGTGGAACGGCGCATCCTCGTGGACGGAGAGCCAGGTTGCGAGATCGTGGCAACCCATGCCCACACCGGCATCGCAGGTCTTGCGATCGAGCGCGACCATCTCCTGTGCCAGCGCCATCTGCGCCTTGGGGACCACGTACCCCTTGCCCTCGACCACGTCGACCGGGGGAAACGTGGCCCGCGCGTAGCCCGCGCAGCCGCGCATATCGCCGGCGTCACAGGCGCGTTTCAGGAACGGGCGGGCTCGCGCGTTGGCCTTTTCGTGGCCGTCGTTCCACGCGCTTTGGAGCACGAGGAGGCCGTAGCTCGTGCACGACGGTGCGCTCCCCGCCTCGCACTGGGTCTTGCACTCGGCCTCGTCGCGAGGGTTGCACAGATAGGCCGCGGACTTGCTTTGCGTGCACCGTCCTTCGGAGAGCTTGTAGCCGGGAGGACACGGATCTTCTTCGCCCTCCAAGGCCCCGGTCTTCATGAGCGACTCTGGCTGACCCTTGGCGACCGCTTTGGCGGCTGCGGCGTCGTCGAGGACCGGGATGAGATCCGCGCGCAGCGGCGTGCCGCAGTCTTCCGGTGGCTTCGCGGAATCGGAGGTCGACTTTCGGCACGCGTCGAGCGACCCGTCGGTGGACGCGACCTTGCGTTCGGAGCTGCTCGACGCCGAACCGCCCTTCGAGAAGAGATCGGCCGTTGCCGCCACCTTGCCCACGGAGCCGGTGGCCAGCGAGAACGCGCCCACCGACGCGCGCTGCACGAAGTGGCTAGCCCCTTCGCAACCCGCGCCGGTCAAGTCGGAGCGCTTCAGCTTGGACAGCGTGGTCGAATGGCGGCCGACGCTCACGAGGCCGAGATCGATGGCCCGACCCGCCTGGACGTCACTGCTGAGCTTCGCCGCTCCGAGCGGGAGGTTGACCTTGAGCTCGTCGAGCCCCTTCATCTGCACGGTCTCCTCTTTGCGCGTCATGCCTGCGTAGGCGTAGCTCCCGCTCGGCGCGGTGCAGTCGGCGAGGACACGCAGGGTGACGCAGTCGTAGGCCACGACGGCCACGCCCTTGTCGCGCATGGCCAGCTCGAGGTCGGCACGGGTCTCGCGATCGAGGTCCACGGTGAGGGGACGCGCGAACTTGGCCGCCCCCGAGCACGTCGGCGCCGCGGCTCCGAGGGCGTCGGCCCCCTTGTAGTCCTTGGGTCGCACCATCTCACCGGCTCCCCCTCCGCAGGAGACGATGGCAGCACCGGTCGATAGCAATGCGAGCAGGCGGACGTGGTTCATGTCCGCATGCTAACCCGTCTTTTTGCGGTGAAAATGGTCAAAAAAGTGGGCACGCGAGAGCCCACTCCGCTCAGGTCGGGAGCTCGAGGTACGAGAAACGCACGTTCGTGGGCCGGCCGTCGCGCACCGTGGACTCCTGCCAGAAGATGCCCCATTCGTCGACGAGGTACTCGGCGCGCTCGTCGGTCATGAGCACGCGCGTCTCGCCATTGGCCTGGAGCAGCGAGAGCACCGAGCGTCCGTCGACGACCTCTTGCATCACCGTACGCTTTCCCGCCGCCCACACCCGCTCGCCGTAGCCACGGGCCACCACCTGCGCGTCGGGCCCCCCGAGGAACGGCCTGCGGAACCAACGCCACGACTTGCCTGCATCTTGCACGGAGTCGCGCGGCATGCCGTACATGGCGTCGTCGTCGGCGTCGAGGAAGCGCTCTCCCTCTTTCAAGGGCGCGGCGCCGGTGACGCGCCCATCGGCTCCCAGTCTGCTCACCCGCCCGCCGGTGGCGTCTTCCCAGTACACGCCGCTCCAGCGGGTGACGAGGCGTGCGCTGCCGTCGTAGCGGCCCTTCACGGGCTTCACCTCGTGGTCGTCGTCGTCGTCGTCGTGGTAGGTCGAGAGCGGCTGCCCCCGCGCGCCCGCCCAGACCAGTCGCCGGTTCGAGACCTCGAACGAGGCGCCGTAGGGAATCTCGACGACGTCTTTCACGTCGGAGCCGAAGCGGCTCACGCGCCGCACCACCGACGCGCCCAGATCGCCCGAGGCGGAAACGCGAACGCGTGGGGCAGACCAGTAGACGAAGTCGCCGTCGACCCGGGGAAATGCGGCGCCGTTGCTCTCGGCGAGGCGCCTGGCGGGACCGCCGGTTCGCGGCACGGTGTACACGCCGTCGGGCCGGACGAAGTAGAGGGCGTCGGGGTCCATGGCCAGGCCGGCGCGGCCGCCGGGTACGTTGGCGCCGATGACGTCGGTGAGGTCGAGGCGCTCCCCCGGACGGCCCTCGATGGTGCGCACCCGCTTCGGCGAGAGGAGCGGATCGGGTTCGCACGCCACCAGCAGCCCGGCGCCGAGGCCCCCCAGGAAAGTGCGTCGCCCGAAGCGGATGGAGAATGGAGGACGCATGGGCCATCGAGGCTACCGCGTCGCTCGCTCAGGTCAACCGTACGCGCGTTACAGGAGCCCTTGCTCGGTGGCGTACAGCGCGGCGCCGGCCCGGGATCGGAAGCCCAGCTTGTCGTAGATGTTGGTGGCGTGCTGCTGCACGGTGCGGGTGGAGATGTCGAGGTTGCCCGCGATCTCCTTGTTGGTGAGGCCGCGCGCGATGAGCCGGAGCACTTCGCGTTCGCGTTCGGTGAGCCGTGGATCCGGCGGTGGGG